>ENA-OPVH01001473-OPVH01001473.1-human-gut-metagenome-genome-assembly--contig:-NODE-1473-length-11460-cov-6.865936_pt1 | contig 11460 bp, 10 predicted proteins | sample MGYA00241494_ERZ501980 | MGnify/ENA primary metagenome ERZ501980 (study PRJEB25962, sample SAMEA1964914) | human gut metagenome | biome: human gut; feature: human-associated habitat; material: faeces... | reverse complement strand
GCGTCGTTTCTGTATGTGCAGACTGCATCTGACCTTTTCCTGCGCTGCCGACAGGTTGTGCCGGACTGCGCGGAGTGGCAGACGTAGATGCAGGATTGTTTGGCATTGCATTTGGCGCGGCCGCATTCGGTGCGCCTCGCTGTGTGTCAGGCGGCTGCACAAAGGTGCTGCGCTGTTGTGCAGACTCGGCCTGTACCGTCTGCCCCTGTGCGTTGGTACTGTGATACGATTTTCCTGCGCTGCCGGTTGGCTGATTGGCGCTGCGCGGCGGTTTTTGGCCTGCCGTTTTTCCCGCTGTGCCGCTCAAAACAGTCCCACCGTGATTCTGCACTGACGCACTGCTGCGCGGATGGGATTCCGACTGGGAATGTACGGCCTGTTCCTGCTGCGTATTCTGCGTGACCGCGCCGCCCATGACGGGCTGCGAAGTTCCTGCGGGATGATACGGCGCACCGGGCGAGGTTTTTGCTGCCGTGGGCGCTGCATGGTTCTTCGGCGCTGCCACGTGGCCCGGCGCACGTCTGGTGCCGGGCGGCACGGCGGTTTTGCGCGTGGAGTTCGGCTGCTTTCCGGTGCCAGCAGGCGCGGCTTGAGGGAATGCGCCCGCCATCTTTTCGGCGGCGGATTGTACGGTATCCGTCTGTGCAGCAACCGTCTGAGCCGAAATAGATTCTTGATTGAATGCAGGATTCGCGCTGTTTTGCTGCGCAGACGTGCTATGATGATAGCCGTTTGCGTGCGAGGGCGCATTGACATTGGAAGCGCTGCCAGCACCGCCAGAGCGCGGGCCGGTCGGTGCATTCGGCTTGGAATTTCCGCTGCCGCTGCGCGGCTGATTGCCGTTCCTGCCGATGGTATGTGCCGCATTGGACACCATTGAGCGAACGACCATCATTGTCATCGCGCCGGGGAAGCCGCGGCCTAATGGATCGCCCGTCATGGCAGGATTCAGGCCGATGCGCGCAAGGATGCTGTCCGCTTTTTTCGCTACCTTGACGATGGTAACGACCAGCACCATCCATGGCAGCACGTCAAGGCCGCTCGGATAATAGGACAGCACGGATAAAAGCATCTTGACGAACATCACGTTTGTCGCCATCAGCAGACACATGGAGCCGAACATCCGGCACCAGCCATTAAAAATGTCCGACGTGTTCCGGCTGCCGCCCATACCAAAGGCCAGCGGCGAGGTGATCGTCAGCACGGCGAGGATAAAATACCGCTCTGCCATTTCCATAATGAGCTTGAACGTTTGAAACATGACGATGATGCCGCAGATCACGACGAGCAGCCAAGCTCCGGACATTCCAGCGAATGACGCTTCATCCGCGAATGTAATATCCACGGCGTCCGGCATTTGCAGAAGCTCGATGATAGTTGAGGTCATGTTCAGCCCCAGCTCGCAGATCTGCGGGCTTGCCACCAGCAGAAACGAAAAGGCAAACGTTCGTGTAAAAAGCAGCTTCGGGTCCTCCGCGTCGAAGCCGAGCCCCGCTGCCATGCCGCGCGTTGCCTGAAAGACGAGATTGCCGATGAGCAGCGCCCAACCGACGCCCAGCATGATCTGGCGGATGGTATCAATGACGGGCATGTGCTCCCGCAGATACGCAAAATCCAGACTCATGAGGTCAAACAGCACGGACGCGAAATACTCCCAGCATTCCAGGATCAGGCCGTAGATCCATTCGATAAAGCCCTGAAAGAGCAGCTCCAGCAAGCGCCGTCACCTCCGTTCCTCGCCGGATGATTCTGTTTAGCCTTGGATTGTTGCAAGACCCTGAAACAGCGGTGCAACATAGGCGATAAACGCGCCGATGCCGTTGATGACCGCCCACGCGATCCAGATGCGGCGCAGCCAGTCCCACGCCTGATCGACCTTGTGCTGGTTGTTGGAGAGCTTCGCGCCGACGACCGCGACGGCGGACATCAGGCCGGCCAGCACCGTGCTGACGCCTGCAATTTTGCTGTAAACGTCCACGATGATGCGGTTCGCCGCCGTCCACATATCCTCGACAGCAAACGCCTGCACACAAAACAGGCTGACGCACAGCAAAAGCAGCAGGCAGAGTGTATAAAAACGATATAGCTTTTTCATTGATTCCTCCAAAAATGGATGTACCGAAGACTGAGCAGCCCCCGGCGTTGAAATGTTCACATTTGAGCGATAAACTAAAAATATAAAGGAGTGAACGCCATGCTCTACGCATGTAATACCTGTGAGCAAACCTTTTGGGGCTTTGACCGCTTCATGCCGCAGCAGTGCCCGGAATGCGGATGTATGACAGTGCGCAAAGCAACCGAGGAAGAACAGATTGCCTATGAATTGGAGCAAGCCCTATCCTGGCAGGCTGCGCACAGCAGAATAGAAGCATAAACCTGAGAACGGAATATCCGTTCTCAGGTTTTTTGATTATTCACCGCCCCATTCCAGCACAAAGACAATGGAGAGAACTTCCTGTTCTGTAACTGCTTTGGACACAGCGCTGACAACGGCATCATAGCTGATGGGCAGCCTGCTGTTCTCCGCAATTTCCCACGGGGAGGTCAGGGAGAATATCTCTGCATCACCGGTTTTCGTTGTCACGGAATCGTTGATTTTGAAACCAAGCTGTTTCGCATCGACTTTGGCGTGCGCCATATCGGTCGTGTGGGGTACGAGCTGCCAGCCATTCTTCGTGCTGATGCTAACCGAAGATACAACAACTGTGCCGGTAGAAGCATTGATGATCTCCGCGCTGCCCGTGTGAACCTCGCCGCTTTCATCGACAACGAGGGGCAATGTGACCGGAACAGTGACCGAGAAAACCTCGGTGATCTCCCAGTGGGCGTAATACGTTTTATCTGCGGTTTCCGTGAAAGTGTCATTCGCCGTTACTTGTGTACCGCCGTTCGCTTCCGTGAACCAACCAAGGAACTCCGCATTTTTGCGTGTCGGCTCAGTGGGGAGGACGAGCTTTTCGCCGTAGGTCTGATTTGTGGTTTCCGTTTTGCCAGTACCAAGATCCCATGTCACGACGTATTGGTTTACTTCAAACTGCGCATAAAACGTCGTGCTGGCCGTGATCGAAGTGACGGTACTGTAGAGCTTGCCGCCTGTTTTGGCCGTGTACCAGCCTTTGAAGCTGTGTCCTTTTTTGACAGGGAGCGATGCGGGGATCGTCGGCTTGCTGTTCGGCTGGACAGTTTCATTGTACGTTGCTTTACCGTCAATCGTGCCGCCGTTGCTGCCCGCGTCCCAAGTGACGGTCAGGCTGACCGTCGCGCCGCAGTCATCACATTTGCCGTCGCCGTTGGAATCCATATGGTCGGCGTATTCTTCACTGGAAGCCTTACAAACCGAGCAGGTTTTTGTGCGCTTATGCTGCGTATCATCCGCTCTGATCCATGAACCGTAGGAATAGCTGTGATTGGCGTAGTCATAGGTCGATGCGCCGCAGCCGGAGCAGGTTTTGCTTCTGCGATGCTGAGTGTCAGAATACTTGCTCCACGAACCGGTTGTGTAGCTGTGATTTCCATAATCGGTTGTGGAATATCCGCAGGTGCGGCAGGATGCCGTTCGGCTATGTTGACTGGAAGAAGAATTGCTCCACGATCCGTAGCTCATGCTGTGGCTGGCGTATTCGTAATCCGAATCGCCGCAGTTCCGGCAATAGGCTTCGCGCCGGTGCTGACTGCTGGAATATTCCTCCCAGCTTCCATAGGAATAGCTGTGGCCGGTTGCGTAGATGGTCTCGCGCTTGCTCTGACCGCAATCGCAGCTATATTCCCGGTAGCCGTTTCGCGTACACGTTGCGTCCTGCTCATAGTCCAGCACCCAGGTGTGACTGCCGCAGTCCGGGCAGGTCCAAGAACCATACGAGCCGGAACCGTGGTCTTTATACACATAAGTCCCCAAATTTTGAACATAATGACAGAGATAACATTCATAATACTGCTGATGTCCTCTGGAAGTGTGCGACTGAGAAACGTATGTTCCCTGCAAAGAGTTCTTTTTGCAGGATGGGCAGGTGCCGACAATACCAGTGGATGCACGGGATGCAGCCTTCGCGGGCGCCTTCTTAACGCCGGATTCTGTTTCCGTTGGCGCGGCACCGTCTGCGTTGGGGTACACGCCGTACAGATCGTAAAAATATCGACTGCTGCGATTGGATGCCATCCAATCGTAGGAGTAAAACGGCACCGTCGCTTCCGGATAGCCGATGATGTAGGCGATATAGAGCGTATCGCCAGCGTCAGATTCACGCCAAAACGCATCCTCACCGATGGATTCAAGCACAGTTTCGCCGTAGTACATTGTGATTGTTGTGAGTTTCGGGCAGTTATAAAAGGCGTGCTTGCCAATGGTCGGCGCGAGCGGAAGCTCGGCTGTGGTCAGGTTGGCGCAGCCCTCGAACCAGTACGCCAGATCCGGGATGGTCAGCGTTTCCACGTCCTCAAACCAGACCTCGGTGATCTGATCGCGGACCGCCGCCCAAGGCTGATCGTCTGCGCTTTGGAACACCGGCGCTTCGCCGCTGCCGGAGATGGTCAGCCAGCCCTTTTCATCCAGCGACCAGCGAATGCCGCTGTTCTGGATCGTGCCGGATGTGGCAGCTTCGGTGGAAATCGCGGTTTCTTCGTCGGGCGCGCTGTCATAGATCGTCTGTTCGTCCGCTTCGGCGGCAAATGCCGCGACGGACAGCGAAAACAGCATACAAAGAGCCAGCACAAATGCGGTGAATTTCTTAAAATTCTTCATCATGCAGCCTCCTTATCTGTTACGGCAGCAATCGTGAAAATGACAGTTGCCGCATTGACGTTGGTTACGGTCTCGCTGGCAGATACCTTCGCGCGGTAGCGGATTGCAAGCGACTTTTCAGCACCAATCACCGGAAACGCACCGTCTACAAGCGTCAGACTGCCCGCACCTTTGGTCACGCAGCCGTTGATGGACAGCGCAATGCTGTTCTTGGAAGCCGAGAAATCGTCGTAATTTCCGATTTCAAACGTACCCGCCTGAACATCAACCTTGGTTACACGAATCGCGCCGTTTTTGCCGGTGTTGGTGATCATTGCATTATTTGCTGTCACGACGTAACCATCCACCAGCGAAACCGGCAGCGCGGCGGGAACCGTACACGAAAGCGGGGAAACCGTATTGACCACGGTGAGCGTAACGGGTACGCGTGCTTCCGTTGTTTCTGCTGCCGAAGCTGTGACAGGAAATACAAAAATGAGCGTCAGCGCCAGAAGCAGCGCCGCCGCTTTCTGATAGGTTTTCATCACATTACTGCACCTCCTTGGGCCAGAGATATGCCGTGTGCAACGTCAACTCTGTGTTCAGCGTGCCGATCTGCTTGCCGTCGCGGAACGCAGTCACAATGACCATACAATCCACGTTACCGAATTCTGGCGCTTCCAGTAGCGTCAAACTGGAAATGCTCTTGCCAGCGGCAAGCTCGAAGGCGTCAGCAATGAGCGTATCGTCCTTGTTGCGGCGAATCTCGATTTTGTAAGTATCGCTCTTGCTGTTGTTTGTGAACTCAGCTTTTACGCTGGATTCTCCGACCAAAGCATATAAATGAGCAGGAGCAGTAATATCAATCTGATTGTCCGCGACAATGGCATTGAGCTGCTTTTGGGCTTCTCTAAGGCCGCTGACGTCATAAAAAATGACTTCCGTTTCCTTGTGCTGTTTTGCGCGCTCGGTAATGCGAACCTTGATGGTGTCAATAACAGCCAGCGTACTGTCCCGGTCATAAATGACTTTCACAGCATCATCCACACGCGCAACCACAACGGCGGGCATTTGCGACCCATTGTTGCAGTACACGGCTTTTGTACCGCCGCCCCAGACAAGCAATCTGCCCTTGACGGTCACGTTGTCCAGCACGATTTTGCCGTCCGCTGCGCCGCAGCCGATGATGAGGTCGCCATCCACGGTCATATCCTTGAGCGTCACATCGTCGGTGCGGATCAGGACGCTTCCTTTGATGTCCTTGTCGTAGCTGCCCTTTACCGTGATATAGCTGCCAATGATATTCGCAAAAATCTGCGCAAATTCTGCGCGGGTGATGTTGTTCAGCGGAGCAAGGACTTTGCCGCGACCGTGGATATAGTCAGCGCCGACCATTGCCCGGACGTAGGGCAGCGCCCAGCTGGAAATGTTCTTTTCATCTGCAAATTTGGACAGATCCGTTTTCGCGTATTCGTCGTAGTCCAGCTCCAGCGCTCTTGCTACAACGGTCATCGCTTCCTGCCTGCTGATCAGTGCATCCGGGGCCATTGCAGAAGAACTGCGGCCAACATACGTTCCCATTTGCACGGCGAGGGCTACATCCTTGTAGTACCACTTGCTATTGGATACGTCCTTGTACTGACTGATGTCCGCGGTTTTATAGCACCCGAACGAGCGGTTGATGATTGCTGCCATTTCTGCGCGGGTCATGTCGCCATTGGGATCGAGGATGGCACTGGATTTGCCGTAAAGCAAGCCATTATCTACGGCCGCGCTGACCGCCTCGGCATACCATGCGGTACGGTCATAGTCCTTGAAATCTGTTGCTTTGCGGGTAGTCGTTCCTGCCGCCGACGCGCTGACGGCCAGCGATAAGCAGGATACCGCCGCAAGGAATAATGCGAGGATTCGTTTTTTCTTCACGTTGAATACCTCCTGTTAGATTTTAAGGGGAAAGCTTGCGCGTTCCCCTTTGCAATAGCGAATGGATCAAACCGCATCCCAAGCGATGATAAACAGGATGCTTGCGATGGCGGTGTTCGTTACGGCTTCGCTGACAGGCGTAACGATGGCATCATAGGCAATGCCGATGCTGTTTGCAGAGGTGTCGCCCACGCCGGACATGAAGCAACCTTCAACAGCAGCGTCCAGAAGGGTCTGCTTGCTGGCGTTCTTGTTGTCGGTCAGCTTCTTTTCACCGTTGCCGAGCGCGATCTGGAAACCAAACTTGTTGGAATCGACCTTTTCCTTGGCAAGCGTAGCCTTATCACCAAACGCCGTCAGATTCCAGCCCTGCGCAGCTTCGATAGAAACATTCGCAACCTTAACTGCACCGAAAGAATTGTTGACAATCTTTGCATCGGTTGCAGTGGAAACGGTGCCGTCGACACCTACAGCAATCGGGAGGACGGTCGGAATAGTGACGCTCATTTTGGTGGCTGCGGGGTCGCCGCCGATGCTGCCGTCAGCGGTGGACGAGAGCGTGACACTGGATGTGCCGGTGCCTCCCGAAGCGTCCACGGTGTTGGCAGCGGAAGCGGAAATGGCGAGGGATGCGAGCATACAAATTGCGAGAACGAGGGAAATAATCTTCTTGGTGTTTTTCATAGTTAAAATCTCCTTATTTTTGATAATCAGTTTTTGATGGTGATTGTGATAATAGCTCCGGCTGTGCCGATAATCTCGCCGGTTTCCGGGTCTAAGTTGTGGAACATAGCCGTGCATTCGTATGTGCCAGCCGGAAGCTCCACATCAAGGGCAGCGCGTTCGATCTTGCTGCCCACAGGGATCGCTTTGGACTGATAAATGACCTCCTGTGTGTCGTTGCGGATGAACTCGACCTGCTGGGGATAGTTGTTGATCGACTCGTTTACGATCATGACATTGCCCTCAGCCGTGCCGTTTTCAAAGTACGGCGCGGTGTTCATGGAAATGTTGATCATGCCCTCCGCGACCTTTTCGTTCAGCTTCTCAGCAATTTCTTCCGGGCTGAGATTATCCCAGCCACCCTCGACGGCGCTGGAATCGTAGACGATACCGGTTTGACCACGAGCGTTTTCCTTGGTCAGCGGCTTGCTGACCAGACGGGTGATAAGAAAAATGCCCGCGCCAATGGCACAGGCGAGAAATACGACGGCAAGCACAACGCGGACGTTGAGCTTTGCCTGTTTTGGATGATCCTGATATACTTCGTACATCTTGAAGCAGCTCCTTTGTATTTTGTTCTTGCATACTAGGGTGGAATACGGTAGCGACACAGCAGGCAATACAGGTCGTCCGCCGTGCATGGGATTTGATTTCCGGGCAATTCGATACCTCCTCCATCTGAATTTGGATATAAAAAAACACGACCTTGTAAAAAGTCGTGTTTTTTATGAAGTTAGCTGTGCCTCATCCGGCGCGCTGCCTGAGGAACTCCAGAAACAGGTCTTCAATTTCCTTGTCGCTCTTGAACTTGCTCAGGTATGGCGCAAACCGTTTTCGGTCAAAGCTCAGCTTTTTCGGCAGCGCCAGCTGCCGGCTCCGCAGCTCCTACAGCAGGTGCGGCAGTATCTGCATGAGCAATACGCGCAAAAGCTCACGCTCGATGTGCTTTCGGCGCGCTATAATATCAGCAAATACCATCTCCAACGGAGCTTTCAGCACTACTTCGGCCAGTCGCCCGGCGAATATCTGACGCAGCTGCGCCTGACGCGCGCAAAGGAGCTGCTGCGCGCGACCGACCTGCCGGTCTCCGAGATCGCCTACCGCGTCGGCATGGAGAACACCAGCTACTTTATCTACACCTTCCGCACCCATGAGGGAGCAACACCGCGCCAGTACCGGAAACGCTGGGCAACGTTTGACGAAGCCGCACCGGCATTCAAGAAGCAGGAACGCGGTTTGTGAGCGCTTGCGCACGTCGGGATTTTACTGTCCTGCAAAAGATTTGCGGCAGCGCAGCAAAAGATTTGCGGCAGCGCAGAAAGCGCTTGCATCTTTGCACCCGGTCGTGTATAGTAGCGATGAGGCGCGTGGCGCCTCCTTATATGAAATATGAAATACGCGATCCGATGTACAGTAACCGAGGCTTGCCGCCGGGCAGGCTTCGGTGCAAGAGAATAGGGAAAACCACTCGACCGGAGCTGTGCGCACAAGACCGTTCCAAAGCGGCGTAAGCCGTCTGGGCGAAAGCCAGTCATTGCAGAGAAATCTGTGAGAAGGTAGGAAACGGGCGCGGAAATTTGATTTTCCAGAGTGCAAGTCAGAAGAACTGCTGTCAGCGCCGCATGCTGCGGCGAAAGGATGAATGTGTGGGACGAGCTCTGACTGCTGCATTCGGAATATCTGCGCCGTGAATTTGAGAACGGCGCATTTTGCAGGGGAGAACGCCTGCCGCATTGGATGCGGCGGATTTTTTTATGCCATTGCGGCGCTGAGGTGGGGTGAAGTTGAAGATGAGAAAATGGAATCTATGGCTTTTGCTGCTGGCGCTCCTGCTCCTTTGCGGATGCGCCGCGGGAAACGGCTACGGCAAGCCCGAACGGAAAGAGGGTCAGGATCAGTACCTGACCGACCCCGTGCCGGAGGGCAAACCCATCCCGGTCGAGCCGCAGGACGTGGAAATTGGTGATGCAGAGTACACCTGCACGATCTCCATTTCCTGCGCGTCGATCCTGGAACACATGGATCTGTGCGACAAAGAAAAAGTGGAGCTGGTGCCGGGGGACGGATGGCTGCTGAAGCCCGTGGAGGTCACCTTCAAGCAGGGGCAGAGCGTCTTTGACGTGCTCCAGCAGGTCTGCAAGGACAACAAGCTCCACATGGAATTTTCCATGACGCCGATCTATAACTCTGCCTATATCGAGGGTATTGGAAACCTTTATGAGTTTGACTGCGGCGAGGTGTCCGGCTGGATGTACAAGGTCAACGACTGGTTTCCGAACTACGGATGCAGCCGCTATCAGCTTCAAAACGGCGATATCGTGGAATGGGAATACACCTGCGAGCAGGGAAAGGACATTGGCGGCGGCTATGCGACAGGCGGTGACGCATGAGAAACAGAGATACATTTTCCGGCTACCATCCCATTATCAATTTTTTATATTACGCGCTCGTTCTTCTCTTTTCGATGTGCCTGATGCACCCGGTCTATCTTGCGATTTCCCTGATCGGCGCGCTGACCTACGATATTTACCTGAAAGGCCGGAAAGCGGTGCGGTTTGCCGTCATGGGGCTTCTCCCCATGGCGGTGCTTGCCGCGCTGGTCAATCCGGCCTTTAACCATGAGGGTGCGACGATTCTGACATATTTGCCCAGCGGCAATCCGCTGACGCTGGAGTCCATGCTGTACGGCGTAGCCGCGGCGGTCATGCTGGCAAGCGTCGTATTGTGGTTTTCCAGCTATAACGAGGTGATGACGTCAGATAAGTTCGTGTACCTGTTCGGGCGTGTGATACCAGCACTTTCTCTGGTCTTGTCTATGGCGCTGCGCTTCATCCCGAAGTTCAAGGCGCAGATGCAGACGGTCAGCGAAGCACAGGCTTGCATTGGACGCGACACGAAAAACGGCAGCGTGTTCCAAAGAGTCGGGAACGCCGTCAAGATCTTCTCCATCATGGTAACGTGGTCACTTGAGAACGCGATTGAAACGGCGGATTCCATGCGCGCCCGCGGCTACGGCCTGCCCGGCCGCACAGCGTTTTCCATCTACCGCTTCGATGACCGCGACAAAGCCGCGCTTGCGTGGCTGATCTTCTGCGGCACGTATCTCGTTTCCGGCTGGATGGCGGGCGGAACGTATTTCCGCTACTATCCGACCGTGAAAAACGCCGCATGGACGTCCATGACCGTGAGCTTCATGTGCGTCTATCTCGCGCTGGTGCTGACGCCGGTGATTCTCGACCGAAGGGAGGACAGGCAGTGGAAGTCTTTACAATCGACCATCTGAGTTTTGCATATCCCGAGCAGGAAAAGTACGCGATTTCCGACCTATCGCTGTCCGTCCGACCGGGGGAGTTTCTGGTGCTTTGCGGCCCCTCCGGATGCGGCAAAAGTACGCTGCTCCGGCAGCTCAAAACTGTCCTCGCGCCGCATGGCAGATGTTCCGGAGAAATTCTGTTTGACGGAAAGAATCTCGACGAACTGCCCCAGCGCGAACAGGCGGAAAAAATCGGCTTTGTGCAGCAAAGTCCGGAGAATCAGATCGCGACCGACAAGGTCTGGCACGAGCTGGCGTTCGGGCTGGAATCCCTCGGCTATGATACCCCGACCATTCGCCGCCGAGTTGCGGAAATGGCGTCGTTTTTCGGGATTCAGGAATGGTTTTATAAGCCGGTCACAGAGCTGTCCGGCGGGCAGAAACAGCTCTTAAACCTCGCATCCGTGATGGTGCTTCAGCCGAAAGTCTTGATTCTCGACGAGCCGACGAGCCAGCTCGACCCCATTGCCGCATCCGACTTCCTTGCCACCCTCGGCAAGATCAACCGGGAGCTTGGCACGACGATCATTCTGACGGAGCACCGTCTGGAAGAAGCGTTCGGTTTTGCGTCTCGTGTGGCCGTCATGGACAAGGGAACGCTCCTTTGCACCGGAGCGCCCGCCGAAGTGGGCGCGGAATTAAAATCCAGCGGAAACGCGATGTTCCTCGCCATGCCCGCCGCTATGCGCATCTGGGCAGCGTCGGCTTCCAAGGCGGCCTGCCCGGTCTCCGTCTGCGACGGCCGGAACTGGCTGCTCGATTATGCGAAAACGCATGAGCTGCA
>ENA-OPVH01001466-OPVH01001466.1-human-gut-metagenome-genome-assembly--contig:-NODE-1466-length-11530-cov-1.398257_pt1 | contig 11530 bp, 9 predicted proteins | sample MGYA00241494_ERZ501980 | MGnify/ENA primary metagenome ERZ501980 (study PRJEB25962, sample SAMEA1964914) | human gut metagenome | biome: human gut; feature: human-associated habitat; material: faeces... | reverse complement strand
CTCGGCGAATTGTGCCGCATCGTTCGCGTCATAGATAGAACCCGGACGAAGCCCGTCTCCGATAGAGACCGCCACGTCGTATGCCTTCAGTATCTCGCAGATCTCGGCGAAATGCGTGTACAGGAAGTTTTCCTCGTCATGAAGCTGCATCCATTTAGCCATGATCGATCCGCCTCTGGAGACAATCCCCGTCAGGCGAGTCGCCGTCAGCTCCACATGTTTACGCAACAAACCCGCATGGATCGTGAAATAATCCACGCCCTGTTCCGCCTGCTCGATCAACGTATCCCGATAGATCTCCCAAGAAAGGTCCTCTACCTTACCATTCACCTTCTCCAAGGCTTGATAAATAGGAACCGTACCCATCGGAACCGGGCAGTTACGGATAATCCACTCGCGCGTCTCATGGATATTATCGCCGGTAGAGAGATCCATCAACGTGTCTCCGCCCCATTTACAACTCCATATCGCCTTCTCGATCTCCTCGTCGATACCGGAGGAAAGAGCGGAGTTACCGATATTGGTATTGATCTTTACCAAGAACTTCTTACCGATAATCATCGGCTCGGCTTCCGGGTGGTTGATATTCGCCGGAATGATCGCTCGCCCGGCGGCTATCTCTTGTCGCACGAATTCGGGTGTGATGTGGCTTTTAATGCCTAATTGTTCGTTTTGCAAGTTTTCCCGTATGGCGACATATTCCATTTCGGCCGTGACGATTCCCTGTCGGGCATAATACATTTGCGTGATGGCATGTCCCGGTTTGGCTTTGTAGGGAAGGGGAGTATTTTTGAACCGTATAGGGTCGAGAGACGGGTCGTCACGACGGGCACGGCCGTATTCCGAGGTGATATCGTCTTGTCGCTCCACATCGCCTCGCGCCGTAATCCATGATTCGCGCAGACGTGGAAGCCCTTTGTCTATATCTACCGTAATATCGGGATCGGTATAAGGCCCACTGGTGTCATATACGTATACGGGAGCGTTGGGCGTGTGTATCCGTTTTCCGTTTTCTACGGTGACTGTGTCGGTGAGGTTTATTTTTCGCATCCCCACTTGTATGGGAAATAATTTCCCCGGAATATATATTTTTTCGGAACTGGGATAAGAATCTTTGATTATTTTTTTTGTGTCCATATTACTTTTGCGTTTAATCTAAGAAAGAGGTTAACGGGCTGCTGGCTTGTGCAAAATGGTATTGTGCGCCTAATCCGGCTTCGTATGCCCGGCGGCCGGCTTCGACAGCTTGTTTGAATGCGATAGCCATTTCTACGGGATTCCCGGCGACGGCGATAGCCGTGTTTACCAACACAGCATCGGCTCCCAGTTCCATAGCTTCTGCGGCATGGGAAGGTGCGCCTATCCCGGCATCGACGATGACAGGTACGTTACTCTGTTCGATGATAATTTGCAAGAAGTCGCGAGTGCGCAATCCTTTGTTAGTTCCTATCGGTGCGCCTAATGGCATTACGGTGGCAGCGCCGACTTCTTCGAGCCGTTTACAAAGTACGGGGTCTGCTTGAATATAGGGAAGTACCACGAATCCCAGTTTTGCCAGTTGTTCGGTAGCTTTCAAGGTTTCCACAGGATCGGGCAGGAGATATTTGGGATCGGGGTGGATTTCGAGTTTAACGAAATCGGTCCCGAAACATTCTCTGGAAAATTGAGCCGCAAGTACGGCCTCCTCGGCATTGCGTACTCCCGATGTGTTGGGTAGAAATTGTACTCTATTGCGGTCGATGTGTGTCAACATATCGTCTGTGGCTTCTTGGGTCATGTTGATACGTTTCATGGCCACGGTAATCATTTCGGATCCGGAGGCTTCGATGGCTTTTTCCATTAGTTCATTTGAGCTGAATTTCCCGGTTCCTACGAATAAGCGGGAGGAAAATTCCCGTCCTCCGATAATTAATTTGTTCATGCTTTACGATATTTATTTAATAGGTCTATTATTTTTTTAGTTTCCTTTTCAGGATCTTCGGCTTGCAAGATAGTTCCCGATAAAGCGATTCCCGACACTCCGGTTTCCATGATGGCCGGAATATCGTCGGCTGTGATACCTCCGATGGCGACCACCGGAATTTTCAAGTCGTTCGTCCGGCATTGTTCCATGATTCGGGCATAACCTTCGAGTCCGAGGATAGAACTCAGGTTCTTTTTCGTCTCGGTATATCGGAATGGTCCCAAACCAATATAATCGGCATCTTGTCGGACTAATCCTTGTATGTCTTCAAAGGTATTCGCCGTTCCTCCGATAATGTATTTCTCGCCGATAAGCAGACGAGCTTCGGAAACAGGCATGTCGAGCTTTCCCAGATGAACGCCGTCTATGTCGAGGTCGGCCGCCAGTTGGGCATAATCGTCGAGGACGAGTATGGCTTCATGTTCTTTACAGAGCGGAATGAGTTGCTGTGCAGTTTGCCTGACTGCTTCGATGGGAGCATCTTTCATGCGGAGCTGTATCCACTTGCAACCTCCGTTCAAGGTGGCAACTGCTCCCTCTATGATTCCGAATCGGGGTGTCTGGTGGGTAATGAATTGTAACATATTTTGTTCGTATTAATCGTTTCTTAATCGGGTAAGTTGTCGAATAACCCCTGCAATGGTCGGTTCCTGCCACAGGAAACCGAGTACGGCGATCCCTCCGAAATTCCAATCCTTTATAGCCGTTTTTTTTTCGGGGGTGATACCGCCTAAGGCAATGACTCTCTCGTTGATAACATCTTCTTTCCCAGCCTTAGTCAGTTGTTCGGGCGAGAATGCGGAACGGTATCCCTTTTTCGATATGCTGTCGAAGATGGGGCTCAGAAACAGATAGTCGTATTGTTGTCCGTCCGCCAGTTCCTCGATGGAATGGCAAGAGCGGGATAGGGTGGGGATATAGTCGTTCGACAGAGGTCGGTAATGCGGATTCCTTCCATTGAGATGAACACCGGAAAGCCGGTATTTTTCCGCCAGTTCGAAATGGTCGTGAAGTACTATTCGATCGTAATAGCGGGGAGGAATCGAGAGTAACAGTTGCTCTGTTTTTTCTCCGGAATACTTCGGTTTGCGGAGGTGGATTAAATCCAATCCGTTGTCGAGCAGGGCGGTGATTAAGCGGTTTTCCTGTTCTATGGGGTGTTCCTCTGTAATGCCTATATATTTCATTTCGAGAAATCCGTTCGTTATCCTCCGAATGTAGCCCGGATAATCGTTATCTTGTTCCCATCGGTTAAAATCCGATCGTTCCATTCATTTTTGGGAACCAGCTTGTTGTCGATGGCGATAGCCGTACCTTCGATGGCGATTTGTTGCATATCGAGTAACTCTTTTACGGAAATGCTGTCTTGGACTTCTATTTTCTTTTGATTAATATAGATTTTCATCTTTAATCGGGTTTAATGGGGTTAAAACATGAGGGGCGAAAAAATGGTTTACCGAACCATGACCGCTTCCTATTGTAATGTCGGCTCCGGTCTGTAAAGCTTGGGTGAGATATTTTTTGGCGAGGGAAACGGCATCGGTCAACATGTGTTCCAGCGCCAAATAAGAAGCGATTGCAGAAGAAAAGGTACACCCTGTTCCGTGTGTATTCCGGGTAGAAATGCGGGGTGAGGTGTAGCGAACAGGAACAGAATTGGGCATAAAGAGTATGTCGCAGGATTCTGCTCCTTTCAAATGTCCTCCTTTCACGAGAACGGCACGACAACCGGCTTGAAACAGTCTGTTGGCTGCTTTTTCCATATCTTTCTCACTGTCGATGGCAAGTCCGCTCAGTATCTCGGCTTCGGGAATATTGGGAGTGATGACTGTCGCCTGTGGCAACAATAGTGTTTTAACAGCAGAGATAGCTTCTTCCTCGATTAGCCGACAACCCGAAGTAGAAACCATAACCGGATCGAGCACGATATTCCGTAACGGGTAACGTTGTAGGCAATCGGCAATCGTTTCGATGGTCGCGCGAGAGTATAGCATGCCTAATTTAACGGTTGTACAAGGTAGATCGTCGAGTACGGCTTCGATTTGTTGCCGCACGATATCGGGTTCGATACCTTGTATGTCCCTCACTTCGCAGGTGTTTTGTGCTGTAATGGCCGTGATAGCCGATGTGCCGAACACCCCGATGGCCGACATGGTTTTCAAATCGGCTTGTATTCCGGCTCCTCCACTGCTGTCCGAACCGGCTATTGTCAATACGACAGGATAAGTTTTCATACGGTTTGTTTCATTTAAGGGGATGCACATAAAACCGTATTGAAAAAGATAGAACTATGAACAATTCCTGCGCCGGCATTATCCGTATCAGGTTCATAGGGTATAATCTCAGCCGCTTTTAGGCACCCCTTTGTTTGCAAACAAAGGTATGGATTATTTTCTTACAGCTGATATTTCTTAATATAAATTAATGAAGATATGCTTATTCGAATAAGACGATAGAGGCGTTTTTTAAGGGGGGTGCATGTTTTGTTTTTGAAGAAAGATTCTTTTTCACCGAAAAGCTGGTTTCGATTGATCGAACCAAGTTGCTTTTGGGTCGTATTGGACGAAAAAGAGCGCCTCCGGTCTGAGGTGGATTTTCATATTAGGCATATTTCCTGTATATTTGCCTACATATAATAAATATTAGCGTAAAGATTCATGATGAGTGTTTTGTTTTTAGTTGTGGGTTTGGGCTTAATCCTGTCTGGTGCTAATTTTTTGACCGATGGAGCGGCTGCATTGGCCAAAAGGTTTAACATATCGTCGTTGGTAATAGGTCTAACTATCGTGGCCTTTGGAACTTCGGCTCCCGAGTTGACAGTTAGTATCGTATCGGCTATTAATGGGAGTGCCGAACTTTCTATCGGGAATGTTGTGGGCAGTAACATTTTTAATATTTTGATGATCGTTGGTGTGACAGCAGTTGTTGCTCCTATAACAATAACCAAAGGAACATTGACAAAAGAAATACCGCTCGCCATTCTCTCGTGTGTGGTTGTCTTAATTTGTGCTAACGATGTGTTTTTGGAAACCGGTGCGGAGAATATACTGAATAGGGCGGACGGTTTGCTTATGCTTTGCTTTTTTGCCATATTTCTCGGGTATACATTTGCTATCGCACACGATAATACAGAAGAAGAACAAGCTGAAATTAAACCGTTATCTACATGGCGTTGTTTATTGTATATCGTTGGAGGGCTTGTCGCTTTGATTTTCGGTGGTCGGCTTTTTGTCAATGGGTCGAGCGAGATAGCCCGGTCGTTGGGAGTAGGAGAGTCTGTTATAGGATTGACTCTTGTTGCTATGGGGACTTCTCTTCCTGAATTGGCTACTTCGGTGGTAGCTGCTTTGAAAAAAAATCCTGAGATTGCTATCGGGAATGTGATCGGATCCAACCTGTTCAATGTCTTTTTTGTATTGGGCATGAGCGCTACTATTACTCCATTACCCTTGGGTGGAATAACGAATGTCGATTTATTTTATTTATTAGCGGTTTCTTTGTTGTTGTTCTTTGCCGGGAGATATTATAAGGTACGTACGATTACTCGGGTGGAAGGTGTATTTATGATTTTTGCTTATGTAGTTTACACAGGATACTTGATATATATGCTGTAAATACTATATTAAGTTGCATTCGGTAATATTCAAAAATGAAAGAGAGACTGTGTTGTATAAACTGTTGTCTGGTGGTTTCTGAACTATACATAAATGTCAGGTGTTTTTATGTAATTATTAAATATTTTTAATTTCTGTTTTTCGCTGATTTATTTAATATTAAATAAATAATTTGTAAGCTGCTCAATACTATATATTTATCTGGATTTTTGTAGAATGAGAGCATTTTTTGTAAGATTTCATTGTGTTTTTTAAGAAATGTAGCTACCTTTGCGAAAAATGTGAAGTCAGAGTACTTAGCATAATAATATGCAGATATGTTTGAATCATTCTGTTGTTATTTATCCTGTTCTTCACAGAAAAGTAAATGTAATTCTTCTGAAATTGATAGTTTATAGTAATCTATCTTTTGTATGAAGCATTATATTTATTTACCCTTCCAATAATGATTATCCACTGAGATAGGGATGGGTCAAAGAGGGGTTATAAGTGATTCTTAGAGCCGGGAAAAGCTTTCTTTTCGGTGTCCCCCAGTAGTATAGAGGCGTATATTTAAGGAATGCATAAAAAATAAAGTAATTTCTTTCGCCTGAGATTTTGGGTTAACAGATAGGAGTGATTTCTTTCATAGTGGGGGGCGTTAGTGGATAAAGATATTTTTGCATAGAATTGGGTCAATATGTTGAAAAAATTGGGTTTATTAGTATTGAAAATGATGAATTAAATCTAATATTTTATGGGTTATATTTCGATTTTATTGTTGTCATTTTTTATTAGTTTGGGATTTTCTATTTTTATTATTCCAAGAATTTTATTGATATCGTTTAAAAAGCATTTATTCGATATGCCAGATGAACGAAAAGTACACAAGGGTATAATACCTCGTCTGGGAGGTGTTTCGTTTTTTCCTGCCGTTATTTTTACTCTTTCTTTGATGATAGGGCTGAATAGAATTTACGGGGAGGAATTGTTTCCCTCTATTATCGGAGTGAGTGATACGTCCGTTCTATCTTTTGGGTTGAGTAGTTTATTGCTGTTGTATTTGACAGGTATTACCGATGATTTGATAGGGGTTCGCTATCGTCAGAAATTTATTGTTCAAATATTCTGTGCCATTTTGTTGGTGTCTTCGGGGTTATGGATCAATAATCTTTATGGAATCTTCGGAATTTATGAATTACCTCCGGTAGTGGGACTCCCGTTTACTGTATTTACTATTGTTTTTATTACTAACGCTATAAATCTGATAGATGGAATAGATGGGCTGGCTTCTGGATTGAGCGGAATAGCATTGTTATTTTTTACTATATTGTTTATTTATCAGAGGGAATGGCTGTATGCGGCTCTCGCTATCGTAACTTTGGGAACAATTATTCCATTTTTCTATTATAATGTTTTCGGAAATCCAAACCGAGGTAGAAAAATTTTTATGGGTGACACCGGATCGTTGACTATTGGCTTTATATTGAGCATTTTGGCGATTCGGTTCAGTATGTATGATAATGCAGTGTTACATCGAGTTCCCGATGCTATCGTAGTTGCTTTTTCTTTGCTGATTACACCGGTATTTGATGTCGTTCGGGTAATTTTGCATAGGGCACGTTTTGGTAAAAACATTTTCAGTCCTGATAAAAATCATATTCATCATCGGTTGTTGCGTATTCATCATAAATTTTTAGCATTAGGATTTTCGCATCGAGCAGCTATGATTACGATATTGTTAATCTCTGCTGGCTTTGCAGCCATGAATTTGTTGTTATTGACTCGTATAAATATAAATTTATTATTATTTTTAGACATTTTTATTTGGACCATTATGCAACTTTATCTTACTAAAAAGATTAATAGGAAAGTGGCTGGTTCAAAGGCTTGATATGTTAAATTGTTATTTTAGACAAATGAAATATATTTCGAAAATTCTCTTGGCTGTGATACTTGTAGGTTTGGTATCATGTGTGCCTTCTAAGAAAATGGTTTATTTGCAAGGAGCCGATGGCTTGGAGCAATCCCCTCAAACCATAGCACAAGACTATGAATTAAAGATTGTCCCGGACGACCAGTTACTCATAACAGTGAGTAGTAAAGATGGTGAGTTGCTGGAAATATTCAGCAATAGTCAGGTATTAGGTAGTACGGGGGCATCGACCACGATACAGGAAACTGTCGGTTTAAGGGTCGATAAGGACGGGAAAATAGAAGTTCCTATTTTGGGTGAGATGCAGGCCGGTGGATTATCGAGAAGAGAGTTGGCCGATGCCGTCGAGAACAAGCTCATCGAGGGGGAATATGTAAAAGATCCTGTGGTGAATGTACAGATAAAGGGATTTAAGGTTTCGGTAATGGGTGAAGTAAACAGTCCCGGTGTGCAAACTATATCGGGAGACCGTATTACGCTTCTTGAAGCCTTGACTATGGCAGGTGACTTGACTCCCTCGGGAAAACGGGATAATATATTGGTAATACGCGAGGACGGAGACCAACGAAAAACTTATACCGTGGATTTAACTTCGGGCGAAAAAGTATTGGAATCACCTTGTTATTATTTAAAGCAGAACGATGTAATCTATGTGCAGCCTAATAAATCGATAGGAGTGAAAGGTAGCTCGACCTTGTCGTTTATTTCTGCCGGTAGTAGTATTATATCTCTTGTAGCATCGGTGCTGTCTATTGTGTCTATGATTATTGTGTTAAAAGATAAGTAACATCTCTATATGGAGCTCATTCAAGAAACTAAGAACGATAAGAAAAATGAAGGAGGGGTAACCCTGCGGGATATTGTCGAGTTGGTATTCGATAATTGGTATTGGATTGTGCTATCGGTCGTTATATGTATGTCGGTCGCATGGTTTTATTTAGATATGCAAACACCGTTATACAAGAGAAGCGCGGTAATGTTAGTGAAGAGCGAAAACAAATCGGGAAACGATATGTCGGCTGTTCTTGAATTAAATGGGGGCATATCGGGTAGCGGAGTCGAGAATGAAATCTATATTTTGCAGTCGCATCAATTAATGCGTGAAGTTGTCGGACGCTTACATTTGGACGTCACTTATCAGGTAAAAAATTGGTTGCACTATGATCAGTTGTATGCCGAGTCGCCTATCCGGGTGAATTTCTTAGATGCTTATACGGCTCCGGTTTCTATGGAAATTAAGCCCTTAAATGGGAATCGTTTTTTACTGAATCAACTCAAAATAGGTAAGGAGAAAAGTGATAACGAAGGCCAAGAGTTTTTGTTCGGTGATACTATAATTTCCGCAGCTGGTCGATTTATTGTAGAGGATATCCCCGATAAAATATCGGCCTATTATAATGTACCGGTCGAAGTATCTCGTATAGACTTGAATACTGCGGCAAATATTTATCATTCGTTTATTTCGACCTCTTTGGCCGGAGAACGTACGACATTGGTACAAATAAATTGCGTGGACTCGAATATCTCGCGTGCCGAGGCTATATTGAACGCTTTGATTGATGTTTATCGGGAAACGATTATCGAAGATAAAAACCGCATTGCGACCAGTACGGCTAAATTTATTAATGAACGAGTCGAAATTATCAGTAAAGAGTTGGGTGATGTAGAGAATGAATTGACCGATTTCAAGCAAAAGAATCGCATTGTCAGTATAGATGCAGCGGCCACTCAATTTATGAGCGAAAGCAGTAAGATGAGAGACGAATTGGTGCAGCTGGAAACCGAGTATGCTATCGCCCGGGCGGTAGAACGTTATTTGACCGATAATGAACATAGTAAGCAGTTGATACCCAATGTATCGGGGGTAGGGGATAGTGGCTTGCAAAATCAGATAACGACCTATAACGAGATTCTGTTACAGAGAGAAAGATTAGCCGCTAATTCGGGTGAGAATAACCCTTTGGTAAAAGATTTAGACAATAATTTAGCCGCGGTAAGAGTCAATCTTACAGCCTCGATGGATAGTTATCTGTCTACTGAAACTAAAATTGAAAAAGGCCCGGGAGGTCGAGTCGCAAACTCTCGACCATATCGAGTCGGTCCCTCAACAAGAGAAAAAGGCTTTGGGCATTATACGTCAGCAAAGTATTAAAGAGTCGTTGTATACATTCTTGCTGAATAAACGAGAAGAGAATGCTTTGCAGTTGGCTATTACCGAGGCCAATATACGGGTGATTGAGTCACCCTTCGGTTCGTCGGCGCCCGTCGCCCCGGCTCGCAGAATGTTATTGATGGGAGCCTTTATCGTGGGACTCATTATACCGTTGGCGATACAGCTTTTGCGATTATTGTGGAACACCGGTGTGAGGGGGCGTAAAGATATTGAGGATTATACGTCGATGCCTATATTGGGCGAAATCCCTTTAATGAAAGACCGAGATGGAGAACAAGCCATTGTCGTGGAAGAGAATAAGACCAGCAGTGTGGCCGAGTCTTTCAGGTTGTTACGGTCCAATATGGATTTCGTCGCTCCTCAGGCACGGGTCGTTATGTTTACGTCTACTATGCCGGGCGAGGGAAAAAGTTTCGTTTCCCGCAATTTTGCCGTAACATTGGCTATGACCAATAAAAAAGTGGTTTTGCTCGATATGGATTTGAGAAAACGCACATTAAGTAAAACATTGGATCTGACTACGAAAAACGGTGTGTCGACTTGGCTTTCCGGGAAAAACAACAGTGTGTCCGAGCTCGTTCAGTCCAGTAACATTCATGCGATGTTCGATATCATCTCGGCCGGTATTGTACCACCCAATCCTTCGGAATTGTTGATGAGCGATCGATTACCCGTTTTGGTGGAAGAGTTGAAGAAACAATACGATTATATTATATTGGATTGCGTGCCGGCATTAGTCGTAGCCGATTCTTCTATCATCGGTCGGGTAGCTGATCTTACGATCTACGTAATCCGTAACGGAATGTTGGATCGCCGTTATTTGCCGGAATTGGAAAAACTCTATCGGGGGAATAAATTTAAGAACCTTACGGTCGTCATCAACGGTATCGAAATGGAGAGCAAAAAGTATGGATACGGTTACGGCTATGGTTATGGATACGGTTACGGCTATGGAGTGGAACAGGGAAGAAAGAAAAAACGTAATGTCATCTATAAAATTGCTCATAGAATAGGACGGATTTTTAGAGGGTAAATTCCCCCGTCTTTTACCTCTTGCTTTGAATTCTGTTGGTACTTTAATGCTATTGCTTATTACCCATGATGAGATAGAGGGAAAACAATAGTTTAAGCGTGGATTTGTAAAATAGAATTGAAAATAAAACTGCTCCTGCGTCGATGTAAATCCAAGACAGGGGAGACGCTGGAAGAAACGATAGTTTCAGAGGAAAAGGGTTAAGTCTTTCTTCCGGTAATAATAAAAATAGAATATCTTTATATTATATGCCTCAACAAGAATCGCGGGTCAAAAAATCATTGTTGAATGCAAGGGTCAATCTCATATTCTATTTCCTGACTCTTATTCTCTCGTTTTTCTCCCGGAAGATATTTCTCGATACGCTGGGAGCTGATTTTGTGGGACTCACCGGCACGTTGCAAAACCTGCTTGGGTTTCTTAATTTGGCAGAATTGGGGATAGGAAGCGCCATAGGTTATGTGCTTTATAAGCCCCTATTCGAGCACGATGAGGAAAAAATCAACGAGATTATCTCTGTGTTCGGTTACCTCTATCGTTGGATAGGTTTTATTATCTTGGGTGCAGGTATTGTACTGGCTTGCTTTCTTCCGTTGATATTCCCCAATACGGAGTTTGAAATGGGGATTATCTTTTTTGCCTATTTCTCGTTCTTGGCCTCCTCGTTAATCGGTTATTTTGCCAACTACAAACAAACGCTCTTGGGAGCCGACCAAAAAAATTATGTGGTCACCGCCTATTTCCAAACAGCAACTATTATTAAGACTCTCATTCAAATGGCTTCGGCCTACTATACCGGCAGCTACTATCTGTGGGTTGCCATTGAATTAAC
>ENA-OPVH01001463-OPVH01001463.1-human-gut-metagenome-genome-assembly--contig:-NODE-1463-length-11544-cov-1.909914_pt1 | contig 11544 bp, 9 predicted proteins | sample MGYA00241494_ERZ501980 | MGnify/ENA primary metagenome ERZ501980 (study PRJEB25962, sample SAMEA1964914) | human gut metagenome | biome: human gut; feature: human-associated habitat; material: faeces... | reverse complement strand
GCCGGCCGGTGAGGCTGACGGCTCCCGCAAGGTCGTGCTCGCCACCGTGCTGGGAGACGTGCATGATATCGGCAAGAATATCGTCAAGGTACTGTTGCAAAACTACGGCTTTTCCGTTATCGACCTCGGCAAGGATGTACCGCCCGAGCGGGTGGTGCAATCGGCGCGTGAAAGCGGGGCAAAGCTGGTTGGGCTTTCCGCGCTGATGACCACCACCGTTCCCGCCATGCGCGAGACGATTGAGCTTGTACACGCCAAGCTGCCCGGCGTGCGCGTGATGGTGGGCGGCGCGGTGCTGACGGAAGACTATGCCCGGCAGATTGGGGCCGACGCCTATGGACGGGACGCTATGTCGTCCGTGCGCCTTGCAGAGGAATTTTTGGGGCATTAAGGGTGGTTTCAGATTGTCCAATGACTTTTTCCGTATTCTGTGATATGATGGAATACGGATTTTTCTTTGCTGTCATACCGCCATGATCATTTTGAGGAAAGAGGGCTTTTTTATGGCTGAAACACACAAGCCGAAGCATCAGTCGTCCAATGCGAAGATATGGCAGATGATCAAGTTCACGCTGTTCTCCATCAGCGCCGGGCTGATTCAGATTGCCTCCTTCGCGCTGCTTGAGACGGTATTCAAGCTGCCCTACTGGCCGTCCTATCTTGTGGCGCTGGTTCTGAGCGTACTGTGGAACTTTACCCTCAACCGCAGGTATACCTTCCGCAGCGATGCCAATATCCCGCGTGCGATGACGCTTGTCGCATTGTTTTACATCGTGTTCACCCCTCTTTCCACCTGGTGGGGCGACGCGTTGACGCGGGCCGGCTGGAACGACTTTCTGGTGCTTGCGGGCACCATGGTAATCAACTTTGTATCGGAGTTCCTCTATCAGCGCTTCGTGGTTTACCGCGACCATATCGATACCAACGACGTTGCTAAGCGCGCCATGGAGCACGGCGCGCATACGGAGGGATAATTCCTTGCCTGAAAAGAAAAAGCCGGACTGGAAGCGGATGATATCCACAGCGCTTTTTGTAACGCTGATTGCATTGCTGTGCGTCTATATTTACCATAACCGCGAGGACATGCAAAAGCTGCTGCGTTTGGACGCGCCGACCATCGCCCTGCTGCTGGCGCTGGCGCTTGGCGCATGCGTAATGAATTGCGTCTATCACCGCGTTATTCTCTCCACCTACGGGATTCCGCTTGGCCTGGTGGACTGGATGGGCGTGGTGTTTGTCAGCAACGCGATGGCTTATGTGCTCCCCCTTCGCGCAGACCTTGTGTTTTCCGCCGCCTATTACAAGCGTACCAAGGGTTTAGCCTATGTTAAAAGCGTAAGCATGGCTGCCGGAAACATCGTATTTGGCGTAATATTTGCGCTGCTTCAAATGCTGGCAGCGCTGCTGTGCACAGGGCTGATCGAAGGCGTGTGGTCGATAACTCTCTGGGCAGTATGGGCGGTTCTTACGGCTTTCATGTGCGTTTTCATTGTTTTTTCCCTGCTTTTTCAGAACAGGATGCCAAAGATATTTTCGAAATACAAGCTGGTGCGCGACGTGGTGGATGGGTTCAACGCCCTGCTTCGAAACCGAAAGCTGCTTTGGAGGCTTCTTGTGTGCCTGATGATCAACAACCTGTTGCAGTTGCTGCTCTATATGGTCTGTTTTGGCGCGATCGGCTTGCGTGTCACGGTTTATCAGGCACTTTTCTACAACAGCGTGAGCTGGCTGTCCAGCATCGTTGCGATTGTTCCGGGAAATATTGGTATCAAGGAGGGGGTCATGGGCGTGGCGACCAGTCTGATGGGCACGTTGTTTCATAACGGCGTGGCGGTTTCCCTCCTCCAGCGCGTGGCGGTTATGGCAGTATATATCGTCATGGGTATCGCCTTTGCTTTCCCGGTTTGGCGCAGGTGGAATCAGGCCGGCAAGCCGGCGGGCGGCATTCGTTCATAATGGCAGCGCCCTTTCTTAAAGAAATGCACTGATGAAATAGCGGTTTGCCGAAAAAGGAGAATTGGTAAAAAGATGGTAGACACAGAGGCGCCTACCATCTTTATGTGTTTGCCCTTTGCTTGCCGCTTATTCCTTCACGGCGCCGCTTGCCATACCCTTGACAAGGAAGCGGGATACACATGCGGTAAAGATGACCATCGGTACAATCATGAGTACAGCATATGCCCCCAGTTGCCCCCATAATACACCATCGTCCGTCTTTACCTGTGCTGATAGTACCGGCATAGTTGCTGCGTCCGTCATGGTCAACGCCATAGGAAGTGTCAGGTTGTTCCAAGACAGCGAAAAGGAAAAGATGCTTGTGGCTGCGATCCCCGGGGCTGTCAGGGGAAGAATAACCCGATAGAATGCCTGAAAACGGGTGCATCCATCAATTGCAGCTGCTTCTTCTAGGTTTTCCGGAATTCCTTTGAAAAATCCCTGAAGCAGCCATGTGGAAAGCGGAATATCCAATGCGATGAACGGTAGAATAAGGCCGGTGAGCGTATCATACAAGCCCAGTTTCGCCCAGATCATGTACAAAGGAACCACAATGGCAATTGGAGGAATCATACGCATACCCAAAATCACATAGTTGATGCCCATACGATGCTTCACGCGCAGACGCGAAAGTGAATAGGCGGCCAAACATGCTAGCATCAGCGCGGCAGAAACGCTGATCAGCGTAACAAGAACCGAGTTCTTCAGCACTGCTGTAAAAGGCAGATAGTTTACCGTTCCGGAAAAAATCTGTGCATAGTTTTCCAGCGTGGGCTTGAAAAACAGACTATTTTTCGATACATCCTCCATGCTTCTGAATGACAACTGGGCAATGTAGAGAATGGGCAGAAGAACCACGGCGCACAACAGGATTGAAACGGCCGCATGATAGAGGGAAGTAAGTCTTTTTCTCACGGCGTTTCCTCTCCTGTCAGATGATTACGTTGCGACTCTTAAGCAACGCCTGCAGTTCGTTAACAGGCACCTCCTGAACAGTTACGTCCTTGAGGGCCGCTATGGCCGCAGCCGCGCCAGCCGCTTCACCCGTCACCATGCATACCGGTTCACCGCGCACGGAACCAAGCGCGTCGCGATCCACAGAAATACACCTTCCCCCAGCCAGCAGGTTACTCACCCTGGGGGATATCAACGCGCGGTAGGGAATGTCCGCACCAATGGGATTAGGCGCTTCTGTCCACTTACGACCACCGGAGATTTCGCCCTGTTTTCCTCCGCCTGTAGAATGCACATTCATGGCTCGTCCCGTACGGCCAATGCTATCTTCGAAATGGGCATTACTCATAATGTCCTCATGACAGAAGGTGTACACGCCATCCAAACGGCGGCTTTCCCGTGTACCTAGCTGCGATGCAGTATACATGCAGTAACAGTTTTCAAATCCGGGTACGTACTTGCGCATGAAGGTAAGAATACCAGGAAGCTGATTGGTACGGATATCGACCTCCGCACGGCTCCAGTCGTCCCCGTCGGTCAGGTCGATGCCGTAAGCCATGTCTACCAGCAGCTTACAGGTGTTTGCCGGCAAAACGCTTGTTTGGATGTCAAAAATCGGAATAGCAAGTTCATTCTCACAGCCCAGCGGCATGGGATAAACGTGATCCTTACCTGCGTTAATCAACAGCTTATGCAAGCCCATCAGCGCGATCGGAGCACCCGCGTCAAACAGTTTCTGCCACTTTTCGGGATCTCCGATATCTAGGTCGTCCGGATTTTGTTTATAGTAATCCAACAACTTCTGCAGATCTACATCGCCCAGAACCATGTAGATCGTCAGCGGCATACAACGACGCGTCTCGCCAATTCCCATGTGGAAGCCCGCACCAGACCATTCAATCAGATCGCCGTCTCCAGAGGTATCGACAAATGTTTTTGCATGTACATGCACTTCACCAGATTTGTTGGCTACCTTTACATAATTGATGCGCTTCCCGTCCATTTCCACGCCATATACAATGGAATCCAGCAGAATATCCACACCGCTTTCCTGACACATCTTGAACAGCACAGGGATCAGCGCTTCAGGATCAAACTCAACACGCATTGGTGGATCGTCGATATCGGTATAAGCGCCGCCAACTTCCTTCAGACGGTTGCACATTTCCAACGCGATACCCTTCACTACCAGCGGCGTATGCTTATCTGTCATGAGCATGGAGCCAGGCCCTTTGGAGTAGTGCCCCTGATGCACACGCATCCCGTGGAAACCCGTTACCAGACCGCCGGTCATCATGCCTCCCAGATAGGAGTGCTTTTCGATGATGAGCGTTTTAGCACCGGTACGTGCGGAAGCCAGTGCAGCACCAATTCCTGCAGGTCCGCTTCCAACCACCACAACATCATAGTTCTTGTTTACAACAGGCATTTTATTTTTCCCCTTTCATGGTTAATTTTGTGTACATAACGCTTAGACAGAAGGTAATGGCGATCAATAGCCAGCTAAGCGCGGATGCGTAACCAACATTGTATTTTGTAAATGCCTCTTTATACAGTTCCAGAGCATAAAACTGTGTATAGTTGGCTGGCCCCCCGCCAGTGAGAACATAAGCAATTGGAAAGTTACGCAGCGCGAATGTTGTACGAAAGATTAGAGCCACTAACAGTACCGGCTTGATAAGTGGAATGGTAATACGCGTGGCGCGTTGCCATGCATTAGCGCCGTCAATAACAGAAGCTTCCATTATATCCACAGAAACGCTTTGTAATCCAGCTAACACATTTAGCACCACAAAGGATGTATTAATCCAAATATCAACCAGGAGAACTGCAGTAAATGCCCATTCTTTTCCCAGCCATACCTGTTTGGCTCCACTGCCGAAGATGTACGCAAGCACCTCGTTGATAATTCCACGGTCATAATTTAGCATAAGCTTAAACACCAGCGCAATTACCGTAGGCGAAAGCATCATGGGAAGCAGTACAACAACGCGTACAAACTTGCATCCCCTGAAATCAATATTGAGGAACGAGGCAATCAGGAAACCGAGTAGCATTTCAATGCCAACGCTCAGTACGGTGAATTTCAGCGTAAGCCATGTGGAATGCCATACCTCAACATCCTGAAAAATTTTGATATAGTTTCCAAAGCCCACCCACTTGATGCGGCGCGGAACCAGGTCCCACTTCATCAGACTGGCTACTATGCTGAAGCCCAGCGGCACAAGAAGCACAAGCCCAAGCATCAAAAATGCGGGATAGATATACCTCATAGCATAGCGGTGGTCGGAAAGCGCACGCCGATTTCGCATAAAGCAACCCCTTCAGTACAAGTATACGGATACAGCCGGGGACGAAGGGCGTCCGCCTCCCGTCCCGGCATGTTTTCCCCGCGCGTTCAGTATTGAAAGCTTACTGATAGCTTTCCAGTATGTCTATGCAATTGCGCTCGCAGGCGGCCAACGCATCTTCCACAGTCATATCCCCAAGGCAGGCCAGTTTCACATACAGGGCTATTTCCTCCTGAATCTCATTGAAATATACCTTCTGAGGACGCGGCGTAGCAACGTTGAGCGCCTTGTTCATGTTTTCAGCCTGCGGGATCACCGCCAGATATTCAGGCGCGTCATAGATGGCGGCGATGGTTGGGGAGTTGGAATTTTCGGTAGCCAGACGCAGTTGCTCGTCATAGGAGCCGATGAACTCTACAAATGCCCTTGCCGCTTCCTTGTTGCTCGAATACTTGCTGATTCCAACAGCCCAACCATCAACGCAGGCAATTCCGCTCGCATTTGGGCCATCTTCCGGTCCAGGCATGCTGGGCAACACATCCCATTTTCCATATCCCTCAGTATCTTCAATATTTACAGATGGATAACGGCTCGTCCACAAAAGCCCCATCTTCGCCTGACCGCTTTTCATGGAATCTACCTGATCGTTAAAGGAGTAGCTCAGCACATCTGGCGTGCAGCAATCCTGCACGAACTTAACAAACATCTTAGTTGCTGCAATGGCCTCGGGCTTGGTTAGCCCCAGTCCGTCTTCTGTTTCATTGATGATGTAGCCGCCATAGCAGATCAGATATTCATACCAAGCCTTTACCACATTACTGGGTTCCAGCAGCCCCATGGACCATCCGTATTGGCTGTTTTCCTTATCTGTCATCTTCAGAGCCAGTTGATACACATCCTCCCATGTTTTCAGGCTGGAAGGGTCTACGCCTAACGTTTCCATCACATCTCTGCGGTATGTGATAACATCGCCGCCCATGCGTACCGGCACTCCATAAACAACTCCGTCTACAGCAAACGTATTGAGCATGCCAGGAATGAAAGAATCACTCATGGACTGCTCTAATTCCAACGGCTCCAAATAATCCATTATAAGGGGGACCCATGGATCGTTGATGGCGACAATATCAATATCGTCAGTTCCATTGGAAAGAGAGAGTATTTGTTTCTCATACACTTCGTTTAGGGAGAACAGCAACACCTCTGCCTCGATACCTGTTTCTGCAGTGAAGCGCTCGGCAGCTGCGGCAATCGCTTTTCCTGAACCACCGGCGCTAAAAAGCATGGTGATCTTTTGCTTTCCACCTTCAGCAATAGAAACGGTTGGCAGCGCGACAACAACCAGCAACATGGAAAGAACCAGCGCGATGGTACGAATAGAGGTACGCTTCATGACACCCATCCCTTTCAATTACGGTATTATTTTTGCCAAAACAGGCACCTAACTTGTGCCACTATCATAAAACAAACCGACCGGAAAGGAGGAACAAATCAGTACCCTTTCTAGCAGGCATGGAACAAATCGCAACTTTTTAAATCGACATGCAGAATAGACCTATGTGATAGTGCCTACAATTCAACAATATCATCCGGCTTTGTTTTTTGCTCATCACCCGAAACTGTATCATCGGCAAGCATTTGATTGTGACGGCGAAATTCTGATGGAGTCATGCCTTCCGTTTGTCGAAAACAGCGTGAAAAATGCTGCCGGTTGGAGAATCCACACTCAAATGCAATGTCAATGATTGGAAATGATGTATTGCTCAACAGTCGACGCGCCTTTCGCACCCTGTACTGCACAAGGTATTCCATCATGCTCATTTCCATGCGTTCCTTAAATATGCGCTGCAAGTAGGCAGGATGAACACCAACCTTTGCCGCTACTTCTGCAACGCGTACCACTTCTGTACTGTGTCCCTTTAGATAGGCTATGGCGCGATTGACGTAACGGTCATAGCGGGGTTCTATATTCTGCTTGTTCAAATAAGTAATCTCAATCAACATCGTTTGAAGCATTAGCCCCGGTACCGCCGACAATTCCTTATTCTTTCTGCAAAAATCAATGCTATGCAATACTTCGGTGAGTGTGTTTATCAGCATTGTGTTGATATCTGCTGCATGCACAAACAATGAAGAATTACAGAGCATTCGATAAGCATCCTCACTGACATTTTTAAGTTGTTTGAAAGAAAGAGTTGCATCCTTCTCTTCACAGGGGTACAACATCAGGTGAAGCATATAGCTGTTATCGTTCTCCCTAATATATAAACGGTGGGGTTCTTTTGAGGAAAGAAATACGAACTCGCCTGAATTGAGGTCAATTGTTTTTTCCTTTTGCCCATGCAAAACCACTACATGTGCTGCGCCAGAAATATTATAAAATAAACTCCAGCCCCGATGCTTGTGGATCCGTTTGTTATATTGCGCTCTTTTGCATTTGCTGCAAAAAAGAATTTTAACGAACTCTATTTCACTCATTGCTGTTTCTCCGTTTTTTATAAAAAAAAGGAAGCTACTCATTTTGCGTACCTATTATAACATCAGCTTTTTACGTTTTCAACAGTATGATCTAGTGTTATCATTTTCCACGTGAAAGGTCTAGCTCTCATGTAAAAGTGATGAAACAGAAGAGGGTAGACATATGAATGTCTACCCTCAGCCCGCCGGCATAGCCGGGGGATGTTTACTTATACCTGTCAGCCCCGTCTGGGCACGATCTCAAGCCAGTAGCCGTCTGGATCCTTGATGAAATAGATACCCATGTTACGGTTTTCATAGCAAATGCAACCCATGCGCTCATGCAGCTCGTGCGCCTTTTCAAAGTCGTCGGTCTGGAAAGCGAGATGAAATTCCTCGTCGCCCAGGTGATACGGCTCCTTACGGTCCTTAAGCCACGTGAGCTCCAAAAGAAAATCCTCACTATCGTCGCCCATATAAACGATGGTAAAATCGGGTTTTTCGTTCCTGCGTACCTCGTGGAGGCCCAGCGCCTCCCGGTAGAAGGTCATGGATTTTTCAAGATCAAGCACATTATAGTTTTCATGAACCATCTTGAACATTGCGATTCCTCCTATTCTATGTCGACGGGCAAATCAGTGTCCGCAAAGGGATCGTCGCCGTCTTTCAGCTCCGCCTGTGGAGCCGGCCTGCGCATGGGCGCGATTGGTAGCTCGCCAAAATCCTTGGGCGGCTCAATGATGTGGATGTCCAGCAGCGTGTCGCTGAACGTGAGGTTTGCCACAACGCCGGGCTTTGTCAGCGCGAGCACCTCGGTTACGGGCGTTTTCGCCCGGCGTGCGAAGTCGATAGCGACCTCGGGCCGATCCTGCCAGTGCATGGGGATAAACACACGGGGCTTCATAGACAGGATAAAGTGGTTTGCGCCCGCGTCGTACATCAGGCCCTGTCTTGGGTCGACCGGGAACATCGCCACGTCGATCTTTTCTCCTTTGATCGCTTCGGTGGATTCGTAGAAGGCCGTTTCGGCCGCTTCAATTTCCCGCAGGGTGCTTTCCTGCCGCCAGTGCCAGAGATTAAGATCCCCCGCATGGAAAATGCGCATGCCGAATGCTTCCACCAAAAACGCGACGCCCAAATCCGTGCTTTGATAGGCCTTGACCGAAATATCCTGTGTAAGCTGCTTTTGTTGAAGCGGCGCGATGCGCTTTCCCCGCGTACCCACAGGCATATCCGAACTTACAATGTAGGTGATGGGAAGGCCCGCCGCCTCCCATGTAAACACAATGGGGTCCAGATGGTCCGGGTGCGCGTGGCTGATGAATACAAAGATTTGCTCAAACGCCCGTAGAAACTGCGGCGTGATGCGCCCGACCTGCGCAAGCGTCCGGCCCTCGCCTTCCCAGTAATCAAAGATGAGCAGCGTGCTGCCCACCTGCACCGAGAAGCCACTGTTATAGTGGTAGATGATTTTCAGTTGTTTGTCCATTCAAAAAGACGCCTCCATTTAATAAGAAATCTGGCAACATACGCTCCCCCGGCAGGATTTAGGAAGTATATATTACAAAATAATTGCTTATCAATCGTCAGCGTCCAAAAAATAAAAGGCCTATAAAATCAGGCGTTGCGGGCATAAAAGGCCCGCTTTGGAACGCACCTAGTATAGCATGGTCATGAACCGGTGTCAACATCCGTTTCCTTTTTCGCAATCTTTGCTGAACATAATCGACATATTTTGTCGAAATGCACGTTTTTTTCACAAATTTTATTTAAATAGGGAGCGGTTCGCCACGCTGGTCGCATGATGGGCCGCTCCCAGTTTATCCGGATCAGTTTACCGCGCGGATTCCCCAAATACGGTCGTTATACTCCTGTATGGTTCTATCAGAGCTGAAGAAGCCTGACTTCGCCGTGTTAATGATTGCCATACGAAGCCATTTTTCACGGTTCTGATAATCCTCCATCACACGCCGGTTGGCCATGGAGTAGCTGCCGAAATCCTTAAGCACAAAGTAGGGATCCGGCATGCTGCCATGGTCGCCCACAAGCAGCGTTTGGTACAGGTCCTGAAGCGCCAGCGGCTCGTTGGGAAACAGTGTGCCGTCAAGCCACTGATTCATCGCCTTGCGGATTTCGAAGTTGTTTTCAAAGATGCTCATGGGGTTATAGTTATGCTCACGATACATCCCCTCCACCGTATCGGCCCGCATGCCGAAGATGTAGATGTTATCGATTCCCACCTGCTCGTAGATTTCCACATTCGCGCCGTCCATGGTGCCAAGCGTTACCGCGCCGTTCATCATAAACTTCATATTTCCGGTACCGGAGGCCTCTTTGCCCGCTGTGGAGAGCTGCTGGCTGATTTCGGAGGCAGGCATAAGAACCTCGGCTGTGGAAACGTCATAATTTTCAATATAGACAATTTTAAGCATCTGCCGTGCGCGCGGATGACGGTCGATCAGGTCGGCAAGCGCATTAATGTAACGGATGATCAGCTTTGCCCGCCAGTAGCCCGGGGCTGCCTTGGCGCCAAACAGGAACAGCCGCGGCGGCATAGTAAAGGATGGATCGTCCACAATGCGGTTGTACAGCACCTGAATATGCAGAGCGTTAAGCATCTGGCGCTTGTACTCATGCAGCCGCTTTGCCTGCGTATCAAAAATAAAGGAAGTATCAATATCGATATTTTGCCGGGCTTTCACCAGCTTTTGAAGCCGCTTCTTGTTTTGTTGCTTTACGCGTTCAAACTGTTCGCGAAAAGCAGCGTCGTCCGCATAGGGAAGCAACGCCTCCAGCTTGCTTGCATCCGCGACAAAGCCTGGGCCGATGGTTTCCTTCAGCAAGTCCGTAAGTCCCGCGTTTGCCTCAATCAACCAGCGCCGGTGCGTTATACCGTTGGTGATGGCTGTAAACTTTCCCTTATCTAAAAGCCAATAATCATGAAAGAGTGAGTCCTTTAGAATTTGTCCGTGTAGCTGGCTTACGCCGTTGACGCTGTAACTGAGCGCCACGCAAAGATTGGCCATATGCACCTGTCCATAGCCGATTATCGCCATATGCCCAATGCGCTCCCACTGGTCCGGATAGCTCTTGAACAGGTCGGCGCATACGCGGCGGTTGAGCTCCTCCAAAATCATGTAGATGCGAGGCAGAGTCTGGCGCATCATATCGATCGGCCAGCGCTCGAGCGCCTCTTCCAAAACCGTATGATTGGTATAAGCCATGCAGCGGTGCGTAATCCGCTGCGCCATTTCCCAACTTAACCCCTCCTGATCGATCAGCAGACGCATCAGCTCTGGAATCGCTAGTCCAGGATGTGTATCGTTGATATGGAATACCGCCTTGTCTGGCAGCAGATCAAAGTTGTTACCAAAATGCTTCTTGAAGGACTTAATCGCATATTGAAGCGTCGCGCTGGTGAAGAAATAGTGCTGCTTTAAACGCAGCATTTTACCTTCATAATGCTTATCCTCCGGGTATAGCACCTTGGAGATTACCTCGGCCATCTGCATTTCTTCCATGGCCTTCATATATTCGCCCTCGCCAAAGCGCGTTAGGTCGATTCGTTCCCGGCTGCGCGCGCTCCAGGTGCGCAAGGTGTTTACGCAGTCGTTATCAAAACCGACGACGGGCATATCGTAGGGCACTGCGTCGATGGTATAGGCGTCGACCAGCTTAAACACCCGCCGGCCGTTCTCCTCGTATTCCTCAATATGCCCGCCAAATTCCACCGAGCAGGTATCCTCCGTAACGGCAATTTCCCATACGTTGCCGTTTTGAAGCCAGGTGTCAGGAAGCTCTACTTGCTGGCCGTCCACCATCTTCTGCCTGAACAGGCCGTACTCAT
>ENA-OPVH01001462-OPVH01001462.1-human-gut-metagenome-genome-assembly--contig:-NODE-1462-length-11551-cov-1.780358_pt1 | contig 11551 bp, 9 predicted proteins | sample MGYA00241494_ERZ501980 | MGnify/ENA primary metagenome ERZ501980 (study PRJEB25962, sample SAMEA1964914) | human gut metagenome | biome: human gut; feature: human-associated habitat; material: faeces... | reverse complement strand
AAGTGCGGGATTGCGAATGGCGCGGCTGAACTGCACCCGAATACCGGCTGAATAAAAAAACTCTGTACCTTTTCAGGTACAGAGTTTTTTATTCATGCGGGAGATGGGACTTGAACCCACACGACGTTGCCATCACTAGATCCTTAGTCTAGCCTGTCTGCCAATTCCAGCACTCCCGCATTCCTCTTGGAAAGCGTTACATCATCTGCAACATCAAGAATTATAGCACCCCTTGGGAAATTCGTCAACATATTTTTTTATTTTTTTATCCTTCAAGGCCATTGATTATTGAAAAGAAGCGTATAACATGTTATGCTTATAGCACTTGCGTATACTGCGGACTTTGTATGCCTTTTAAAAACATCTTTAAAAAGTCCAAATATTTAAGAAATGGAGAAGACAAATGAAAAACGCAGTAAAAAAATGGAATGATACCAGCCTGATTCTTCGTATCGTCATCGGACTGGTCATCGGTATTATCCTGGCACTCACCGTGCCTCAGGCGACGGCGATTTCTATCCTTGGAAACTTATTTGTAGGCGCCCTGAAAGCAATTGCACCGATTCTTGTATTCTTTCTCGTCATGAGTTCTCTTGCACAGGCAACAAACGGCATCGGAAAAAGGTTCCGCACCGTTATTTTTCTGTATATGCTCAGCACCCTGCTGGCATCCATCGTTGCCGTTTTTGCAAGCTTTGCATTTCCTGTCACCCTGAAGCTGACAGAGGCAGCCACAGATACCGCACCGCCCAGCGGGATCGGAGAAGTATTCAGCAATCTGCTGAATAATGCCGTAGCCAATCCGGTAGCCGCACTGATAAATGCCAACTACATCGGTATTCTGACATGGGCGATTATTTTCGGTCTGGCATTGAAGAACATTGCATCCGATCATACCAAAGATGCCATGAAGGATATCTCAGAAGTCGTATCTCAGGCCGTGCGCTGGATCATCAATCTTGCACCATTCGGAATCCTTGGTCTTGTATTTACCACCGTATCCGAAAACGGGCTGAGCATCTTTAGTGATTATGGAAAGCTCCTGCTTCTTCTCGTTGGCTGTATGCTGGCAGTCGCGCTCATCGTTGATCCGCTGATTGCTGCCATCTGCCTGCACCGCAACCCCTATCCTTTGGTATTCCGCTGTTTTAAAGAGAGCGGTGTGACTGCATTTTTCACACGAAGCTCCGCGGCAAACATCCCAGTGAACATGGCGCTGTGCGAACGCCTGGGACTAGATAAGAATGTATACTCTGTATCCATCCCGCTGGGCGCTACCATTAACATGGACGGCGCTGCGATCACCATTACCATCATGACGCTTGCCGCGGCACACACCATAGGCATTGCTGTCAGCATCCCTACCGCGATCATCCTCTGCCTTTTGTCTACTCTGGCTGCCTGCGGCGCTTCCGGCGTAGCAGGCGGTTCCCTGCTTCTGATCCCGATGGCATGTTCCCTCTTCGGTATCAACAATGACATCGCCATGCAGGTCGTAGGCGTTGGCTTCATCATCGGCGTGGTACAGGATTCCTTTGAGACAGCCATCAACTCCGCCGGAGACGTACTCTTCGCTGCCACGGCAGAGTTCCGTGAATGGATGAAAGAAGGACGGGAAGTTAAATTTTAGACAAAATACTCTGGTTATGCGGTCTCGAAAGAGGCCGCATTTTTCTGCCCGCCGGAAAACATCAGACAGGGACAGCTCAGGCAGGGATAACAAAACATATTTTAAAAAATACTTGTAAATTTCTACGTAATAAGCTATAATATTGTCCATGCAGATATAGTTCATCGGTAGAACGCTAGCTTCCCAAGCTGGAGAGACGGGTTCGATTCCCGCTATCTGCTTCATAAAGGCTAAGAACATTGGTAAATCAATGTTCTTAGCCTTTTCTGATACTGGTATGATATTACTTCTGACGCTCCTGCATTTTATGGCGGTTTCTTTTCTACTCACCTGCCGCTTCCGCCGGAATATCCTCCACCAGTTCACACCGCAGCGTCACACGGCTCCTTCCTCCCAGGGTGCAGGTAAACAACGTCAGATCCCAGTTTCCGGCTTCCATATCCTCCACCGCCGTCCCCGGCAGCTCCTCCCTGTCCGCCAGTTCATAGACAAACCGGTTTCCCAGAACATCCGTAAAAACAATCTCATCTCCCAGCGCAAGTGTTTTCAGATTCCCGAAATGGCTGCTGTAGTTATGTCCCGCCAGAATCAGATCATGACTGTAGGCAGATCCTTTGTAGCGGCATGGCGCCTTCCGCAGCCCCGGGTAGCTCCATTCGCTCATAACCGGAAGAACCAGATCCAGCGCGCTGATTTCCAGGACTCCGATGTATTCCCACCCGTCTATCACCTCTACGGGCATCTCCATATCCGGATACTGCTCATACAGAGGCATTTCATCCATCTCCTGCACATCTGTCTCTTCCCGATTCGCTGCTCCTGCTTCCACGTTTTTCCGTATCTCCTGTTCCAGTGTTTTCCGTATCATCTCCGCCTCATCTCCCGCATGCATTGCCTCATATATATTGTGAGCGGTAAGAAAAAGAGCTGCCGCAATCAGCAGCAGCCCACCAGCAATCAGAATCTTTCCCTTTTTCATCTGTCAGCTCTCCCTTTTTCTCCGAAACATACCCAGGCATACCAGCACAACCCCTGCCAGTGCCAGATAGGGAACCGGCCACCAGAGCTGTCCCGTCTGCGGCAGCTTCACGTCCGAACCTCCTCCGGCTATGTTTCCCGGCGCCTGGTCTCCCGTCTGTGGGATGCCGGGCTTTTCCGGCGTCTCCCCCGGCTTTTCCGGAGGATTTACCGGAGGCTTTTGCGATTGTTTCTTATACGTATTGGTAATCACAAAATCCGTTCCGCTTTTTTGCACCTTCACCGTATAGGATTTATCTGTTTTCTTTTCCGAAACTGTCCATTTATGCCCCTGCTCCAGATCCTTCCAGGTATGCGTCCACTGGTTTTCTTTTTTTAACTTAACCTCATCATACACCTTGCCGTCCCTCAGAAGCTGTGCCGTGACAGAATCCGGGCGGCTATCCTTATGCCCCGCATCCTCCCAGAGCTTCGTCACCTTGCAGGCAACCGTCTCCTGCTTCTGTTCCTGTTTTTCATATTTCACAATGATGACAGGTGCATAATTCCAGGTGTCATCCTCATTCAAATTCGGCAGGCTGACCAATGTAGAAACCGGCTCATATATAACATTTTCCTTTTGCAGGCTATCGCCTGTCACCAGATAAAGCCCCATCGTCAGGCCTGAAAACTGTAGCTTTCCGTCTGCATCTGTAGTCCCTTCTGCCTGAACCGCCCTGCTGTCTCTCTCCGCATATGTCGCCAGCGTCTGAGCCGCCGCACGCCAGCCGTCGCTGTCCAGATCATCCAGTGATACCTGATATCCGGCAAACTCACCGGAAAGGGAAAATGCCGCTTTCTCCGACATATCCGCTACTTTATACAGACGAAACTTTGCTCCTGCAAACTCATAGGAGATGGCGACAGTCCCCTGACCGTCAAGCTCCGGCTGCGTATGTGCATGTACCATCCGCGGCGTGCAAAATACCAGCGCCAGTACACCGAAAAATAAGAATACAAATTTATTTTTTCTCAGACATCTCATTTCCCTTCATCTCCTTTTCGCTTCTTTTTTCCTGCCGTTCCAACAAAAAGTCCTACCAGCAGCAGGATCAGGATCGGAACCGCCACTACAGGAGCTACGGTCAGCGGATCGAGTATTCTGGCATCCGATGAAACCCGAATTTCCTCCGTCTCCTCTTCTATGTGATGCCCTCTCACCAGAAGCCTGTGGGAATTGACCCCATAGGGCGTGCAGGTGACGAGCGTACAATAGTCCTTCCCCTTTTCAATCACAAGATTTTCCATATCATCCGGCTCTACGATCCGGATCTGGTCAACCTCATAAGTCAAAGTCACGTCCAGCACATGAATCAAAAACCGGTCGCCAGTTTCCATCTCATCCAGATCTGTAAAAAGCTTTGCCGACGGAAGTCCCCTGTGCCCGGATATGACACAGTGGGAACTCTCTCCCCCTACCGGAAGGGAAGATCCCTCCAGATGTCCGATCGCAATCTGGAGAACCGTCTCATCCGTTCCGTGATAGACAGGCAGGGACACCCGGATCTTAGGGATGTCGATATAACCCATGATTCCTGTTCCTGTCACATCCAGCAGGCTTTCATATAGCTGTTTTTCTTCTTCTGTCAGGCTCCAGCGGATGCCCTGCCCTGCCAACGCCCGGTTGTAGTCCTCTGCGGCTCTCCGCATCTCCTCATGCTGTGCTGTATCCATCTTTGCCACGTCCGCCGCATAATCCTCAATCGCTCGGGACTGATGCAGCGAATTCCAGTAATCGCTGACCAAAGGATACAGCATCAGGCAGATGCCTGTCAGCATAAGCAGGACAGGCAAAATCGTAGATAAATGCTTTTTCATAAGCTCCTTCATTAACCGTCATTATTTCGTGCGGCTCATACGCCTTTTCACAACCAGCAGGACTGCCGCGCCTGCATTCAGCCCTGTAAATGTGAACGTGGTATTTGTTGTTCCGTTACCCGCTTCTCCCACTGTTACCCAGGAATTATCTGCATTCTTTTTGAAGAGCGTAAACTTCGCGCCTGACAGCGCCGGCTTTTGCGCCTTCGTTGAATTTCCATCCACTTTATTTACTACCAGCTCATAGGCGAAGGCTGTCGCCTTGTCCACCGGAGTTTTTCCCTCTCTTTATTATTTCCTTCAGCCCTGTTGTTCTGTCGTTTCAGGCTTCTCTCCTTCCGGGTACCGCCTGAATCCTATACTGCTCCCTCTCTCCCCCTTCTTTTCCTTTTCTTATGCATCATCAGCAGTGCTACCCCCACAAGGGACGCCCCCGCCAAAAGATATCCATAAACACCCTCTCCGCCGGACTCCGGCAGCAGATAGATTTCTGCTTTATTTGTCACGGTCACAGCCGGGAACTTGCCTTCCGTCTGGTTATCTGACGTGGCTGTCACAGCCGGACCATTCAGATAAGTAACTCTGTAATTTCTGCTGTTTACAACGGCTGAATTTTCTCCCATGACCGGATGGTTCTCATCATCCAGCTCATAGATATAATACGCCTTGTCCAACGTCAGATCGGTAAACTTAGGTTCCTCTAAAGTAACACCTCCGTTCTCGTAGGAAGCCTCTCCATCCGTGTACCGGATTGTCAACGTCTGCGAAGGCTTCGGCGCCTCCTCTCCAGGCTGCACCGCCGCCTGCTCTTCTTCAAAGAGCCCGAAGCGGTATGCTCCATCCGGCGGATTTCCATCCAGTGCATTTCCATCCCTGTTCTGGAAGTTCTTCACTACATGCGCCTCTCCTTTATGGTTCGTCGCCTGATACTGGTATGTTGCGCCCTGATACCAGACCTTCACACCTTCCGGGAAAGCCGGATAGCTTACTCCGTCTTCCAGCGCCTTCGCCACTGCCAGATACACCGGCTTGCTGCTGACCACATACCCTTCCGGAGCTTTTTTCTCCTTCAGGCAGTAGACTGTATTGAACTCCATCCATGCTTCGCTTCCCTCCGGGAAAGTCGCCTTTCCATCCGCGCCTGTTGTCTGTTCATGTACGGTTTCGTTCGGAACGTCTACAAACTGACCCTGTTCCGCATTATACGCCTTTACCTTCTGGAGCGTAAATACCGCCCCCGAAAGCTTTCTGCCTGTATCCGCCTCGTCCATCTTCGTCACCACCAGTTTTGCCGTCGCTGCGCCTCCCGCTGTACCGCTTGCCTGATAAGAAAACTCATCCTGCGTTACTGTCGCCACATCCGGTGCGCTGTATCCCTCCCAGTGCGCTACATTTGAGATGGAAATCTTCTGCCCCGGCACTGCATTTACCCGGGTATTATAATTGATTGTCAGCGGCAGATTATCCGGCATCGTGATCTTCAGCGTCTGGCTGCCGTTCTGTGCCTCCACTACCTTCGCCGTCCAAAGCGTTTCTTCAATTTCTGCATTGGTGCCTGTATTCTTGATCTTGATGGACTCGCTGTCCAGGATCAGGCTGCTGCTCAGTTCATCGATCAGCGTGATCTCATCGCCTCCCGGAACCAGATCCTCTCCAATTGGATTGATTGTGATTGTAAAGGGGCAGATTCCCCCATTATCTCCGTTAAGAATCCCTTCTTTCTCCAGATTCTTCCTTGATATGGTGACGTCATCGTAATCAACATCTTTATCGCCGTATTCGTTTTGTACAGAAAGCCGGTTCGTAAAGGTCTTTTCTGTTCCCAACAGCACGTCCTGATCTATCAGCCTGCAAACCAACTGGAAGGTTACATGCCGCTGGCTCTTGGGACCCGCTGCCAGGTTTGCCACATTCCACCGCACCTGTCCGGTCTCCCTCTGGTAGTAGGCAATCGTACCATTTCGTCCCTTCTGCTCCCATCCGGCGCTTTCCAGTTCCCCAATCTCCGGTGTCGACGGCTGTGTTTGCCCGTTATAATAGGATGCCTTCTGGTACATTTCCACATAAACAAGCTCCAGTCCTGCCGGAATTTCGTCCAGCACTTCTGCCATTCCTGCTATACTTCCATCCCAGTTGACCTCTGCCTGCCATGCCAGATAAGTTCCCGGCGCCTGCACTCCGCCTTCTCCGGTCTGGATCGCCCGGTAAACCGCACCCTTCTGCGCGCTCTGCAGTGTCTGCCAGTTCACGCCGTCATAGGTATAAACTCCCTGAGATTCTTTATAGCCTTTTCCGCTCTCATAAGCGACAAGCTGTGCACTTCCTGCACCTGACCAGGTCGCACCGTTATCTCCGCTGGTCGATATATTATTATGACAGGTATAATGATCCGATTTCGTTGCCACCGGTGCAATCTTTGCCGTTTTTACAATGATATAAACCGCTTCATTTTCTCCCAGCTCAATGGTCTCCGGAAAGCCAAGAACAAACTCCTTCGCCCCGTTCAGATTCCATACGTAATCTTCTCCCCGCACCAGCTCTGCCATGTTCGGATTCTGCTCCAGTCCTTCCCGGAAATCCTTCAGATTTCTGTACGCCGTAATGCTGGTCTTCCCTTCCGGCAGGCTGCCCTTGTAGACTCCCACCACGGCATCACTCAGAAGACTATGACTGCCGGTATTCGTCGTAATACTGTCTTTTATTTTCACCTGACTGCTGATTCTGTTTCCGGTAGCTGCAATCACCCAGTACAGAGTACCTCTTTCATATCCCGTCGCAGGATTCTCGCGGGGCTGCTCCATATACCATGCATACTTATGCGCTCCGAAATTACTGCTATCCTGCACGAGTACCGAGACATCCACAGATACGCCATTAATCCTGTAGCTTCCTCCGCCCGGTCCTATAACGCCTCCGGTCAGTCTGAACCTGTTATTTACACTTGCAGATGCCACCGTGACATTATGCGGTTCTGCATAATAGGTCAGGACATATGCGTAATTCCCAGATATTCCCAGATCGGACGGTTTAAAGCCGAAACTCTGCGCCCCGTCGACCTTCACCCATGCAGTTTTTGCCAGCGTGCCGCCCTGCACGCCTGTCAATGCCTGACTGTCATTCTGCAGCGGAGATGGATCTCCTGTGATCTCATAGGCGTCTACCTTCACATATCCGGTGTAACGCAGGTACTGTCCCAACGTATCCCCAAAGGTCGTCCCTGAAAGATTCCAGTCTCCCGCCTCATTTACAACGACCGTATAGGGGAAGCTTCCTGACGGAACGGTGAAACTGCCCGGGGAAACTCCTGCCTGAACCGTCCCGTTTCCGCACTCATATACCGCATCCGACTCCGGAATGGCAATCACCCGCTGACTTGTCAGCGCTGTGCTTACAAGCTTCCTGTTCCAACGCTTTGGTACAAATTCTGCTGATGAATTATAAGCGTTCAACTGACCGCCCCCGCCCGTCACGCTGTCGTCCGAAAAAATCCTCGCGCGGTTCTTCAAAAGCATATTATTTTTCAGGGTGAAGGCTTCCTCATCCATCTTCACCTCATAGGTGATCTTCCTTCCTTCTCCCGGCGCCAGATCACCGATATAAAGCCGGAAGTTCTTCGCCGTGCCATTATCTATCGCTGGATTATTTTCCGCGCCCACACTGCCAAGAGGTATCTCCTCCGTAGCCTCCGAGCTTGTTAGATTGCTTCCCGATATTACGATATTTCCTTTATACAGATGTAAGCTGTCCTCCACATAGGTCAGATATGGGAGCAGCGCTGCATCTGTCTTATTTGAGTTGTCAAAATTCAGTGTATCATCCAACCGGACATTGTTCAGTGTATAGCTGTTTGTTTCCGGTGCGTACACCCATATGTTATAGGAAATAATTCCTCCGCCGTTCGGGTCTTTTCTGTAAACGCCCCTCTCTTTAATCATCGTTGCCCCTGCGCTCGGCGTGAAGACTGCCGTATCCTCATTTTCCGGATAGCTCTTTACATAAACGACCGCTTTATTTGTCAGATTCTTGTTGCTTGGCACGATTCCCGTATAGCCAGCCTTCAGCTTTACCTTATAGGTCAGCGTGCGGGTCTCATTAGCCGTCATATCCCCGATCTTCCATACCAGAGTTCCGGGCTTCTGAACCTGTGCATTTCCCTCTGCGGGTATCGGGTTTTCCGTTGTCGGCGCACTTCCGATATAAACCTTTCCCGGCGTTTTCCCGTTGGCTGCCGTCTCCTGCGGTCCTCCTGACTGGTTCACATCTGCCGCCGTATCTGTAACGCCGGCAAACTCCTCGATATATCCGGCGTTTCCGGTAAAGGAATCTACCACACTGACATCCGTCGCTCCCTGCGCTCCCGCTGTCACCGTCAGCGTATAGGTAAGGTAATCGCCCTCTGCAAGCTCCTCCACCTTTTCCGCCACACTTTTTTCGATGTCTGCCGTAGAATATTTTGCGCCCATATCAGACTCAAAATTGACTGTAATCGTAACGCCGCCGACTACATATTGCATGGTTTCCTTGTCTTTCACATCCTCCCAGTCCAGATATCCTGCCACGCTGAAAGAACCGTCCACCTGCATCTCCTTCAAATCTGCAAGCCATTTATCCTCAAAGTCCAGCAACACCTTCTGGCTTCCATCCAGAGAAATCGTTCCGATAACATTCAGCTTGCTGTCCTGAATGTTTCCCGACGCTGATGGGTTCACCAGAAATTCCGGCAGCGTATAGCAAAGCAGTCCGCCCTTATCTATCAGAGTCTGCTTGTTCACACCCTCATAGTCAATTACCAGTTTCATCTGTGCATTTCCCGGAACATCTTGCGTATCCGGCGTAATTTTAACCCAGTCGCCGTCTCCACTCTTGTAATACAACTCCGCTTTGCTGATCTGGCTGTCCTCAAGCGGCAGCGCCTCTGCCGCTGCACGGCTTACCTTCCGGACGACCGGACGGCTCTCCGTTTCCGTTTCCGTCTCCTTCTGCGCTGTCTTTTCGGTCTCCTGAACTCCTTCTGTTTCCTTCCCGGATTCAGCCGCCGTTTCCTGGTCTTTCTTTTCCGTGTCCGCTTCCGTCTGCGTAACAGAAGCCTTTGTCTCCTCTGTGAAAGCCTCCGTCTCTTTTGCCAGACATTCCTGTGTATGCGTATGCTCCTGTTTTCCACAGATCAGTGTTTTTTCCTGCTGCTCAAAACATTTTTCTGTATGTACATGCTCCTGTACTTCCTGCAATCCACACACTGGTTTCTCCGAAACCGTCTTATCCTCCTGCACATAACAGCTCTCATCATGCGTATGTGCTGTCCCCTCTGCTTCCTGCCAGGGACAGATCAGATTCTTCGATTCATCATAGCATGCCTCCGTGTGCTGGTGCAGCGCTCCCTCCTGCGGCACGCATACAATTTTCTTTTCTCCTGCCTGATAACATTCCTCTGTGTGCTGGTGCTCCTCAAGCCCGCAGACTGTCTCTTTCTCGAGAGTGACCGCAGGCATCATCAGCAGATATACGGTAATAAGAACTACCGCTGCCGCCGCAATACATACCACACGGTTTCGAATACGCTGCCTTCTCCGGCGCTCTAATCGTCTCTCTGCACGTTCCTTCAATGAATGGTTCATCGCTCCCCCTCTTTTCCTTTATCTTATGTTACTTTATGAATCCGATCTTTTCCAAAGGCCACGCTCTGAAAACAAGCCTTCCTACAATTTCTTCTTCTGACACACAACCTACCGCAGAGCTTCTGGAATCTACGGAGACACTGCGGTGGTCTCCCATCAGAAACCATCTGTTCTCCGGTACCTGACAGGGCAGCCCGATATCGCACTCACCAAGCGCCTTCTCTGACAGATATGGCTCGTCAAGCGCCTTCCCGTTCACCGACACGTTCCCCTCTGCGTCAATATCTACCCAGTCTCCCGGCCCCGCAATTACACGCTTTACCAGGATCTTATTATTATAATAAAAAGCCACGACATCTCCTGTCTGAAATTCCGCGCCTTTCAAGGCGGCCACGATATCCCCTTCCTCCAGCCCCGGCGCCATAGAATGTCCATAAATCTGTAGTACCGGAAGGAAGAGCACCGCTACCAGCACTGCTGTCGCAGCTACCGTAATTAACGTAAATACCGTGTTGCGCAGAATCTTTCCATAGCGGTTCCTGTATTGTACACGGGAAAGTTCCATCTCCAGTTCATCCACGGTAGGCAACGGCTTCCCCTTCTCTTTTTCCGTCATCAATTGCAATATTTAAGTCCTTTCCTGAAATGACAGCAGTTCCTTCAGCTCTTCATGCGCCTCACAGAAAACATCCAGGCGGTTTGCTATCTCCTTCCATCTCGCTTCCACCTGCGCATTCGTCGTCTCTTTCAGCTCTTCACACTGCTGCTTTGTCTGCTGGATCAGTTCTTCACACTGCTGTCTTGTCCGCTCCGCCAGCTCCTCACACTGCCTTCGCGTCTGCTCTTCCATCTGTTCACATTCTGACTGGATCTTGTCTTTCTGCTTTTTCGCTTCTTCCAGCATCCGTCCTGCCTTCTGCCCGCTTTCTTCTTCCCTTCTGGCGCAGGCCGCTTCCTGCCTTTCCATAAAGGTCTGTATATTCTCCAGATATTGTGCCGCAGCTTCCTGCGCCGCTTCAAACACTCCGTTTACCTGCAAAGCAGCTTCCGCAATAGAGCCAGCCTTTTCCAGTCTGATTTCCCTGCTTTTCAACTTCTTTTCCGCCTCTGAAAGCTCTTTTTTCAGCTCTTCCGTCTCTTTTGTCTGCTCCAAAAGCATTTCCAGCAGCTCCGCCCGTCTTAATCTTTTCAGCTCTTTTTCTGTCATCCTTCCTCCTGTCCCGCAGCCGTCACATTCAACTGTCAAAATTTATACTGCATAAAAGCATTTCACTCATCAAACAGTACAAATCCCCTATAAATAAAAGGGACACCGCAAAACGCACATTTCAACAATCATAATGCCACTGTGCTCTTTGAGGCATCTCTTTCATCAAATATTTCTAAATTATTAAAAATTTTAGCACACACATTCTTCAAAGTCAATCTTTCGGCCTGATTTCCAGCATTGAAAGGTAAATATATCTTTTAG
>ENA-OPVH01001453-OPVH01001453.1-human-gut-metagenome-genome-assembly--contig:-NODE-1453-length-11586-cov-1.829763_pt1 | contig 11586 bp, 14 predicted proteins | sample MGYA00241494_ERZ501980 | MGnify/ENA primary metagenome ERZ501980 (study PRJEB25962, sample SAMEA1964914) | human gut metagenome | biome: human gut; feature: human-associated habitat; material: faeces... | reverse complement strand
AGCGGCCCCTTTCCGTCTGGAGAGGAGGAAACGAGGGTGAAGGATTGCAGGCTGCTGGTAACGGTCAGGGACGGCAGGGTGGACTTCCAGGGGGACAATACCGGGATGGAGGAGCTGACGAACATATCAGGATACCTCCAGAGGCTCATAGCAGAGCGGGCGGTAGCGTGTGGGATGGATGTGGATGACGTAAGGGGTGCCATGTGGGACGTGTACGTAGCGGCAATGGATGGGCTGGAAAGAGGAAAGGGGCGCGATGAAGATGGTGGCAGCCAAAAGGAAGCGGATGACGAACCGTGAAAAAGCGGAGAACGCAAGGATCAAGAAAGAGCTTCAGCAAAGGGGGATCATCCCACCGGACAAGCCGAAGCTGAACCGGAAGAAGTTCATAGAGGAAGCAAGGCAGGAATGGAATGATCGGGACGCGGGCTTTTATGCGTGGGAGGCGTACTTGTTTGAGGCTGTAAGCATTATGCTCGGACATACAGAGAGGGACGCAGCGGCGAGGGCATCACTTGAGGCCGTAGGTGTTGCAAAGTGCTTAAAGCTTGCTATGAGGCTCCGAAAGTTTCACCAGGCGGTGAAAGACCGGGGCGATGATCGGTACAAGATCAAGGAACAATATGATTATATCAAAGACATTTTGGATGCCTAGAAAGGAGCAGATATGGGCACAGCATATAAGAAGATGACAAGCCACGGGTCGGTCAGCATCCCGGTGGCGATGCGCAGGGAGCTTGGCTTAGAGCCGAAAGACCCCATGGTGATAGAGGAAGATGGGGGAAAGATCATCATTTCGCCGTACACGGTACGCTGCAGCTTCTGCGGATCTACGGAGGACGTGAGGAAGCTGGGCGGAAGGGGGATCTGCATTTCATGTGCAGAAAGAGCCTACAGAGCATTTATGGAAAAGACAGGAGGAGATACGAATGAATGAACTGGCACAGAAGACCAGCCGCGAGCTGGTGGATGACCTGGTGAACCTGGACAGGCTGCGCTTGCAGACGGCGCGGAACATTGACGCATACAAGGCGGAGTTACAGGCGCGGGGCATCAGCATCATGGATGACAAGAACAAGCAGTACATCCGGTTTTTCGGGAGCGAGAAGGGAAGCGTTTCGGTGACGGACAAGAAGAGCCTGGAGATTCTGAACCCTGACCGTCTGAGGCTGTGCGTCTCGGAAGGGGTGTACAAGAAGAACGTCACGGAGACGACGGAAACAAAATATAAGTGCAGCACGCAGTTTGAGGCGATGCTGAAAGCGCTGTTCACGGAGGATTATACTTTTGAGATGGAAATGGAGGAGATGATGGGGCAGCTCCACATCATTCCGGACGCGAAGCAGCGTAAGCTTCTCCTGAAGCGCCTGAAAGGTGATTACGAGAAGGACCGGAAGACATTAAACTCGGTGTTCGGAGTGGATGAGGACTGGGATGCCGAACTCTGGTACATCCACCGCATCAGGAACGGTGAGCTGATCCGGATTTTTCTTCCGGATGACATGCTGGATGCGGCAATGGCAGAGCTGAAGAAGTGCATCATCGTAGGGAGCAGCATCGCACTGAAAGTAGATTACGAGGAGGAATGATAACATGGCAGATAAGAAAAAGATACTGATCATCGCAGGACACGGAGAAGGCGATCCGGGAGCGTGCAGCATCTGGGGGCAGGAGGCGGATTACACGCGGGAACTTGCCAGCCTGCTCCAGTCGGCATTAAAGGGCAAGGTAAAGGTTACTATGTACGACCAGACGAAGAACTGCTATGCGCAGAGCAAGCAGGGAAATGTACCTGATTATGCTTATTATGACGCAACGGTTGAAGTTCATTTCAATGCCAAGTCAAAAAAGGATCCGTACGGGGATGGACGGTTCACCGGGGCTGGCGGTTATGTCCATCCGTCCAATGCGGGAGGCAGAAAGATCGCACAGGCGATAATGGGGCAGATGGCGGCGATCGGCTTCAAGGAGTGGGGCATCTTCGACAGCACGGGGCTCCTGAACCTGAACAATGCGCAGCGGCAGGGAGCGGTTTACTTCTTACTGGAGACGGCCTTTATCGACGATGGGGATGACATGAAGTGGTACACGGGCTGCAAGGAGAAAGCGGCTCAGGCCATCGCCCAGGGCATCCTGAAAGGAATGGGTCTGAAGAGCAGGGCGGAAGAGCCAAAGCCGCAGGAGGTTTACCGTGTCAGGAAGAGTTGGGAAGACACTGCCAGCCAGGTGTTTGCCGGGACACGGGAAGGGGCTGTAAGATGCTGCCCGGAAGGATACAGCGTTTATGGCCCGGATGGAAAATGCATCTATACCAGGGAAACGGCAGGGCTCCAGGCAGGATCCTTCAAAGGGTGCAGCGAAGCAGGATTCATCGAGGCTGTCGGCCCGCTTTATACCGCAGACCAGGAAAAGAACGGAATCCTTGCGTGTGTATCTTTGGCGCAGGCTGTACTGGAGAGCGGATATGGACAGACGGACCTTGCGCAGTGCGGCAATAACCTGCACGGGATGAAATGCACGCTGTCAGGCAACACCTGGAAGGGTACGGCATGGGACGGCAGCAGTTTTTACGAGAAAGAATCGCCGGAATGCATCAACGGGGAGACCGTCATGAAAAGCTCAAGGTTCCGGAAGTATGGCTGCATCGAAGAAAGCATAAGCGACCATGCGGCATACCTGCTGAACGCTGCCAACGGAAGAAAACAGAGGTATGCAGGTTTAAAAGGCTGCAAGGACTACAAGAAAGCCCTCCAGATCATCAAGGGCGGAGGGTATGCAACCGATCCGGCATATGTATCCAAGCTTTCCGGGATCATTGAAAAGTGGAACCTTGCACGGTTCAACGCCAGCGGAGCTGATGCGGGGGAAGGGCAGAAAGCAGAACCAGCGTTTGAGCCTTACATGGTCACGACGACATGCAATGCCCTGAACATTCGGAAAGGACCCGGGACAGCCCACCGGATCGTCGGGGTGATCCGGGAGATGCCTGGGCAGAAAAATAAATATACCATCGTCAGGGAAAAGAATGGATGGGGGAAGCTGAAGAGCGGGATCGGCTGGATCTGCCTGAAATATACCAAGAAAGCAGCATGATGGCATGGAGGTGATGCAGGGATGGCCGTGAATGAACTGACCCGGCAGCTTATCTCAGAGACCACGATACAGGATATATCAGAGACGTACCGCCCCGTGGTTGAGCTGATCGGGATGGAAAATTTTGTCAAGCTCGGTGATTATGCAAAAGGAGACGAGCTGTATTTCCCCAAGGTGGAGAACATCGTCGCCCCGGCAAGGAACCGCCGGATAAAAAAGGAGTGGGACGGCTATAACTCCAAAGAGCTTGCAGAAAAATACAACCTGACGCTGAAGCAGATCGGGAACATCCTGAAGGATGAGCCGCTGGTGGGACAGATGAACCTGTTTGATATGATGGGATTTGAGTAGGCAGTTCCGGAAATATTTCCCCTAAAAGGTTCAAGGAAAGGCGTTTAAAATAAGAGCATGGACGAAGTCCATGCTCTTATTTCACGTTATTTCCCAAAGATGCCCAGGAAAAATGACAGAGAGGAAGTGGTCGTATGACGAATTTTGATGTATCGCAGGTTATTGTTTTTATCGGAGTGATGGCTTTTATTGTTTCAGTGGTCACGGAAGCGCTTAAAAAATGGGAATGGTTTGAAGAGAAGGTGCCCACGGCCCTGACGGTCATCTGCCTGTCCCTCATCCTGTGCCCGGCATGTATGTTCGGGCTGGCGGCGTATTATGGGATCGCTATTGAATGGTTCATGGTGTTTGCAGCGTTCATAGCGGCATTCATTGTGGCCCTGGTGTCCATGGACGGATGGGAACGAGTCACGGAGCTGGCAGACAGGATGATCCGGAAGCGGTAGCTTATGGATTACGTGATTACATTTTCAGATGTGATGGCTGGGGCTATCACGGTCGGGCTGGGGATATTGACGTTTTTTATCAAGGGCTGGTTTAACAGCATCAAGGCAAATACGGAAGAGATCAAAGAGCAGATCAGGGAGAATGACGAGAAGGTAAATAAGAGGATCGACAGGCTGGAAGAGGACACGGACAGGGATATCGCAAACATCAAACAGGAACTGAATGATATAAAGGGTGATTTCGCGACCACGTTCGTGCTCAGGGAGGACTTCTTCCGGTCAATGAATGGAGTAGAGGACAGGATGAGGAGCATCGACAGCAAGATCGACAAGCTCCTCATGCAGAGCAGGAAAGAGTAGGTGAGAAACGTGAATGATGCAGAAATCGCCGAGATCCGGCAGAACAAGGCCATCCGGGGCTATATCATCCGGTGCCTGGTGAAAGGGTACAATTATTCTGCCTTGACCCGTCAGCTTTCAAATACGATGATCGCAGCGGGGATGGTGATCTCCCCGGACATCAGCAAGTATCTGGACTATCTCAGGGGCGCAGGCTATATCGAATTTACTGACGGCAGGGTGACTGCCTATACAGCTTATGCGAACGATGCGGTGATACGGCTGACAAAGAGCGGCGTGGACCTGGCGGAAGGGACCATTGAAGATAACGGAGTTGATATCTGATGGGCGAGCAGAGGAACAGGCAGAGGATATCATCCAAGATTGATGAGCTGCCGGAAAGCCTGCGGCTGGAAGTGGAGCGGATGCTGGCAGACACCTCCAACACATATGAATATATTAGCCAGTTCCTGAAAGGCGAAGGATACGACATCTCGAAGTCCAGCGTGGGGCGTTATGCCACCCGGACGAACAATGCGATGCAGCGCCTGCTTGAAGCACAGGCCCAGACGGACAGGCTGATACAGGTGGTCAAGGAGAACCCGGAGGCGGACTATACGGAGGCCGCCATCATCATGACCATGAACGGGCTCCTGAACAAAGTGGCTACCGCCGAGGAAGAGTGGGACGAGATGCCGCTTGACAAGGCGGGGAGGCTCATCGCATCGCTGTCCAGGACGAAGGTCTACAAGGACAGGGTAAGGCAGGAGATGAAAAAGAAGGCAGACATCGCATTCCGTGAGATGGAATCTGAGATCATGAAGGTCATCAGGCAGGATGTGGCGGCAGCGTCGGCCCTGAAAGAGATTCTGGAGAAGGCAAAGGAGCGGATGATGCAGGATGATTGATATTGATGAATGGCTCCGTGAGCTGGATGAAGAGGAAGATCTGGACGTAAAGAATAATGAGGAATATCAAGAAAGGCTTTTTGAAGAGTATGTGCTCCGGGGGGCAGACCATCCGGATGAGCGCCGGAAGCTGTATGAGCAGTACCGCTCAGGCGATGAGATCATGGGGGAGCACGGGCTGAGAAAAAAACTGGCGGCGTTTGATATGTCGTACTTTGGCAGGGCGTACCTTCCACATTACTTTATCAGGAAGTCGCCGCATTTCCATGAAGAGCTGGATGAGATATGGAGCAGGGGTGTGATGAAGGGGAGGAACCCATTAAGGGAAGCAAAGGCTATCTCAAGGCTGAAAGGCTCCCGGCAGGTGGTAGCAGCCCCGCGTGGACATGCAAAGTCCACAAACTTCACGTTCAAGGACAGCCTCCACGCCATCCTGTACGGGTATAAGCATTATATCCTTATCCTGTCGGACTCTTCAGAACAAGCGGAAGGGTTCCTTGACGACATTAAGACGGAGCTTGAAGACAACCCGAACATCCTTATGGATTTTGGAAGCCTGAAAGGTGACAAGGCATGGAGAACGGGCGTAATCCTGACCAGGACGGACATCAAGGCAGAGGCGATCGGCTCCGGCAAGAAGGTCAGGGGACGGCGACACCGGAACTGGCGGCCGGATTTGATTGTGCTGGATGACATCGAGAATGATGAGAATGTCAACACGCCGGAGCAGAGGCGGAAACTGAAGGGCTGGTTTGACAAGGCAGTGTCAAAGGCGGGGGATACCTATACGGACATCATGTATATTGGTACCATCCTCCACTACGATTCCCTGCTTTCCAACGTGCTGAAGAACCCGAGATACAAGGCAAAGACCTACCGGGCAGTCATATCGGAAGCGTCGGATACGGCGCTGTGGGATGCATGGGAAAGCATTTATACGAACCTGTTCAACGAGCGCCATGAGGAAGACGCGAGGGAATTTTACGAGGCGCATGAAGAAGAGATGCTCCGGGGGACGGAAGTGCTCTGGAAGGAGAAGCTGTCCTATTATGACCTGATGGAGATCAAGGTCTCCGAGGGCGCGGCATCCTTCAATTCCGAGCTCCAGAACGATCCGATAGACCCGGACAATGCGACCTTCAACCCGGAATGGTTCGATTATTATGAGCCGGAGCTGATGGACTTTTCAACCCCGGAATTTGTCTTTATTGCGGCAAATGACCCGTCGCTTGGGAAAAATAAGAAGTCGGACACGAGCTCTATCATCAACCTCGCCCTGTCTACCAAGACCGGGTACATGTATGTGGTGGATGCCTCTGTGGAGAGGCGGAAGCCGGATGTCATCATTGATGACGTGTTTGAGATGAACCGGAGGCTGAAAAGGGATTACAAGAAGGGATTCTATAAGTTTGGCGTTGAGGTGGTACAGTTCCAGTATTATTTCAAGGAAGTCATGGCTGCCAAATCAGCCGAAGAAGGCGAATATATTCCTATTGAGGAAATCCAGTCCACCGTGAACAAAGTGCTGCGGATTGAGTCGCTACAGCCGCTCATAAAAAACAAGTACATCAAGTTCAACAAGGAACACAAGACGCTGCTGAAGCAGCTCCAGGAGTTCCCGATGGGGAAAAACGATGATGCGCCGGACGGACTCCAGATGGCCGTGCAGCTTGCACAGGCAGTTAAATCAACAGGAGTGAAGACAAGCTATAAGACAGTCCTGCGCAGGAAGTTCCGGATGGGCAGGGGCGCATATTAGGAGGACAGGAGATGGCAAAGAAGAGAAAAGGCATAACGGGGAAGCCATTTAATCCGGAGGCGGATACAGGGATCATCCGCCCAGTGACGGCAAGGGTTGCAGTTGGGGACGCAAATGACAAATATTCTGATTACCCATCGAACGGGCTGACACCGAGGAAGCTTGCGCGCATCTTCCGGGAGGCTGACAACGGGAATGTCCGGGCGCAGATGGAGCTTTTTGAGGAGATGGAGGAAAAGGACACCCATCTCTTCTCACAGATACAGACCAGGAAGCTTGCAGTGTCCGGGCTGGACTGGGAGGTGCAGCCATTTTCCGACAGCGACCAGGACAAGGAGATCTCTGATTTTGTGGATGGGCAGCTAAAAGCCTTGGAGAACTTTGACGATGTGCTCATTGACATGCTGGATGCCATCGGCAAGGGCATCAGCGTCATGGAGCTTATATGGACGCTGGAGGGCGGCAGGAATGTCATACAGGATATTGAGTATATCCATCCCAAAAAACTGGTCTGGGATGGCATGACAGATGAGCTGATGATATGCACCAGGGAATTCCCTTCAGGAACCAGGATACCTGAGAACAAGTTTGTCATACATAAGTATAAAGCCAAGTCAGGACATCCGAGCAGGGCGGGGATCCTCCGGATCGTGTCATGGATGTACCTGTTTAAGAATTATGACCTTAAAGACTGGGTAAGCTTCTGCGAGGTTTTCGGGATGCCTTTGCGGCTGGGTAAATATGATGCTTCGGCTTCCGAGGATGACAAGAGGCAGCTCATGAGGGCGATCGTTGACCTGGGGGCGGATGCAGCCGGGATCGTGCCGACATCTACCATGATAGAGTTCATAGAATCGCAGAAAACCACCAGCGTTGAGATATATGAGCGGCTGGCGAGGTATTGTGATGAGCAGATCAGCAAGGCAGTCCTGGGGCAGACTCTGACATCGGACAGCGGAGGCGGATCTTACGCACAGTCAAAAACGCACAATGATGTGCGGCACGACCTGACTGTGGCTGATGCGAAAGCATTGGCTGTGACGATCCGCCGGGACATCATCAGGCCGCTTGTAGAGTTTAATTACGGAGTGAATGCCAGGATTCCGTTCTTTGGGTTCGACTGCAAGGAAGCGGAAGACCAGAAAGAAACGGTCGAGGTATATAAGACGCTTGTTTGTGACATGGGGCTGAAAGTCCCGACAAGCCATATATACAAAAAGTTCAACATTCCAAAACCGGAAGAGGGGGAGGAAATCCTGAAGCCGCCACAGGCCGGTATGGGACCGCCGCTGGAAGAACTGGAGGAGCGGAATCTGAAGGGAGCGGAAGGGCAGACGGAACAGGAACAGGTGGACGTTATCGTAGCCATGGCGAATAAACAGGCAGGCGATATCTTCCGGGAAATGTTAAAACCCATACTCAAAATCATTGACGAATCGGCTGACATGGAATCGCTGCAGGCTGTCCTGAAAGATGGCGCAAGGCTTGAAAAGCTTTATGGCGAGATGGAAAGCCCGTCACTTGAGGAACTGTTACGGCAGGGCATTTACCTGTCACACCTGTTGGGGAGGTCGATGGACTGATGGGCGTGGAATATGGGCTTTCGAGGGAATTTATATTTAAGGAAGCTGTAAGGTTCCTGAAGGGCAAGAAGGTTCTGGTTGCGGAGGAATACAAGAAGCTGAGCGATGCGGCGAAAGCAAAGGCTTTCACCGTGTCAGGGTATTCCAGCATACAGATTCTGCAGGAATTTTTGGACTGCCTGCAAAAGGCGGCGGAGGAAGGGAAGACCAAGGAACAGTTCAGGGAAGAAATGAACGATTTCCTGGCAGCTCAGGGATATGAGGGGCTGAACCCATGGAAAAGCGACAACATATTCCGGACGAACATGCAGACGGCGTTCAATGCCGGGCATTACATAAGCATGACGGATAAGACCACGATGCGCCTGAGGCCATACTGGAGATACCGGACAGCCGGGGATGACCATGTTCGGGAATCACACGCAGCCATGGAAGGGAGGGTGTACCGGGCGGAAGACCCCATATGGGACATCTGGTACCCGCCGAACGGATATAAATGCCGCTGCATGGTGGTGTCGCTGACAAAAGCCCAGGTGGAGCGGATGGGGCTCCATGTATATGACAAAGCCCCGTATGAGGTTGATTACTCAACCGGGGAGATACGTTACGCATTTCCAGATAAAGGTTTTTCAGGGAACCCGGCAAAGGATATATGGAAGCCTGACCTGTCAGGACTGTCGCCGGAGCTTCGGAAAATATTCCGGAAGAGAAAAACGACTGAATAAGGCAACCGGGAGGCGGGATGGAAGAAATATCCGCCCATCAAGGAATAGGGGCGTTATAACGCGTTATAACGCCGTCAAAAACAAAGAAAAGAGGTGTTGGAAGTGGAGAAGCTGATGGCATATGCTGCGGAAGCGGCGGAGCTGTCCGGCGTGCCGGGGGAGATCAAGATACTGCCGTTAGGGATGGTGCATTCCCAGAAGGGGGATTTCCTGGTGGATGATGAAAGCATCAGGCTCATCCGGAAACATTTTAAGGACAGGAAGCTTGATCTTGTGATCGACTATGAGCACCAGACACTGGCAGACGTGCAGGCACCGGCTGGCGGCTGGATCAAGGATATTTATAAAGGGGAAGATTCCATTATTGCAAAAGTGGAATGGACTCCAAGGGCGGCTGAGTACCTGAAGAATAAGGAGTACAGATATCTCTCCCCGGTGGTGCTGGTGAGGAAAAGGGACCAGAAGGCCACGGCAATACATTCCGTGGCGCTTACAAACACACCTGCTATTGATGGGATGTTTGCGATCGTGAACTCCATTGATATAGAACACATTTCAGAAGGAGGAAACAAAATGGATTTAAAAGAAGTTGCAAAAGCATTAGGGCTTCCGGAGACGGCGACGGAAGAGGAAGTGAGGGAAGCTCTGGAGGATGCGGCAAAGGCTGCGCATGAGCTGAAGGAGCTGGAGGCGGAGAAAGCAGGGGACGCTGAAGTGGTGGCAAACAGCACCATCCTTTCCATGCTGGGGCTGAAGGAAGATGCCAAAACGGAAGACGTGGCTGCATCTATCATGGCATTGAGGTCGGGCGGTGCTGACACGCAGGCCGAGCTGAAGGCGCTCAGAAAACGCATGGAGGAAAAGGATGCCGATGAAGAAGTACAGAAGGCGCTGAAGGCCGGGAAGATCACGGCTGCACAGACAGAATGGGCGAAGGATTATGCGCTGAAAGATCTTACAGGATTTAAAGGGTTTGTAGACAAAGCCCCTGTAGTGGTCCCGCAGGGCAAGCTTGACCTGAAGGATGGCATGGCAGCTTCCAGCTCTGACGAGGTGGATGCAGCTATCCTGAAGAACATGGGCGTTTCCACGGAAGACGTAAAGAAGTACAGGAAGGAGGGCTAAAGCATGGTCAGGGCAGGAAACGAGAAAACAGGGAACCTGATGCTTAACATCCCGGTAAAAGGCGGGGTGGAGCTTGTGGAGGCGACAATGGCTGCCATCAATGCGGACGGGTATGCAGTTGCCGCCAGCGCATCGGCAGGGCTGCTGGCTGCCGGATGCGTGCAGAAATATTGCGACAACCGCAACGGGGCAGACGGCGAACGGAGCGCCTGCGTGAAGCGCGGGGCGTTTGTATGGGAAAATGACGGGACGATCAAGGAAACAGACATCTTGAAGAAATGCTATATCAAAGATGAAAGAACCGTGACCATCACGGCGGATGGTTCCAGTGTGGCAGGGACCATCCTGGCAGTAGAAAATGACGGCGTGACCGTTGATATGACACAGGCATAAGGAGGATATGGACATGATTGTAAACCAGGCTAATTTACACGGGCTGTCCGTGGGGTATTCCACGGCGTTCAATAAGAGTTTTACCGACACGCAGCCAAATTACCCGAAGGTGGCGACCACAGTCCCCAGCTCCACGGGGGAACAGGACTATAAATGGCTGGGGCAGATGCCGGGGATGAGGGAATGGATCGGCGAAAGGGAAGTGCAGTCCCTGGCAGCCTATGATTACCTCATCAAGAACAAGAAGTTTGAAATGACCGTAGGGGTGCCGAGGGATGACATCGAGGATGACAAGTATGGGGTATATACCCCGCTCTTCTCAAATATGGGCGAGGCGGCAGCGCTTCACCCGGACGAGCTGGTGTTTGGGGCGCTGATGAAGGGCTTTACGGAGAAATGCTATGACGGGCTCCCGTTCTTCAGCGACGGGCATAAGATCGGCAAAGAGACATACAGCAACCGGGGCAATGAAAAGCTCACCCGGGATTCTTACCAGAAGGCAAGGACGGCGATCATGAGCATCAAGGGTGACAAGGGCAAGAGCCTGAAGCTCATTCCCGACCTGCTGGTCGTATCCCCGAAGCTGGAATATGATGCGCGCCTCATCCTGGAGGCGGACCAGGTGGATGGGACCAGCAACGTGCTGAAAGGTACGGCTAAGATCCATGTGGAGCCGATGCTGGCAGAGAAAGAAGACTGCTGGTTCCTGCTCTGCACGAACAGGTTCCTGAAACCGCTTATCTATCAGGTCAGGAAACCGATCAAGTTTGTGACGCTTACCAAGGATACCGACGAAAACGTGTTCATGCATGATGAATACCGCTACGGAGCTGATGGTCGGAGCAATGCGGGATATGGCTTTCG
>ENA-OPVH01001440-OPVH01001440.1-human-gut-metagenome-genome-assembly--contig:-NODE-1440-length-11724-cov-5.155369_pt1 | contig 11724 bp, 9 predicted proteins | sample MGYA00241494_ERZ501980 | MGnify/ENA primary metagenome ERZ501980 (study PRJEB25962, sample SAMEA1964914) | human gut metagenome | biome: human gut; feature: human-associated habitat; material: faeces... | reverse complement strand
CTCCATAGATACACGTTTGTTTATTTCGTGTGTCTACTTTAGTGGGATCATATCACAATAAATACTTACTTCTTTTTTAGAATAGAGATAATTGTTCCAGTTTTTTTTCGTGTTCTAATTCTTTAGGTTCCTGCCTTAATAATGAAATGAATTTTGTATCATTAAACCAATCTTCGGGTTGAGAGTGCTCTAATATAATAGGCATTCTATCGTGAGTTCTTCTTACAGAATCATTGGATTTTGTGGTAATGATCAAAAACTCATTATCTTGATTGTAAAGACCGGCTAAATACATAATGTTATCTGAGTGAAAAGTGACTTTTTCTTTCGCATAACTCCACTCATGAAACAGGCTGGCGGGTATAACACAACGTTTTCCTTTTTTAAAAATTGGTTTTTCCAATAGGGTTTCTTGTCTGGCATTGATTATAAAAACTTTATCATTCCATCCAAAGCTCATTAGTTTTGGCAGGATCTTTCCTTCTTTATATAAAACTAAGGCTTTTTCATTAGGCTTTATTGTATCTGTAGGGATATCGAAAGGAACATTAAACTTTTCTTTTAAGCTTTTCACATCTTCAGGATTTATTTTAATTGAAGAACACATAGTATCACCAAAACAATTATACATGATTTAAAGATTTCGTCCTAATTGATATGCTTGTTTTGGATATATACTATGACTTGTCATAGATGGTGTTCCACATCCATAACCTAAGATCATTCCTTGATCATCCAGATTTAAATAACGAACAAGGGTCTTGTAGTGACTTTCTAAAGCATCAAAGGTCCAGTTATCCGCATTCCATGCAACACTCAACAAGGCCGATTTTAAATGTTTTTGATGAATGCTGGTATTAAACGAACAGAATCTATCAATTAAAATTTTTAATTGTGCAGAAAATCCATAATAATATAGTGGACTAACAAAGACGATCATGTCTGTATCAAGTATTTGTTTTCGAATCTGTTTCATATCATCTTTTTGAATACAAGGACCTTCATAGCCGCAATGAAGACATCCTGTACATGGGTGTATATTGGCATGAGCCATATCCAGCATAGAAACAGAATGTCCAGCTTCTTTAGCTCCTTGAATAAAATTATCGGCAAGAATCCTGGATGATCCATTGAGGTTAGGACTTCCAAATAATAATAGAATCTTCATATGTTTTATTTATATGCTCGGCGATAGATTTCTGCAATCTCTTCATGAGTTGTTTTGGCAGAATCAGCCATGAATAAACCACCCATAGTTTCTCTAGCATTAACCGCCATGGTCATGCATTCGTCTTCTTTGATACCATAATCAGACATCTTCAATTCGGATACACCACAATCTTCTTCAAGTTTAACTAAAGCATCGATGAAATCCATTGGATCATTAGCCTCTTGTTTGCCTAAGAAACGAGCCATATCAATAAAACGATCATCGCATACATGCTTATTGATCCAGAAAGTAAAATACTCTTTAGCAATCATGATCAGACCAGCTCCATGAGGAAGTTCTGGATGGTAAGCACTCATTGCATGTTCCATGGAATGTTCACTAGTACAAGCACTAGTAATCATTGAATATCCAGAAAGTGTATTCGCAAAGGCAACGGCTTCTCTTGCTTCCATATCATTACCGTCTTTAACAGCTCTAGGCAAATACTTACCAATGTTTTCAATAGCAGTTCTTTGAACTAGATCACTCATTGGATTATGCACACATGAAATATATCCTTCAAGAGAATGGAATAAGGCATCAAAGCCTTGATAAGCTGTAAATTTAGGTGGAACAGTTTTCATTAATTCTGGATCCACGATCGCAAATTTAGCGAATAAAGAATCGGGACCGCCTACACCAATTTTTTCATTTGTCTCTGGATTGGTGATGACACCGGCTGTATCCACTTCACTTCCTGTTCCAGCTGATGTTGTGATTGCGATTCAAGGAAGAGGTTCTTTATCCAATGGTTTTAATTTACCTGTTTTTCCACCAGCGTAGTCCCATAAATCATCGGATGGTTGAGGAATGAACATAGCCATAACTTTAGCTGCATCCATTACACTTCCTCCACCAAGTGCAACGACGAAATCGCAGTTTTCTTGACGAGCTACCTGTGCACCTTTTTCAACTGTTGATTTAAGTGGGTTAGCTGCTACTTCATTGAAAAGAACATATTCACAATTTGCAGCAGCAAGTTCTTTTTTTACTCTTTCTAAAGAACCATTTTTGATCGTAGATTGACCATTTGAAATAACCAATAATGCTTTTTTACCTGGCATTGGTTGTTTATGGAATTCATTTAATGAACCTTGTCCAAATAAAACTCTTGTTGGACAGAAAAAATTATAATTTGACATGTTGTATCCTTATTCCTATTTGATCATGGAACTTGCCCATGTATTCAACTCTTCATCAGTAATGGAGAAGCTCAATCTTTTGCCTTGTGTTACTTTTGATTTAGGCGCTAATTTTTGGATATACGTAGAAGATTTTCCCATCCCGCTTCCTCCAGATGTCGCAAAAGGAATGATTGTTTTATTTGTAAGATCATAGCTTTCAATAAAGGTATCAATAATAGATGGTTCTCTATACCACCAGATTCAAGCTTAAAATGTAGCCAGTTCCCCTCATGCGTTGATTTTACTGGGTTTAACTGTATACAAAACTGTGTTTACTGTTACTATCTTTCATTCTTTTCCAAAATAGCTTTGAAGCATAGGCCACATTATTTTCATATATGACACAAAGCTCAGCTCTACTTGTGCTTCATTAAACCATCCAACCATAAAGCTATTTATCTCTTCAAATAATACTTTTGAAAGTTTCTGAATAATAATTGTGTTATCCACTTCTTCAGTATAATCTTTCGCATACATTTTACATATAGAACGCACTCCAAAATAATTATATAGCACACCTACCGTTGTTTTTAATGCTTCAATATCTCTTGGAAAATCTGTTCTATTCATCATATTCACTACTAATTGATGTCTTGAGTTTAGGTAATTCCTAACTGTACTATTACCTATTTCAACATCAACTGTAAATGAAAAATCTTGAGTTTGTATACTATCTGCTCCTAACATTATCATCAATTCAACTTGTGCTGCATGATATTCTGTATAACCAGACAAAGCCATATATTTCCAAGAATCTTGCTTTGCATACATTTCCGTATCTAAAATATGCGTAAATTCATGAAACACAATATACCTTGGTATTTCCGAACTTTTGCATATCCTTAATATATGTTCATCTGTTTTCGTATTATAGTAAGCTTGGGCGGCTGAAGCGAATCCTGCTGCATCGCTTTCCTCAACATTAATTTCAAAAAAATCTATCTTATACTGTGGTAATTTCTCAATTTCCATAAACTCAATATATTCTTTTTCATATTCTTTAATTAAATTTTTAATTTGTATTTCTGTCATATTGTTTTATACCTCATATCAAAGTTAGCATTTCACTTTTAGTATACCATAAAACAATCCCATTCTCATTCTATATATTTTATCCTCAACGATGAAAAGATGTGTCTGCACACATCTCTTCCATCTTATTATTTTCAATGTTATAAGTTCTTAATAAAATTCAAATCCTGTTTCCGTAATGCCTTCTGTAACTTTTCGTTCTTTCTCTTCAGTTCCTTATTTTCTCTGCTCAGAGCTGCCACCTTCTGGTTCAACAGTTCAATCTGTTTTTCCATCGCCATGTTCAGAATTTCTCTTCTTGGATCTATCATTCCGGCCTGTTGCTCTACTGCTTGGTTCAATGTATCCCGGACGGTTGGATTTTTATAAAAGAATCCTCTCGACAATCCAGTTTTCTTCATCAGCTTTGGAACGCTGATACGTTCTTTATTTGCCAGCATATCTTGTATTGCTTGCAATGCCAGTTCAATTTTCTCTTTACTTTTTCTCTGATTTTCCTCAATCATCTTGTCGTATTTGCTCATATTCTTCACCCCATCTTGCCAGACTCATATATATGATGTCACTCATCCTCTGTCTTACTTCTCTGGTTTCGTCTGCCATTCTTTGATTGCTCATTTTCCGGTAATGCTGTACATTATTCAGTCTTTTATGCCCCAATAGTCTCGCTATCGTCCAGTCATCCAGATGCATTTCTGTAAGTTTGACGCCATAGTAGTGCCGGAACATGTGCGTTCCAAACCCGAATAATTCGCCATGATCATCTTTCAACTGCTTTTCCTGTATCATGGACATGACTTTTGTTTTTATAGCCATATACTGCATCGGGCGGTCAGGTTCTTTTTCATTAACAAATATGTATTCTGTATCACCGAACTTTTCCTGTGTATATTCAATAGAACTCTGTAACAGTTTTGCAAGTTCTTTACTGATCGGTTTTTTATATCTTTTAGTTTTAACTTGATATATTTCAATCATATCTTGGCCATTTTCTCTCGTCAGACAATCTGGTCTCAGTGTAAGGGTATCTGATATCCTAGTTCCAAGCATCTGATGTATCAGAAGACATCTTGCAATCTGTACATCCATCTGTGTAATTTCCGCATTCAGTCGTTTCATTTCATCATCAGAATACACTCTAAATTCTGCATTTACTTCCGGTGGAATATCCGTATTAATAAATAAATGCTCCAATCTTTCATAGCTGTAAATTTTTCCGATTGTCTCTAACTGTCGTCTTAATGAAATTACATAAGAACTATTCGCACTATGGGAAGTATCTTTTGTTGACAGATGTATCAAAAATTCTTCCAACACTTCTCTGTCTATTTCACTGCAGCTTTTTATTTTGGAATACTCTTTTTGGAGATATTCTGAGAATATCCTCATTATTGTCAATTCTCCCTGTACAGTTCCTATTGCTTCATACTGCAGATTCATATAAACAGCTTTCTTACATTCTTCCCTGATATCTGGCTGATATATTTTTCTGAAATCCAGTGTTTTTACATTATAAATTGGATTGGATCTGATTTTAATATCCAGATTTTTTAGTTCCCAAACATCTTTTTCTATCTCATCCCGTAAATCTTCTGGCCCTAAAAATTTCAGTACGTTTCTGAAATATAATATCGTCACTGCTTCGCCATAGCTTACTGTACCATACACACTCTTCTTTTCTTTTACAATAGTTATTCCCTGTTCTAACATCCAGCCTTTTAAAAGTGATATCCATTTTTCTGGATTTCTATCTCCAAGGCTTTTGATTCTCCGATTTATTCTGCTGTTCAAAAACTTTGCAATATGATTATAAGCTGTTCGATCCTGAATCAATGCTCTAAACGTTCCGTTTTTGCAGCGATACATAATATAACCTCGAAACTCTTCCTTTAATTCTTGCGTTGGAAGCAACGTTAAATCAAATTTTCCATTATCCTTACGTGTCCCTGTTTCTTGTAAATTGGGGAAATCGCTGAAGTATATAATATCATTTTCCATCTTTTTCCTCTTTCTTTAGCCATGATGCTAAACTACTTCCTTGCATTTCAAAGAACTCATCATTTGCTTTTGCAATCCTTTGCGGCATATAATCAATATACTGTCTTGTCATCTCTTCATAAGTATGTCCAAGATAATCCCTGATACTTTGCAGTGATACATGACTGTCATAAAACATAGTTGCTACTGTATGTCGATAATCGTGTGATTGAAATAAATATTCTCCATTTGCAATCTTATTTTCCCGGCACGCTTCTATCATCTGAGTTCGGAATGTACCATATAGACAAGCACCACCTCTGCTGTTTTTAAAAATGAATTCTTCAGGCTGAATTTCATGTTTTTTCAAGTATACTTTCATAATCTGATAAAGTGCCTGTGGGATTGGAATCCTTTTATAATTCTTCATTTTGACCTGATACACCTGAATCCAATAATCCTCGCCCTGCTGATAATAAGCATTTCCTTTCAATGTACACACTTCACTCGCCCGTAATCCTAGACACCACAGATGTAGGAACATACATCGTAATCGCTCTGGAAAAAGATATAATTTTTTCAAAATTTCCATATATACTGTTTCCTCAACGCTACGATCATGATGTACTATTACTTCTTTTTGTTGGAAATATTCAATTCGGAATGGCATTCTTGTAATATACTGTTTAACTTCCATGAATTTATAAAAATGACCGATACCGAAAATTCTTTCATTAAATCCCTTTGCCTGTATTCCCCGTTCTCGCAAGCCGTCTGCATACTTTTTTACTTCTGCGACAGTTGCATGAATCGCCAGTATCTTTTCTTGTTCCAGCAGTTCAATAAAATTTCTAATACATACAAATCTTCGTACAATCGTGCTGACTGCCTGTCCAGTAATTCCCAGTTCATATTTCATGTATGCCTGTAAAATTTCTCGATTCTGTATTTCCTTGACTTCCATAAAAGAAATGCTAATTAAGGATTTACTTTCGTCTATCCGATGTTTTCCAAGATGTAATCGTTCCAGATACCATACATTTGCTTCCCATTGGATCTGTTCCTGCTGCATAAACGCATCTCTTCTGCATTCACCTAAAATACTTCGTTGACTCGTTTCGGGAAAATTCTTTAAAATAGTTTCCACTTGTTCCATTTCCAGCAATCCAATATCCGTAATATTTAACTGAACACAAGAATCATAAAGAAGTTTTAAGGATTTTAACCTGACATTTCTATAAGCCTTAGACATTGAAGTATTGGCAATGATACGACTCAACGTATAAAAAATTTGTTTCTTTAAAACTTCTGAACAATTTTGTGTAAAATCCCACACCAATAGGTTTGTTTTATAAGAAGTTTCAAAGGTCTCAGCTATTTCCTTTTCCGGATAATACTTCAGAAAATAAATTTTATTTTGATATTTCCATTCATATATCCGCTTTCCATTTAGCGTCTGCATTTGTTGATAGATATGTTGTTGTTTTACCGTATCATATATTTTCAAATAGAAAGATACAATTTGTGATCGTATCTGTCCTCTTAAATATTGTTCATACGAATTTCGCAAAGGATAATCCATTTCTTCCAGATGCCAGATTTTTCTATCTGCCAAGAACTTTTTCAATTTGTTAATTCTTGAATCGCTTTTTATTCCAAGTGCATCAATTTCTGAATATAGTTCCTGCTTTTTCTTCTCAATATCTACTTCAGATTCTGTTATGTGTTCTGCCTGTTGCAATAAATATATAGGTATTTCTCACACCTCCCTACTCCAGCAGACGTTCCGCCCCATAAATAGCAGTGTGTTGTGCATAAAACTCATTACTTGCTTCTATCAGTTCATCATCCAGCCAGTCCAGATACTTTATAGTCGTATCCAAATGTTTATGCCCCAATGCCTGACTGATCATTTCCAGTTCCCATCCTGCCTGCTTTCGCATATTTGCAAAATAGTGACGTAACATGTGGGGTGTGATTTTAACTCCGGTTTTCTTTTCCATTCGGTCCAACATATCATATACACTGTCCACTCTTAATGGCTTTCCAATGTTCTCACCCATGATATTCACAAACAGGTAATCCTGATGTTGCAGGATTTTCCGATATTTTGCCAGATAATCCATGAGAAATTCAAACGTATCATTACTTATCTTGGCACTTCTGTATTCCGCATTTTTGGCTCTCGCTTCATTTTCATTATCTTCCCGGAAGCATACCCTTATCATGTGATTCCTATAATCAATATCTTTGACATATTTTACTCCCAGTAGTTCCCCAATTCTGTATCCGGTTTCTGCTAACATAAGTAACAGAAGCTGATCTCTTCGGTTCGTACAGGCCTGTAAAATTGTAATAATCTGATTTTCTTTTGCTGTTCTCCCACGATGTTCCTCTTCCTTCAGATAGGCTTTAAAAGAATGATTCCGCAGTACCTTTTTTACTCCCACCTGATTAACCGCTATAATCTGGTTATACGATAAGGTTTTGAGACTTCCGTACTGTTCATATTCTGCCTCTATAAATAAATAGAACCTGAACACATCTTTTAAGTATGCGTTGCAGGTTCCTTCATTCGGACACTTCTTTTCTCCAGCCGTTTGCTCTGTATGGTTTCCGGCTTTAAGCCAGTATAAAAATTCCACAAAGTGTTCTGTCTGTTTTTCATAATCTAACTGATAGACTTCTGTGAGTTCCATTTCTTTCTCTGCCATATATTTCATATAATAGCAGATTGAAAATGCTGTGCGTTTCACTGTATTTGGTGAACGTTTACATTTAATCTTATGCATTAGATATTTACTTGGCAGTTCTTCAATACTCATTGTTTCCAGATTTCTGATGAAAAAATATTTTTCTGTTCCATCTTTTATCGTTTCCACCTTGTATATCATAAGCTGCCTCCTTTCCTCTAACGCTATACACAGTATACCCACTTCATGCCGAAATAGCTATTCATCAATACCAACAATCCCACCGAAAACGCCCTTGAAATACCACCAAACTTTTCGTGCAAAATCTGCTTTTTCTGTAGCAGAACCACGAACGGTTACAGGTAGTATTCCACGCCTTTCCGGTTTCGAATAAAGTGCTGGACATCCTTGATATCTTTTGCCATCTTGCAGCTCGGAAGCGCACACATTACTTCCTCATGATACCTGCCACCTTCTCCTGCACGCTCGTCTAAAATGGACACGACACAAGTATCTGTCTCGGTGCGGAGAGCACGTCCGAATCCCTGTCTTAGTTTTTTCTGCATGTCTGGAACAATCACTGCCTGAATATAATCTTTCAGGCTGGCATATTCCTTCTTCTGTGCTTCACTGATGGGATCAGGAACAGCAAAGGGCAGTTTTACTATAATCAGCGAAGATACCATATCTCCAGGGAAGTCTACTCCTTCCCAACAGGAGCCGGCTGCAAAAAGGACAGCATTGTCCATCTGTTTAAATCTTGTGATCTCTTCCGGTGAATGTCTCCACACCTCTATCATCGGGAACGGAATTTCATCCCTTAACATCTGGTAAACGTTTCCCATCAAATGATAAGATGTAAACAGCACTAGCGTATGCCCGTAAGTCGAACAGATCAGTGAATGGATATGGCCTGCTATCATCTCTGCCTCTTCCTGACTTTCTCTTCTGCATGTCTTCAAATTCTTTGGCAGATATAACAGACAGTTCTTCTGATATTCAAACGGGGAGTCTGCCACATATTCCCGGACTCTCCGCACTCTCTGTAATCCTGTCATTTTCCGAATGTGGGAAAATCCCTGTCCGGTTTTTAAAGTTCCGCTTGTCAGAATCGCTCCCATTCCTCTGCTCCATAACATCTGGTCCAGATACTGTGGAATCCGTCTGCTGGATGCACACAATATAATCCGGTGGTCATGGTCCTGCTTCAGATGCAGCACATACTTCTTATCCTGATGGAAAAAGCATTCCAGCACACTTTTGGTTTCTTCCAGCTTGTTTCTGATCCACTTTGGAATCTTCTTTTCTAATTTTTCTATGATCTTATTCATGGTCTGTATCCCCTCATATAAATACATTGCACACTCTTCTGTCATGTGGAATTCTTCTTTTATCCCATATCTGGTTCTGTGGTTTTCTCCTATGATGTCCAGCACCATCCGGATCGTCCCGGACAGTTTTCTTATCTCCGGGCCTTGGTACTCATTCCCAAGATAAAAGCAGATTTCTCGGATATCGTCATAACAGAGGCTCTTCCCAAACATCTGCTTTGCCGCATCCGGCAGCTTATGTGCTTCATCGACAATCAATGCTCGGTAGTCTTTTAATAACGGGCGGTAATCCTGCAGCCTGTGATAACCATCAGCCAGCAGATAATTGTGATTACAGATCTGAATGAACATTTCATGATCTCTGGAACGCTCCAGATACTGCTGATACCTGCATGAGCCTCTTTTCGGGCAGTCTCCCGAACAGAACTTCGGTACACTCACCATCCTTCTGTCAAACCCACTTAAGTTGGACACTTCGTCCATATCATAATGTTCTTTCAACGACAGCAGAGCTTCTTTCTGCAACGCATTTTTGTTTTTTTCTTCGATTGCAACGATTCGGTGCTCCAACCTCTCATCGCAGACAAAATGCTCTGTCCCTTTTCGTATCACAGCTTTAATAGGGGCCTGAATCGTCCCGTTCTCCTGAAGAATCCGGGAGAGAAAAGGGATATATTCTGTAAGAATTGCTTTCTGGAGTGCAATGCTGGAAGTGGATATCACGACCGGACGCTGCTCATAAGGGGAACATCCTTCTGCAAGGAGGGAATATTTTCTCATCAGAACACAGGCCACCAGATAGGCATACGTCTTGCCGATACCGACACCCGCGTCACACAGTGCTATGTTTCTTCCCAGCAGGTTATCCAGCATTTTGTGGCATAACATAATCTGTTCTTCCCTTACTGCCATTCCATGTTCCGGGAACAGCACTCGGAAAATAGTATCAATTTCTCGATGCGCTCTATTGAGATATTCTCTTGTGTAATACATAATTTGTTACCTGATATGCGTGCTGATATCACATCAATACGGCTGTAAAGGATTTCTCCCTACAGCCGTATGTATCTGATATCAACGACACATTCTTCCTTGATTTCTTATACTTTTGATTTTTGGCGTTGTATTTGTCCTCGACTCCCCCATTGCCTTACGGGAACATTACAGGCGGATGCTTGGCATTGCACCGCTCACGGATTTTCTAAAAGTCTTGCTGATTACAACCCAAAGTCCATCCTCTGCTCACTGGCAGTTCCTATGTATCATTATCCCCTCGTAAGTGATCCTCGCAAAAGACCGCCACGGTCCTGTTTCAGTTAAAGATGATTCGCTCGAAACGAAAACGCCACAAAAGAACTCTGCCTCTCACTTTCTGGTCTAATTTCTTCCATGCCCTTTTCATCTGTCCTCGCGTCTTCCTGCCACGCTTCTACTTACGGGAACGTACCTGTAATGCTGGTATGAGGTTGTCAAAGTACACTGGCAAAATTTACCTGCCTATTAAATAGCCGACGAAAAACGCCATAATTATTCAATTTTTGATAAATTTTTTAATTTTTTTCTCAAACGGTTTCTTTTGGTATAAATCGTCTGTTCTGCCATTCCCATAATCTTAGCAACTTCTCTTCCAGAATATCCCCATGTACTGAGTAAGAGGATTTCCAGTGTCTGATGCTCCGTTTCTTTCAATAGTTCATAGATTCGCTTATCACCTATGTGATCCAGAAGCTCCTTTACATCCCTTGCAAACAGCTCGCTGTCCTTTTCTTTTATGGAATCCATATCCTGCATCGTTTCATCCAGATGTTCCCGGTATCTGCGCTCTTCCAGAAAGTCTTCCCTGTCCATCTGGCGCAGCTTTTGGATCTTCTCTTCTTCCATTCCCAGTTCACGCAATTTCTTTTCTTCCTGTTCTTTCCAATAATTCCACTTTCGTTCTTCACTTGTCTTGTTATAAGCCATTTATCTTTCCTCCGATCTGATTTTTGATATAGAAATCAAATCGGAGCATGGCGGTGACCGGATAGGTACGTTATAATGTTCGAAAAATGTCGAAGAAAAAAATGCTGCAACCTCTTCGATTACAGCACTTTTTTCCATCTTACGTGAATATTTCTTGTTGGTTCATAGGAGATTCCTTCTTTTTCTCATAATGAATAAAAGACTCTTGTCATCCATTATTTATTATAATTTTTCTACTATTACAATAGCTTTTTTAACAAGTTTTCTTGTCTTGGAGTTTAAAAGAAAGCTACCAGTTTTTTTCCTCTGATAGCTTTCCATTCATTCTTATTCTG
>ENA-OPVH01001437-OPVH01001437.1-human-gut-metagenome-genome-assembly--contig:-NODE-1437-length-11732-cov-2.035283_pt1 | contig 11732 bp, 6 predicted proteins | sample MGYA00241494_ERZ501980 | MGnify/ENA primary metagenome ERZ501980 (study PRJEB25962, sample SAMEA1964914) | human gut metagenome | biome: human gut; feature: human-associated habitat; material: faeces... | reverse complement strand
CAGCACATTTTGTGCGAATTTTTTTTACCTTTCAAAACTGTTAGTTCAGCGCAGATAGTTTTCCGCAACTTCAAGCTCCATCCTGAATATTATGTGACACTTTACAGTTTATCACATATACTTCCATACAGATATACACGGATATTTCGCACCTTGTGATGTTTTATGCAGACCCTCCAGTACATATCTGGTCAACTTGAGCGCGGCGAAAAAATTGCCGCCGCACTGAATGTTTCCCTCTCAACGCTCTTTGAAAAGCTGGGCAGTCAGGAAAAAGACGGCAGGGATATTCCATTGGAATGCTATGAGTTTCTCTCTGCAAAAGCTAAAGGGGAACAGGAGTTTGATTCAAAGAACAGAAATAATTAAAAGGTATACTCCTACGGTGTAATTTGTCTGGCTCGGAAAGCCCGGTTGTTATCATCTGCGAGTAAAATACTTATCCATATTCAACCTTTCTTCAATCTTTCCTGTTATAATAAAAATGTAGAGGTGGTGAAATGAGGCTTTTACTTGTTGAAGATGAAAAAAGAATGGCGCAGGCACTTTGTGAGATACTGCGTCTCGAAAAATATGAAGTGGATCATTATTCAGACGGAAAATCCGGCTTAGACTCCGCTCTGAGCGATATTTATGATATTATTGTCCTTGATGTTATGCTTCCGGGTATGAACGGTTTTGATATTGCGAGAAAAGTTAGACAGCAAGGCGTCCGCACACCGATTCTTATGCTAACCGCAAAGAGTGAACTGGACGACAAAGTGACCGGCCTTGACAGCGGTGCCGATGACTATCTCACCAAACCGTTCCATACCCGGGAACTGCTTGCAAGACTTCGTGCGCTCGGCAGGCGGAATATAAATACAATCGATGGCACTTTGACCTGGGGGGATATTTCTCTTGATACGAATACCCTCACTCTTTCCTGTACAACAAACGTTCAAACTGTTAGGCTCAGCGAAAAGGAGTATCACATCTTTGAATATCTGATTGCCAATCAGGGACAAATACTTACACGTGAGCAGCTTGCTGTGAAAATTTGGGGATATGAGAGTGAAGCCGAGTACAATAATGTGGAAGTGTATATGTCCTTTGCCCGGAAAAAATTGAACTTTATCGGGGCAAGGACCGAAATCAAAGCTGTGCGTGGGGTTGGCTATGAATTGAGGTGCGACAATGTTTAAGAAATCAAGGCGAAAAATTGTCGCCGCCATTATGTCCGTGCTGGTGCTGCTCTTTCTCGGTACGCTTGCCGTAATATATAGCTCCAGCTATTTTGAGGTATCCTCCACCAACCATGAAATGTTGAAGCGATATTCAGCGCTGTATTCGCTTGATGAACAACCTGGTGACAGTTTGCCGCCCGACAATATAACGCCTCCCGATACGAAACCAGCTATTGGTACTCCCAAAGATTTTCCTGATGGCCCGCACTTTGAAGATACTCCTGCTTTTCAGCTTTCAACCTTTTATTCTGTAGCCGTTTCTGGTAATGGAGAGCTTCTTGCAATTGATAATAATGACCGGGCGCTTTACGAAGATATAGAACTCGAAAGATATGCGTTCGAAATCATAGAAGGTAAAAAAACAACCGGCGTCAAAGGGAATCTGATCTATCTAACGACAAATAAGGGCGACTACACTTTGGTAGCCTTTATGGACAACACGATCATGCAGGAAAGCATGACCACGCTGTTCCGCTATACTCTTGTCTTCGGCAGCATTGCTATCATTGCATTGTTCTTTGTTGCGGTATATCTTGCAAGGCGAATTGTAAAGCCGCTTGAAGAAAGTTATCAAAAGCAAACACAGTTTATCTCAGACGCAGGCCACGAACTGAAAACCCCCGTATCGGTGGTCAACGCCAATGCGGAACTGCTGGCAAAGAAAATTGGGAATAATCAATGGCTTGCCAATATCCAATATGAAAACGAACGGATGGGAAAGCTGGTCGGGCAGTTATTGGAGCTTGCACGGACGGAAAATGTCACAGTGAAAACCGAACATCTCGATTTCAGCCATTTGGTCGGCGGCGAGGCATTGCCTTTTGAAAGTTTGGTTTTTGAAAAAGGTCTTTTATTGAATTGTGATATTGAAAACAGTCTGATTGTTAACGGCAATAGCATTCAACTCAAGCAGCTTGTTTCCATTCTGCTGGATAATGCAATCCACCACGGCTCTGGTGGCAAGGAAGTCACTTTGCAATTAAAGAAAGAGCATAGCTCAGCAAAGCTCTCTGTTATCAACGACGGAAATCCAATTCCGGCAGAGCAGCAGAAACTTCTCTTTGACCGCTTTTACCGGGTGGATTCCGTCCGAAACAGTGAAGATAAGCATTACGGTCTTGGACTTGCCATTGCGAAAGCAATTGTTTCAGCGCACAAAGGAAAAATAAGCGTAGCGTGCTATGACGGCAAGGTCGAGTTTTCCGTTCTGCTCCCTTTGAAAAAATAAATTTCTGCTTTCAATGAAACTTCAATCTTCCTCCTGTACAATGGGTATCATAAAAGTACAGGAGGAATTTTTATGAAGCAAAATATACGGCTTATTGCAGTGATTCCTGCATTGGCGCTTACGTTATCCCTCTGCGCCTGTTCAAAAAACGAAAACAATGAGTCTTCCGTCAAAGAGTACATCGAAAAGACATTAAACCTTGCCAACAACGAGGATCAGGAATGGACTTACTCAGTAAATGCAGACGCATGGGTACTTTCCGTCGTATCGGCAGTTGCGTATCCTGAATTACCTGATCAGCAAGGTGTGTCCGTTTGTGTCCCCGGTGCCTATGTTACCGGCATTGATACAGACAGTGATGGAAAAGCCAATGTAACATCAGCGAATGTTTCCGAAGCAGTAAAAGGCTCGCTTGTCATTGATTATGACGCACAGATCACCAGCACCAACGGTCAGGTATATACATCCACCACCGCTCCCGTTATTCTGAATACCGGCGCAGCAGGCTACAGTTCACAGAACAACTCTTCCGCATCTACCACTTACGCAGCGGACGGATATATCAATGTTACCTGTGGAAACCGAGGCAAGCAGGATACGGCAACCGACGAGAACGGCAACACTTATTACACAGGTGACGCTCCTTCCTGTCTCGTGGATCAGAAAGCGGCAGCACGCTATGTAAAGTACAATATTCTTCTCGGAAATCTTCCCGGCAATGCAGACTACTTCGTATCCACCGGCGGTTCAGGTGGCGGCGCGCATGCGGCCATGTTTGCGGCGACCTCCAACAACTCCGATTTCTACGATTATCAGATTGAAGCCGGTGCGGTTGGTGTGTATCAGAATGAGGACGGCTCCTATTCCACTACCGTTACAATTGACGGAAAGGACTATGAGATCTCTGACGGCTCTTGGGGCTGCATTGCGTACAGCGCAATCACTTCGCTGTATGAAGCGGATATGGCGCTTGCCTTTGAATACTATCTGAACACCGAATATTCCTTTAAGACATCTTTCCAAAAGCAACTTGCCGAATACCTTTCAGAAAGATATATGGAATATATCAACGAGAAAAACCTGTCTGTCAAAGAAAGCGAGGTGGGCTTTGATCTTGACGGTGACGACGCATTGAATTCGACCGTTGCGCTCACGATTGAATACGATCCCGAAACTCATTCTGACACAAACGGTTACTACGGTACCTATCTCGACCTGTATCTTGCCGAGTTTACCGAGAACCTCCAATGGTATCTGGATAACCTCGACTACGCCAACGGCTGGACTTGGTTTGACAAGGACGGCAATGCCCTCAGCGATGATGCAGTTGCCGCAATGACAAGAGCGGATAGGGCACAGGCGTTTATTAAAGGTCGTTACACCAAAGGAAACAGCGGCAGTATGGGCGACATGATGGGAGGTCCCGGTGAAAATATGGGTGAAACCCCTGACGGCAATATTCCGGGAGGGTTCGGCGGCACACCTGGCGGAGATATTGTTGAATTGCCTGACGGTGATTTTAGTGAGCTTCCCAACGGCGACGCCCCCGTCAACATCCCTGATGGTAAAATGCCTGATGGAAAATCCCCTGACGGAAACCTCTCAGACGGAAGCCCTGATGGAAATATTGTCGGAACACCTGACGGCGGCACAACCCAGTCCGCAACCGGAAGCGGTGATTCCGTAAATTACGAATCCTATGAAGACATGGTCGCTGCTTACAAAGCCGATATTGAAGAAGTGTATGCCGGCGATAAATATGGCAACAACATTGTTTCGCTCTACAATCCGCTGAACTATATCGGAGCGGACGGCACCGACAATCCCACCTGGGTGAAAATCATCATGGGTGCTTCGGAGGGAGATATGTCAATGCTCTCCTCTCTGAATCTGCAAATCGCATGGTTAAATGCTGGTGTTGACACTGTAATCGAATGGCAGTGGGACGGCGGCCATGTTCCTTCCGAGATACTGGGTAACTCCTTCTCCCTCTATGTGGATCAGATGTACGGTGAATATGTTGACGGAGCAGTTACAACAATTACAAAAGCTGAAGCAACAAAGCAAACGACAAACGGCACCTCAGAAGAAGCGACCGGAACGGATATTAGCAGTTGGGTAAATTTTGATGATACGGCCGCCATATCCTTTACCCTTGCCGATGCCACAGCTTACAGAACCAAGGGTGCAAGCAAGGCAATGCCCGGTTTTGATGTGATCGACTACGGTCAGGAGGATTATGTGTTCGGCAGTTCCGAAAAGGATGCACGGCATTGGGATACCTATCTGCTTGAAATATTTGAAGAGTATGCAGATGTCCTTGAGCCGCTGTTCAACAAGTAAATAACCGTTAAATATGGGACATCCATATTACAATCTACGATAATTTGAATTCTCTATTAAACGAAATAGCCCTAACATGGGAACTCCACACCACTGTTCTGGAGTCTTTGCATCCGGCTCTTTAATGATGATTATTGGTAAATCTTTTTGCTTCAATATCTGAAGTCAAAAATATTGAGCAAGTTTGGCTGGAGCCAATCTCCCCAGACTCAGAATTAAGGGCCGAACTTCGGGGCTGATACCAGGTACAAGCCCGCTCGTCCAGAATGAGTATGGGAATCGGTTCTGTCTGGATACCTATGGTACCAAATGATTGGCCTTTGATAAAGAAGAATAAATATTACCGCAGACATCGGTGTTCGACATATGATCGCTGGTGTCTTGCTATTTATGCTTATGGAAAGCGCAGCCAACTCTTTATTCCGTTTTTTAATTTGAACGTTTAAGGCTGTAAGGAGAATTGGAATTACTTTCAGTCAGGTCATTCTCACCTCCGTTTCTAAAGCAATCTATGCTGTTTTATGTTCTAATCAAGCTCCCAGCCTTCCGCTTTTTGCCGTACTTCCACAAACCTGCGATACAAGCCTTCCTCTTTTGCAAGTTCAAAATGCGTACCGGTCTGCACGATCTTCCCATCCTCGATCACTAAGATTTGATTCGCATTTTCAATGGTTGCCAGACGGTGGGCTATAGTAATGACCGTTTTTCCCCGGGTCAGCTCCGAAAACGCTCCCTGGATCAGATGCTCATTCTCCGGATCTATGCTGGCGGTGGCTTCATCTGCTAATGTCAAGTAAGGACTAAAAGACTCCATTTTTTGGAGTTTTTTCAAAGGATAATATATTTTCCCACCTATAGTTATATCTTATCTCAACAATCTGGAATATCCATGCATAACCGCCGGCTTAGTTATGGCAAATCGTTGGAATAAAATGGTCAACCGAGCAGTTAGTATCACTCGGCTGATTTTTATGCACATTCGTGATGAGAACCATAGTCCGATACAAAAGGCTGTAAAGCAAACATTACTATAGACACCGTTTCGATTATCTGTATGAGTTCACTTGGATCATTTTGATTTCTTATAACTGATATCACATCTTCATAACAATCAAAGAAAAGCTGTACAACATTTAACAGCTCACTATTTTGCTCATCTGCCACCTTAATCATTTTATTTACGATATCTTTAGACAAAAGAAAGTCCATCCATAGTGAATTAATCTGTTTGATCAGCAATTCTGTGAAAGATGTTAAACTACAAAGACACTTTTCATCGACTGATACTTGCATAACTTGCTGATAACGCTGAATGTACAACTTCATTTCACCCAGCTTTCTCATAGAAGCAACCCAAGCGTTCAATGTTTTGCTTGCGTTAATTTTTTCGACCAACGCAGGTTCTATTTCACAAGGAAACATCGGTTTTGCAATTCTGGATTCTTCTGTATCCAAAAGTTTATCGAAGGGAATGGAATACACTACAGGGGAATATACATCAGAAAAAACAGGGACATACGCGAGCTCCAAAGATTGCATTTCCGAATACCATCTATCACTTGATGGCAAAATACTATCCTTAAATACATCCCTGATGTTCATAACAATTCTGATGTATTCATTTTCAAGTGTATTGCTATCATCTATTTTGTAATTGACGATAATGTAGGCGTATTTCTCACCTTTGAAAAGTGTACCATCCACCGCAGTAACAGCTTTTGAAAGCGTATCGCTAAAATAATTTTTTCCTTTGCGATATTTTTGCTTTGCATCGTAAGCAATTGCATAGCCTTTCGGTTGATTATCAAGTACATAACGCCAGACATTAACTAAAGTAAGAACATTCTCAAGCTCTTGTTTTGTAAAATTTTCACTAAGTGAACTATAGTTAGAAAACAATAAATCATACTCTTTCTGAAAATCTGTAAGAGCTTTTGCTGCAGAATACAGATTATACATAGCAAGTTTGGGATTTTTAACAGTACTAATATCTTGCTTGTTAATTCGTATACGCAGAACTTCTGCAAATTGATTATAGAAATTATCTAATGAGGAATATACATCATTCAAATATTTCCTGAACTTCTCATACTTACCAACCGAAAGCAATTGGCGCATTGGGAAATATTCAGCAACAAGGTTTTTAGCGTTTCCTTCGGAATATAAACAATAAGGATCAACGGCAAAAAAAGGGAGCTTATTTTCGGCAAAAGTGAGTTTTCTAAACACTTTTAGCCAATTATCAATCCTTTTCCCCCTCTCTTTCGTATATCTACCCTTCTTATATACATCATCAATGAGTCTGATTGTCTCAGCAACCAGATCGTTAACATTGGTTCTTATCGCATCAATTTCAGCCACATATTGCTGCCATGTGGAAGGGCGCAAACTATAATCTATTCGAATTTTGATCCACCCATTCAATTCAGATACCCATGCGTTGGGACGTCTGCTTTTATGGATGTGAAGTTTGTAATCCAAAGCATCAATTCCCAAATCACAAAGAAGATTAACGCCGATCAACTCAATATCAATATACTCTTTCTCTGGATACAGTTGCTTTAAAATATCCAGCATTTTAATGCGCCAATACTGATTTGTATTTTTGGCGTTTTCAGGAACACGTATTTCTGTTGAAAAGGGCGGAATAAATTTAAAAGATACTTCATCGCTTGTAACTGAAAAAGTGAGTACCCGCATTTCAGAGATCAGCTTTTCCACTATTACATCCACAGCAATCTGATAGCTTTCCATTAATGCAGGATGTTCAAAAAGTCCACATATTGCATCGGAAGATGATTGCAGCTCGCCAGCACATACACTCGCAACTATTTCTTCAGTCTTGAATGGTAATGTGACGCTCAAACCACGCTTTGCCATCCAAAACAACGAATAGCCAAAGGATGTTCTATCGGGATCTGTACCAGGCAAGAATGATGGCATCGTACAACTATTTATAAAGCAGTCTGTTGCTTGATAATCAATGGAGAGTGAGGTAAATGATCTCTTAACTTCATCAATAACATTCTGTAAATCCACTTTACTTAAAATAGAAACATCTTTCATTCCATCCGCAATCAACTCATCTGATCGCTTAATACCAGAAAGATCAAGTGGCAAAAAACATAACCACCCTTTACCACGTTTTTCAACAAGAGAACGGATAAATGCCATGTTACCATCAACATATCGCTTTGCATCTAACCAAAGCGTTGACCTAATGGCGTTTGCATATCCTGTCCAGTCACGGAACTTTATTTGTGAAAGACGCTGCACATCTTCAATACTGTATTGATGACGAGAAAAATAGTCCAACAGAACCAATCTAACATTTTGTGAAGATATGCACGATAAAGCTTTAAATATAACATCTCTATCGTTAGTACAAACCTGATCGCACAGTGCGTCAAAAACAATTTGTGCACGTACCGGATGGAGCGCTTCGATTTTATTCTCATCAACTACTCTAATAAGGTACTCATCTTTCAAACGTCTAATGGCTGCTTGCATTGTAGAACACTGAATTTCATTTTTAACTGCATTGAGATCAACAGCACACCCTAAACGTCCTACATAGCAAATCAATTGAAGTAATTCTAACCACTCATCCGAAACACCTTCTTGCAGTAATGCATCAATCTGCTCCTGAAGGCGCTGAGTTAATGTCTGATTATTTGTCAGCAAATATACAAATTCAATCAATGGCCCTTGCCCACCAAAAAATTGCCATGCTTCTTCGAAAGTTCTATGTTCAGCATGAGGTTGTGTTTCAGTAAAAGAATTATAAATCTGCTCAGCTTCTTCTTTTGATAAAATCAATTCAACAATCCCATATTGGATTGCCTTTCCGCTAATCGGTGTTTGGTTATAATCTTCATCTCGAATGGAAATAAGAATGGGAATAGAAAGTCCTCGAGACTGTAACTCCTGCAGCAAGAATGCCCAAAGTATTTCGCCTGGTTGTACATCAATATAAATGATTAAATTTTTATTGTGCTTACCAAGCCCATCTAATGCTGCAACCAAATTCTGCGCTTGTCCTTCATTTGCAATCGATCGCACACAAAATACGCAACCCTCAGGGTATGTATCAATTAAATATCGGTAGCAAAGGGTAGATTTCCCCTGTCCGGAAACACCTTTAAGGATTACCACCCCTTTATTGTTGATTACTGTTTGAATTTTTTCAATCCAATAGCTGCGCTTAAAATCTAAATCGTTACGAATATGCGTAGGATGTGCAGAAACACCTTGCAAATACTCCTGTTTTTGCTGTTCTTGATTACTATTTAACTGCAATTCACTTAAGCAAACAAGAGCTTTGTTGTACTCTTTGTAAAAACCATCGATTGCGGCAATGCTTGTTCCTATTTCATGGATCTTTTCTTTCCACATTTTCAAAGTAGTATATCCTTTGCTCTTTGAAAGTGCAGAAATATACTGAATCAATAATTCTTTTGCCAGTTCGGGAGCCGGCATTACCGGAACATAGTCGCCAATCTGAGTACGAATATTTTCGTCCAAATCATCAAGACTAACTTTTTCAAAACATAAAGCCCCAATTAGCCAAGCTGATTCCGCCTCAGACAAACCATGTTTATCCACGAGCCTCTTTGCTAAAGATTTCTTAGTGCTATCATTACCTTCCTGTATTTCCTGAAGTTCAGCACCAAGGGCATTAAAATAGACAACTTTAATGCAATGGAAAGATGGGTTCTGAACGTGCAAACTGCACATACGGTTAAAGAATCCATCTCCACCCTTGGATGTTTTTGTTGCGGCAAGGCTTGAAAGTGTTAGATCAGCAGATACATTTTTAACCTGGACAGCCTCTATCACAAAGCCGTCCTTCTTAACTACCAAATCCTCAATATCTTCCGGATAGTACTCATAACCACTTTTGTCCAAAATCAGCCTAGATGCAATATATAGTGTTTGGGATGAGAAGCCTTTCCATGCAGCTTGGGCACCTACATCAGACCTTGAAAAATCATACATAACATTTTACACCTTCCTATCTTTTCAACAAGCTTTATATATTCAATAAGGTTGTCAACAACATACGTTTCCATGATTTCGACCGGCTCATGTACCTGAAGCGATTTTCACCCAAAACCATGATATTTCCTAATAGAAAAACCGGGCAGTATCTGTTTGATTGATACTGTCCGGCTCATTCTGCATTTTACTTAAGCAACTGCCAAAGTGCCTTTCGGTCACTGTCGGAAACGCTCAATACATCCATAGACTGTTCAGCAGACCATCCCATTTTTTCCATAAGGTTCTTAATGTTAGCGAACAGTGTAGAAATTCTTTCTTTCTGAGCTGCTTTCTGAGCCGCTTCCTCATTCATTTGTTGTATGGCCAAACACACATCAATCGCCTCCTCACCTTCTTTGACCGCTATCTTTGCACCTACACAGGCATTTAACACATCCACTTCCTCTCTCCCCAAATGGCGGAAAGACTCGTTTGCATCCAATACCTTTTTCAATTCATCCTTGTCTCTTGCATACTTGATAAATGACAACACTTCTTTCAAAGAACTCTGGAATTTTCCAAAATCTTCATCCGCTATCGAAGCCGGTGCGATCAGATTAACTTTATAATCCGGAACCAGTGCAAGCACCCTTGCATCCTGCCCGGCAAACATTTCATGGATTGATAACGGACCGTCCCACTCTTTCGAGTCAAAATATACAACCAGTGTCACCACAGGCAATAAATGATCTTCTTTCAGAAAGCCGGAAAGATATTCATCGCTGCCAGCATTTTTATAATCACCGGACAATCTATGGGAAGCTATCGCTTCTTCCACCTGCTTCGCATATTGGAGCGCATCATAAACCATATTTTTTACCGGCATCGCATAATGAATATTTGACTGGTTCTCGATTGCCAGAAGCAGATATGCGGTACTTTTATCCATCATCGCAACCACGGATTTTATGACATCCCTTGTTTTCTGTACTGGCTGACCGGCACCCTTTTCCCCACCATAAGGGACATCTATCTCACGGGTATCCAGTTCCTTCAGGCTCTCCGGATGGATGACTTGTTCTCCGCCATATACAAAATAGTTAAACGCATCCGCAAAGATTTCATTCTGTCTCATATATTTTGTTGTTACCGTATCTTTTACTCCCAAAGGATTCACCACCTTTATTATATGCCGCCGCTAAGCAAATATCCTTTCCTGTTACCTGTATCATACTATAGCAACTCAGGTTTTACAAGCAAGAAACTGTATTTCAGATCCCATTTCTACTGTTATTTTACTTCTGTTGTCTTCAGTTTCCAGCCGATGGATTCCTTTCTTCTCAATACAAAGTCCGCATAAATGCCTTCCTGACCGATCAGTTCCCCATGCCTGCCCTGCTGGACGATCTGCCCGTCATCAATGACCAGAATCTGATCTGCATTCCGCACCGTCTTTAACCGGTGGGCGATCATAATAATGGTCTTATTTCTGGTCAGCGCTTCGATGGCCTTTTGCAGCCGGTCTTCGTTTTCCGGGTCAACATTAGCTGTCGCCTCGTCGAGAATGACAATGGGCGCGTTCTTCAGCATGGCGCGGGCAATGGCGATCCGCTGCTTTTCCCCACCGGAGAGGGAAGCGCCGCCCTCGCCGATCACCGTCTGGTACCCCTCCGGAAGCGCTTCAATAAAGTCATCACAGCAGGCCTTTCTTGCGGCCTCCACAACCTCCGCGTGGGTGGCGTCCGGCTTTCCGAACTTGATATTGTTCTCAATGGTATCCGCAAAGAGGTACACATTCTGGAACACCATACTAATCTGATCCATCAGGGATTCCAGCGTGTACGCCCGGACATCCTGCCCGCCGATCTTCACGCTACCGCTGTCCACATCCCAGAATCGGGCAATCAAATTGCAGAGGGTGGTTTTGCCAGAACCGGAAGGACCGATGACCGCCG
>ENA-OPVH01001435-OPVH01001435.1-human-gut-metagenome-genome-assembly--contig:-NODE-1435-length-11734-cov-1.493707_pt1 | contig 11734 bp, 10 predicted proteins | sample MGYA00241494_ERZ501980 | MGnify/ENA primary metagenome ERZ501980 (study PRJEB25962, sample SAMEA1964914) | human gut metagenome | biome: human gut; feature: human-associated habitat; material: faeces... | reverse complement strand
TCAGCTTCTGAGAATTGAAGAAGAGCTGGGATATGCCGCATGCTATAAAGAGCCTTTCAACAAAATTTAGTGTACAGTCCCTGAATTACAGTTATATTTAATAGAAGAAAAAGAAGCCCGGCATACAGATACCGGACTTCTTTTTTGTTATACAAAAAAACGAGCCTCTTCCACAATTTGTACAATTGTGGAATATTTTTTTGGAAAATCTTGTTTTAAATCTGAAAAATCTTGCATCGGCCATCGGATTGTGGTATATTTGTAAAGCTGGTATGATATGATCTGTGTAAAAGTTAAACAGAGAAAGATATGGCAGCATTAAAGCTTCGTGGGGAACTATGGGCTGATGCAGACATGAGACGGCTGGCTCGCCAGGCGTCATTGTTTAGTGCCTGTATGTCCGCAGGAGAATCATACTTGTATTTCTGCGGAGGACAACGGGATAATAGGTCATTTTTCTTTAAACAGCCATTGCTGTCACCGGATTACATTGCACAGTATTGCCAATGGCCAGTACAAACAGAAAAGGAGTGTTTCAGTTGACAAAATACGTTGTAAAGAGAATCCTTCTCGCTATAGTGACTATTTTGATTGTCTGCGGCATCACATTCTTTGCTATGAATGCGATACCAGGCGGGCCGTTTGATGGAGAGAAGGCAGTATCTGCGGAGGTTAAGGCCGCACTGGAGAGAAGGTACAATCTGGATAAGCCTGTGCCTGAGCAGTTCGTGATTTATATGAAAAATCTTCTTCATGGTGATTTTGGTATCTCCACCAAAACAGGCCGTGATATCAAAACTCTGATTTTTGAGTCCTTCCATGTATCAGCTAAGCTCGGCGGTATGGCAATTCTCGTAGCGCTTGCTTTTGGTCTGGTGTTCGGCAGCCTGGCGGCTTTGACCAGGAATAAGCTCCCGGATCGTCTGATCATTTTCTTTTCCACTTTGTTTACATCCCTGCCCAGCTTTGTTTTTGCCACATTGCTGCTGCTGGTATTCTGTGTACAGCTGAAGCTGATACCGGTATGGGATGCCAACCATCAGAATTATGTTCTTCCGGTTATCGCGCTGGCGGCTTATCCGATGGCATACATCACCCGTCTGACCAAGACGAGTATGCTGGACGTAATGGGGCAGGATTATGTGCGTACGGCAAGAGCGAAGGGTGTGGCCCGCTGGAAGGTTATATTTAAGCATACTTTAAGGAATGCGTTAATTCCTGTTATTACTTATGTGGGACCTATGACGGCATCTATATTGACCGGTTCTCTTGTTGTGGAGAAAATTTTCACAATCGGCGGACTCGGGGCAAAGTTCGTGGATGGTATTACCAACCGTGATTATCCCATGATCATGGGTACGACAATTTTCCTTGCCGTGCTGATGGTTACTATGAATCTTTTGACAGATATCGTCTACAAGCTTGTAGACCCTCGTATTAAACTTGATTAGGAGGAGGCCAGTAATGGATAAGAAAAATATAGATGAAATGCCGAAAAAGTCTCCTTTGAGCTTACAGATAGATTTACAGAAATTTGAAAAAGCGACAGATGAAGAGAAGAAGCAGCAGGATGTGATGAGCGAGTCCGTTTCTTTCTTCAGGGACGGCATGCGCAAGCTGATGAAAAACCCGCTTGCTGTGGGAAGTATTGTTGTACTCATATTGATTGTTGCCATGATTCTGATCGTGCCCCATGTGGTTCCTTATTCCTATTCCCAGATCATTTCTGTGAATGGCAAGCGTGATAAGACCGCGTCCAATATGGCTCCGTTCCAGTATTCAGAGAAAGAACAGGCTTTTATTGATGAAGGCGGCGAAGTATTTCCCCATATCATGGGAACGGATGAAATGGGACGTGATTATTTCGTCCGTGTTGTATACGGAACAAGAGTTTCCCTTACCGTAGGTGTATTTGCCGCGATCATCGTTCTTATTATCGGTGTCCTGTACGGCAGTATATCCGGTTATTTCGGCGGGAAAACAGACCTTATTATGATGCGTATTGTAGATATTATATATTCTCTTCCGGATATGCTTATGGTAGTACTGCTGTCCGTAGTGCTCCGGGAGGTTCTGAACATTGATCAATACCCGGCCTTGCAGAAGCTGGGCACCAATATGATTTCCCTGTTTATCGTATTCGGCCTTCTTTACTGGACAGGTATGGCCAGACTTGTACGTGGACAGATCCTTACCATCAAGCAGAATGAATATGTGCTTGCGGCAAAGATCAGCGGTGCGAAGTCCGGAAGAATTATCCGCAAGCATATTCTTCCCAACTGTATCAGCGTTATCATTATTTCCGCAGCGCTGCAGATACCGTCCGCGATCTTTACGGAAAGTTTCCTGAGTTTTATCGGTCTGGGCGTTCAGGCACCCATGCCTTCCCTTGGTTCCCTTGCAAATGCTGCGAGAGCGGGAATAAATGTTTATCCCTACAAACTGATCTTTCCGGCTCTTATGATCTGTCTGATTACACTGGCATTTAACCTGCTGGGAGATGGTCTGAGGGATGCATTTGATCCGAAATTAAGGAGGTAATAAAATGAGTGATAGTATACTTTCGGTAAAAGAACTTCGTACCTCCTTTTCAACAGATAACGGGGAGGTAATGGCTGTCAACGGTATTTCCTTTGATCTGGACCGCGGAAAAATCCTGGGTATTGTAGGAGAATCCGGTTCCGGTAAATCAGTTACAGCCTATTCCATTATGCGTATCCTGGAAAGCAACGGCGGTATTAAAGGCGGCCATGTGTTTTATAAGGGCGATGATATCACTAAATTTTCTGAGAAACAGATGAGAGAATTCCGCGGAAAATGCTGTTCCATCATTTTCCAGGATCCCATGACCAGCCTGAATCCTGTATTCACGGTTGGAAACCAGCTGAAGGAGGCAAGTGAGCTTCACACGGACAGGAAGGGAAAGGCAGCTGAAGAACGTGCTGTGGAAATGCTCACTCTGGTAGGGGTGAATGAACCGGAAAAACGTGTGAAACAGTATCCTTATGAGCTGTCAGGCGGTATGCGTCAGCGTGTTATGATCGCCATGGCTCTGGCCTGCGAACCGGACATACTGATTGCTGATGAACCTACCACAGCGCTGGATGTTACCATTCAGGCACAGATTCTGGAACTGATGCAGGATCTGCAGAAGAAGCTGGGAATGGCTATTATTATAGTTACCCATGACCTGGGTGTTATCGCGGATATGTGCGATGAAATTATCGTTATGTACGGCGGACGTGTGTGTGAAAGAGGTACGGCTGAAGATATTTTCTACCGTCCTCATCATGAATATACCAAGGGCCTTCTGCGTTCGATCCCGAATGTAGACAAAATCGGGGAAAAACTGATCCCTATTCCGGGTACGCCTATTAACCTGCTGAATATGCCCAAAGGCTGTGCTTTCTGCCCGCGGTGTGAAAACGCCATGAAAATCTGTATAGAAGAAGTTCCTCAGGAAATGCAGATGCCTGACGGACATTACGCATCCTGCTGGCTGAATGTGAAAGAAGCGATGGAGGCAAAGCAAGGAGGCGGAAAACATGAGTAAAGAGGCAAAAACGAAGAAAAGCGAATATCTTGTTGAGGTCAATGACCTGAAACAGTATTTTCCTATAAAAGTCGGTGTTATGAAAACGATTCCGCTGAAGGCTGTAGATGGTGTATCCTTTGCCATCAAGCCCGGTGAAACTCTGGGAATGGTGGGAGAATCCGGCTGCGGCAAGACAACGGTAGGACGTTCCCTGCTGAGGCTTTATACGCCTACAGGAGGAGAAGTGTTTTACAATGGGGAAAAGGTGGATGGATCCACCATCGGGCATATGAGAAAAGAAATGCAGATGGTGTTCCAGGATCCTTATTCTTCATTGAATCCCCGTATGACAATTGAGGATATTATCGGAGAACCTCTGGATGTGCATAAGCTCTATTCATCCAAAGGAGAACGCCGTGATAAGATCATAAATCTTATGGAGCTGGTAGGCCTGAATGCAACCCGTTATGCTCATGAGTTTTCCGGCGGACAGCGGCAGCGTATCGGTATTGCAAGGGCGCTTGCAACCGATCCCAAGTTTATTGTCTGTGATGAGGCAGTAAGTGCCCTGGATGTTTCCATTCAGGCACAGGTTATAAATATGTTTGAGGAACTTCAGGATAAGCTGGGTGTGGCATATCTGTTTATCGCCCACGACTTGCTGGTGGTTCATCATATTTCCGACAGAATTGCTGTAATGTATCTGGGAAGAATTGTTGAGATTGCAGATTCCAATGAATTGAATGACAATCCGATTCACCCTTATACGCAGTCTCTTCTCAGTGCAGTGCCTTATCCGGATCCTAAAATGGCCCGGGAAAGACATCGTATTGTTCTGGAGGGGGATGTTCCCAGTCCGCTGCATATGCCGAGCGGCTGTTCATTCCGTACCCGCTGCAAATACGCTACGGAGCAGTGTGCTAAAGAGTGTCCGAGTCTGAAAGACAGAGGGAACGGACATCAGGTTGCCTGCTGGAATAAGTAGCAGAAATCCCTCAGCTTTTAATTTGATACAATTTGTTCTTCTTATTAAGGGAAGAATATTGTATAAGAAACCGTATCTATTTTATTCATGGGAGGTAATAATTTATGAAGAAAAAGTACTTGGCATTAGCTCTGGCTGCTTCATTAGTTGTGAGTACTCTGGCTGGATGTGGATCCAAAGGAAACACTACAGAGTCACCGGCAGCTCCGGCAGAAACCACAGCAGAATCTTCAGCAGATACAAGCGCTGAAGAATCAACAACTGCAGACGCAGGTTCGGCAGCACATGGCCCGTCCAGCGAAGCAGCACCCGCATGGGAAGAATACAATGCAAGAATCGCTGCTATCAGAACAGAGACAGATCTTGCAAAGCGTGAAGCTCTTATGCATGAAGCAGAAGATGAGCTGATGAGCACATGGGCAGTTATTCCGCTTTACTATTACAATGATGTTTATCTTCAGAAGACCGACGTAGACGGCATTTATGCAAACCTTTTCGGTTTCAAGTATTTCGGTTATGCAACAACTCCGACCAATACACTGGCTCTTCAGATCGCATCTGAACCCAACAAACTGGATCCGGCTCTGAACTCTACAGTAGACGGTGCATGCCTTGCAATCCTGGCATTTTCCGGTCTGTTTATGTATGATGAGAACGGACAGCTTGTTCCCGATCTTGCAGAAAGCTATGAAATGACAGAAGATGGCCTGAGCTATACCTTTACAATGAAGGATGGCCTGAAGTGGTCTGACGGCACAGAGCTGAATGCAAAAGATGTTGAGTACAGCTGGCAGAGACTTGCAAATCCTGATACAGGTGCTGACTATGCGTACCTGACCACCGTAATCGCTACCAAGGATGACGGTACTCTGGATATTGAAGCTTCTGAAGACGGAAAGACATTCAGCGTTAACCTGGTTGCTCCTTGTGCATACTTCCTTGACCTGTGTGCATTCCCTGCATTCTATCCTGTTCCTCAGGCTTCCGTAGAAGGAGCTGACGGATATGCTGATAACCCGGGTGCATGGTGTACAGAAGCTGGTTTCGTATCCTCAGGCCCGATGGTTTGTACCGGATGGAAGCACAATGAATCCATGACCTATGAGAAGAACCCTAATTATTATGATGCTGACAGAGTTACTCTTGACAAGATCGAATTCATGCTGAGCAGTGATGATACAGCAATTTACAATGCATTTGTAGATGGTTCCCTGCAGTTTGCAGATACCATTGCTACAGATATGATGGCTACTGTAAAGGATACTCCTGAATTCCACAAGATCCCTACTCTGGGAACCTATTACTGCGGATTCAATGTAAACAGCGATCTTTTTGCAGGCAAGACTGTTGAGCAGGCTGCTGCAATGAGAAAAGCTATGTGTCTGTTAATTGACCGTCAGTACATTGTTGACACAATTGCACAGGCAGAGCAGGAAGTTGCAAATACCTTCATTCCTACAGGAATGTCTGACGGAAACGGCGGAGAATTCAGAAAGAATGACGACGATTACACCTATCCTCTGGAAGACAAGGTTGGTTACTATGATACGGATATGACAGATGCCAACATGGAAGAAGTTCAGGCTCTTCTTGAAAGTGCCGGATATCAGTTCGATGAAAGCGGTATGCTTTCCGCTGAAACTCCTATCAGCATGACTTATCTTACCAATGATTCTGAAGGTAATGTTAAGATTGGTGAAGCGATTCAGCAGGATCTTGCAGCTATCGGTATCAATGTAACTGTTGAGACCCGTGAGTGGTCCGTATTCCTTGATGAAAGAAAGCAGGGACAGTTTGACTTCGCTCGTGAAGGCTGGCTGGCAGACTACAACGATCCTATCAATATGCTGGAAATGTGGGAAACCGATTCTGGAAATAATGATATGCAGTTTGGTAGATAATCTGCGGATTATTAACAGAAAAATAATATTTGTATAATAAAAGTAGCCTGTGCGCTCTGGTGTAGCGCACGGGTTATTTTTTAAATTATTCACTTATTTTTAAAAAAATTGTATTGTAAATATTTGCTTTCTATGGTAAACTTACAAGTGCTCGGTGTTAGGAGGTGTAGAAATGGCAGTTTTGAGAATAATATTAACGGTGCTTTTTATTATAATTTGTATTGCATTGACAGTTTTGGTACTGATGCAGGAAGGCAAGGCAGCTGGCCTGGGAGCTATCAGCGGTGCAGCAGAGACATACTGGGGAAAGAACAAGGGACGTTCCATGGAAGGAACACTGGTTAGAGTTACCAAGTACCTTGCAGTTTCCTTTATTGTTATTGCGGCCATCCTGAACATATCCAAGTTTTAACTACCAAAGCACTCTTGTATGCAAACAGGGGTGCTTATTTTTTGGCAGTGAACCGGAAGCTGTTATGCTGCCTGCTGCTTAAACCCGCGGCTTGCTGCGGGGTATTTGATATGAGAAACAGAGGAATTATGACACAGAATAAAACAGAATCCGTAAAATGCGGATACTTGACCTTATGGAAGAGCCCAGCTATGTTCCTATGAGAGAGAAGGAGCTCGCCTGTATTATGCAGGTGGATCCGGAGGACAAGCCGGAATTAAAAAGAATTCTGCAGGAGCTTCTTACAGAGGGCAAGATTCAGATTAATAAAAGAGGACGGTATTCCAAACCGGAGCAGCAGCTGCTTACCGGAGTTTTTACCAGCCATCAAAAGGGCTTTGGCTTTGTACAGATTGAAGGCAGGGAAGAGGACCTTTATATCCCTGAGGATCAGGTGAATGGAGCATATCATCTGGACACTGTGGAAGTGCGAATCCTTCCGGAACGTCACGGACAGCGGCAGGAAGCGCAGATCGCCCGTATCCTTGCAAGAGGGACTACTCATGTGGTGGGAACCTACCAGAAGAGCCGGAACTTCGGTTTTGTCATTCCGGATAATACGAAGCTGCCGTCAGACATCTTTGTATCCCAGGAGCGTTCCAAGGGGGCTGTCAGCGGTTCCAAGGTAGTGGTTGAAATAACGGATTACGGCGGAGCGAAAAGACGCAGCCCCGAAGGAAAAGTGGTAGAAATTCTGGGACATATTAATGATCCCGGCGTGGATATTATGTCCATTGTAAGGAACTTTGATTTGCCGGAAGCTTTTCCTGAAAAAGTGATGAATCAGGCAGAAAGGTGTGCCCCTGAGGTTACGGAGGCAGACAGAGAAGGAAGACTGGATTTAAGGGATTTAACAATGGTTACAATAGATGGGGAAGATGCCAAGGATCTGGATGATGCGGTCAGCCTTACCAGAGAGGGCGGCAATTATTGCCTGGGAGTCCATATTGCGGATGTTTCCAATTATGTGCAGGAAAATTCCGCATTAGACAGAGAAGCCCTGAAACGCGGAACCAGCGTTTATCTTGTGGACAGAGTCATACCCATGCTTCCCCATGCATTATCCAATGGTATCTGTTCCCTTAATGCGGGCGAGGATCGTCTGGCGCTCAGCTGCCTTATGACGGTGAATCCCAAAGGCGAAGTGACAGATTACCGGCTGGCGGAAAGTGTAATCCATGTGAACCGGAGAATGACATATACCAGCGTTGCCAGGATAATTGAGGATCAGGATCCGAAAGAGTGCGAAGAATATAAGGAACTGGTGCCTATGTTCCGGGATATGGCCCGTTTGTCTTCCATAATCAGAAAAAGAAGACAGAAGAGGGGAGCTATTGATTTTGATTTCCCTGAAAGTAAAATTATTCTGGACGAAGAGGGACATCCCCTGGAAATCAGGCCTTACGAAAGAAATACAGCTACAAAGCTGATAGAAGATTTCATGCTTCTTGCCAATGAAACGGTAGCCCAGCATTTTTACTGGCTGCAGGCGCCTTTTGTTTACCGCGTCCATGATAATCCGGATCCGGAAAAGATACACCGGCTGAGTCTGTTCATCCATAATTTCGGTTATTCCATGAAAGCCGGACAGGAAGAAATCCATCCCATGGAGCTTCAGAAGCTGTTGAATAAGATAGAAGGAACACCGGAAGAGGCATTGATCAGCAGACTGACTCTGCGCAGTATGAAGCAGGCAAAATACAGTACTGAGTGTACCGGACATTTCGGACTGGCAAGCCAGTATTACTGTCACTTTACCTCTCCCATAAGGCGTTATCCCGATTTGCAGATCCACCGCATAATCAAGGAACAGCTTCGCGGGCGGCTTGTGGAAAGCAGAATAACCCACTATGAGCAAATTCTCCCGCAGGTGGCAAAACAGTCCAGCCAGATGGAACGACGGGCGGATGAAGCGGAACGGGAGACGGATAAGCTGAAAAAGACCGAATTCATGGAAAAGCATATCGGTGAAATATACGAGGGAGTTATTTCCGGCGTGACGGCCTGGGGGCTGTATGTAGAACTTCCCAATACCGTGGAAGGGCTTGTTCATGTATCCATGCTGCCGGGTGATTATTATTACTATGACGAGGCAGCCTGTGAGATGAGAGGAAGCCAGACCGGAAGAACCTATAAATTAGGGGAAAAGCTCCGGGTAAAGGTGAAATTTGCAGATAGATTTACAAGAACCATAGATTTTATACTGCCATATGAAGAAGAGGGGATTGACGATGGCGAAGGAAGCAATGAAGCTGGTAGCAAACAATAAAAAAGTATATCATGATTTTTTCGTGGATGAAAAGTATGAGGCGGGTCTTGTGCTGCATGGGACGGAAGTAAAATCACTCCGCATGGGCAAATGCAGCATCAAGGAAGCCTTTATTGCCATCGATAAGGGTGAAGTATTTATAAACGGAATGCATATCAGCCCTTATGAAAAGGGTAATATATTCAATAAGGATCCGCTTCGTGTGAGAAAGCTTCTCATGCATAAATCCGAGATCATGAAGCTTACGGGCAAGGTGGCGGAAAAAGGTTATACCTTAATGCCTCTCCAGGTTTATTTTAAAGATGGAAAGGCTAAAATGGAAATAGGGCTCTGCCGCGGTAAAAAGTTATATGACAAGAGACAGGATATAGCCAAAAAAGATGCCAGAAGGGAGTCGGAGAGAGAATTTAAAGTGAAAAATCTTTATTAATTAAAGTCTCCGCTTCTTGACAGCAGACACAAAGATGTGTATACTAACGATACTGTTTACAATTGAATATGGGGTAGTCAAGGTTTCGACAGGGGTCTTGCAGCTGGAGAAGCTATCCGCAGGAATGCGTTAAATCCAAACCTAAAAATAAACGCTGAAGACAATACTTTAGCCTACGCAGCAGCTTAATGCTGCGTTGTCTGACTTAGAGCACCTACACTTTAAGACCCAGGCATCGAATTTGTAGGAAACGACACAGGCAAAGCTTTGAGCCTGTGGGCGTAACATGAAGCTACTGAAGTTAACCGGATGTCAATTTCCGGTTATCGGAGGGAATGATTAATAATTGACTATGATAGTAGAAGTACAGGGAATGGGCTTTTGGACACGGGTTCGACTCCCGTCTACTCCACTTTAAAATGGGTACGCAATATTGAACAGCTTTACCGGCTGGCAATACTGCGTACCTTTTTTATGCGGTAGACGGGAGTCGAACCCGTGTCCAAAAGACTGCTCCATATCCTGAGACAAAGCGCGGACAAAAACCATTATAACCGGAAGTACATGATTCCTCTTTCAAAAAAATGCATAATATAACAAAAAGGTATAATGGTGGATTATGTATTTTGTAAAAGCATCGGATGATGTAAGTATCGCTGTATATGATTATAATCCGAAAGGGAAGAAGACAGTTTTTCTGGTTCACGGATGGCCTCTGTCCCATCTGATGTATGAATATCAGCTGGAAATGCTGTTATCCTGCGGATATCGTGTCGTTTCTGTGGATTTGAGAGGTTTTGGAAATTCGGATGTGCCGGCCTATGGTTATTCCTACGATCAGATGGCTGATGATATTTACCGTGTAATCTGTGCCCTCCGGCTGAACCGGTTTGTTCTTGTGGGCTTTTCCATGGGAGGTGCTGTAGTGCTCAGGTATATGAGAAAATATCAATGTTACGGGGTGGAGCGTCTGATACTGCTTGCGGCGGCAGCGCCCTGCTGGACGCAGCGGGAAGGATTTCCATATGGGCTCACAAGGGAATACGTGAACGGATTGATAAGGCAGGCCTGTACGGATCGGCCCAGGCTGGCCTGGGAATTCAGCCATGAACAGCTTTTTGCAAGCTGTCAGTCAGAACAGATAAAAGACTGGTTCGGGGATATCGCTCTTTCGGCGTCCGGTATCGGTACGGTCCAGGCTGCCATTTCCCTGAGAGATGAAGACGGACGGAATGATTTGGAGGCAGTTAATGTACCTACCGTTATTATTCACGGAAAAAAGGATGTGGTGGTATCTTCACAGCTTGTGGAATATCAGCATATGGAGATTACCGGTTCCAGACTGTTCCAGCTGGAGAACAGCGGCCATGGAATCGTGTACGATGAGCTGGAACGGTTTAACGATCTGTTTTTGCTTGCGGTGGAAGGGGAAGAATAAGCTTTTTACAAAAAACAGGCAGCCGTCTCTTACGAGATATCTGCCTGTTTTTACTGTACACCCGGCAGGGCATATTTACAGATGTGATAAGCTGCGATTGAGATAAACCGCCAGATAAAATTCAGCCGAATAATTTCCTGCGCTTTTCTTCTATTTTCTTTTTCCGTTCCAGAGTGGCCTCTTTGTCCACCTGATAGACACCGTCGGTATACAGAATGACATCCCCTTCTTTGGCGTCAGATGGGAGCTGGCTTCGTGAAATAAGAAGCATGGTACGGTCTTCCTGTTCACATACGGCATTGCCTTCTTCAAATCTGTCAATAATGTATTTCATAATTTTCCTTTCTTCCATATCGGCGTAAGCCTTTTACGGAACATATGGATGGCCCGGACAGTATGGCGTCCTATGTATCAGGGATTGCACTGACTGCACGGCGCATAACCCATTCCGATGACTTCATCCCGGCTTCCGTCGAAATAAATTTTATTGGATTCCTTCATCTTTTCCACGGATGAACAGTCGGGAAGATGGAATTTCATACTGTTTTTATTTAACACATATGAATTGCTGTCGGCGATTGTTTTTTCTTCAGAAGCTGATTCATCAGACAGTATTCCGGTATCGGCGGAAGCGCCGGATCCGGTATTCCACGTTATTACGGAACCGTCGGAAGTGGCTGTCAGGGTTCCCTGTTCGTCCGTCCTGTAAACCGTTATACCTTCGG
>ENA-OPVH01001419-OPVH01001419.1-human-gut-metagenome-genome-assembly--contig:-NODE-1419-length-11846-cov-2.789670_pt1 | contig 11846 bp, 9 predicted proteins | sample MGYA00241494_ERZ501980 | MGnify/ENA primary metagenome ERZ501980 (study PRJEB25962, sample SAMEA1964914) | human gut metagenome | biome: human gut; feature: human-associated habitat; material: faeces... | reverse complement strand
TCATTTAAGGGAGTCAGAAGGAGTTATCGGGAGTTAAAGGGAGTTGGAAGCCGGTAGTATCGTTATATATCAACAAGAGTATCGGCCTTTAACTCCCGATAACTCCTTCTAGCTCCCGACAACTCCTCTAAATGAAAGAGCCGTGGAGGAAAACTTGAAAAATCAGCAGCAATGCGCCTCTCTACAAGAACTTTTTGTAACTTTTGCAAGAAAAGATAACTCGCTTAGAATAAATCCGTTGGTCGGATTGCTTGAAAATTGGGTAACGAGATAGCAACCGTTCGTATTTCAGAGTTCTTCATTGCTTTGCCACAATGCGTGTAACTCGCACTGCAAAATTAGGAAATAAAAAATGAATGGGCAATATTATGTCTATTTTATGTGTGCTAAAAATAAAATAGAGTACCTTTGCAATGAAATTTGTTTCAACAACCCTCAAAAGGCATAATAGATGAATATAGAACAAATGTCAGCCATCTATAAAATGGCGAAAGCTATATACAATAGAGAAGAGCGATTAGTCAATGGAAAGGAAAAACTTTTTCTTAGCCATGGCATTAACAAAAACTCTTTCGCAGATTTTTATAGAGCATTTCAGAAAATGCTTGATGGAGAATTGCATACAAGAGGGATAAGCACAGATTTGAGAGATTATTATTTGTCTCAAATATATAAGGATTATGGTGCGGACAAATTAAGGATAGCCTTAAAAGCTTATATGGACTTCATTATCTATTATGAGGAGGGGCATAATAATACGACAAGGAAAATTGAACGAGAAATTCATCAAAAGTACTGTAACGTTCTAAGTGAAAGTAACGCAAGCAGAACTATCGAAAATGAAATAAATGCATATTGGGAAGGGGAATTGGGACAAGTAACCATAACCACGCATGATAGGAATATCAATGCACGTAATAAATGTATTCAGAGTAAGGGAACTAAATGTTTTGTATGTGGTTTTGATTTTGAAAAGACTTATGGAGAGTTAGGAAAAGGTTTCATACATATACACCATGTAACCCCAATTTCTAACAGAGATGGACGATACGAGATAGAAGTTGAAAATGACTTATTTCCAGTGTGTCCTAATTGCCATGCAATGCTACATAGAAGAAAAGACTCTACACTATCTATTGAAGAACTTAAACTAATAATACAGCGGAATAATGATTAAGGGGAAAATTTATCGCTATGATGATGAGTTTAAGGCAAAGGCTCGTGCTCATCAGTTTGCATTTAGAGAAAAAGAGTTGAATGATTTCTATGACGAGAAGAATCCTCAAGTTATTCTTTCTCCCGATGCAGCCAAGCAAGGACTTATATTTTGTGATACTTACAGAGAACTGATTAAAAGCAAGGTTAAATCATTTAAATCTTCTGTATTATTCTCCAACATGTTGAGAAGCGAGCACATTCCTTACAATATCTTTACTCCAATGGAAGAAGATATAAATGCTACTGCTATGCTGTTTAACGAAATAATAGGAGGAGGTATATCAAAAATAAACCGCATACTTATTGAATATGCAGGAACTGCTGATAAAAGCGAATATCTGAATGACGGAACATCTTTTGACACATTCATAGAGTATATATCTTCTGATGGTTCTATTGGAGGCATTGGAATAGAAGTAAAATACACCGAAAATGGTTATCCTATTGGAGTTAAGGAGAGACAAGATATTGAGAATGTTGATGGATTATACCACCAGATGACAAGACTCTCGCAATGGTATATTCCTACATTAGACATCACTTCATTCATAAAGGCGAACCATCTACGTCAAATTTGGCGTAATCATCTTTTGGGTTATTCTATGTTGTATAGGGGTGATATTCAACATTTTTATCACATACATCTTTATCCTCAAGGTAATAAACATTTTTTAGAGTATGCTATACCAGAATATAAGTCATTGCTAACCGATTATGGCAAAACGACCTTTATTGATTTAACATACGAATCCTTGTTTGATATGATAGGTAGAACTTTCATTTCAGACAAACAGCAAGATTGGTTAAAATATCTAAGAAGAAGATATATGGTATAAGCGAAAAGCCGTTGAGTGACGGCCTTTCGCTTATATTGATATGCTTATTGTGCGTATAAGAAGTTATATGTAAGTGCTTGGGTTAGTCTATCGATATACGCTTTCTCATCTTGTGTCAGCACTTCTTTTGCAGCCTTGAAGCGAGGAGCAATTTTCTCTACTCGCTTACTTGATTCTTTTTTCGAGATTTCCTTTTTGAAGTTTAATTCAAGCGGTTCTATGGCTTGGAAACTTAAATCTACTGCATTTTGAAGATTGCTTGACAATGTATCACCTTTCGATGTAGTATTAATATCCACCACAAAGAACTTGAAGTCTGGATAACTATGCATTAAATCATCTGAATATGAACTATAATGAGCTTCGCCATTTGCTTTCTTTCTTATGAAGCCATCGAAGTAAACGGTAGAATAGTTGTTTAGGCTTCTTATAGTCTGATATATTTTATCAGTATTTATACTATCCTGTGGTAAAATATAATCCACATCAAAAGTTACTTTTCTATACTGTTCAGGAGCATATTCTAACTCAAATGACAATGCAATAGATTTTCCTGTTTCTCTACTATTAATATTCTGAATTTGAGCTTTCCAATTAACAAATAGTTTAACAGAGTCCATATATTCACCCATTGCCAATTTAATGCTATCATTAAATTCCTTTTCTAATATTTTATTCCCTAAACGATAACTTTTGTCTTTGTTTCGTGCAAGCATATTATCAAAGTTTTCTTGCTGAACATTTGAGAACTTCTTATTTGCTTTTGTAGGAGCTCCAACGCAACCATACAAAGCAAATACAATTAGTAATAGCGACCATAATTTTTTCATATCATTGAATTTAAATTTAACAATTCATCACAATAAAAGCGTGAACTGTATGCCACACTCTTACTTGAAGGTCGTAGGAAACCATAGATGCAGATGTAACAATAGCAGCCCACGCTATATGCGTGAGAACCACTATGCTATCCTTGCATCTAATTGAAAATTTCCTACGTTTTCAAGTACAAGATAAGCATAACGCTTCTTCTTTTTCTCATATGTCTTTGGATGGAGTTACCTCAATCCAACTGCAAAATTACAAAAAAGCCGTAATAATAGGCTCATTTTAGGCAAATTATTACGACTTGGAGGTGCATTTTAGAGTTTCAGCCCTCGATTTTGTCTTCTACTTGTCGGCAACCCTAATGCTTCCATAAACTCATCTTTCTTGCGTCTGAACCAAGAGTGATGAGAAACTCCATCGATTCTAAGGTCAAATCTTCCCTCTTTGTCCTCTTTGAGAGAGCAGACCGCACCATCGGCAGAAAACGATTGATTAAACATCGTTGAATAGAGTTTGCCTTTGACGGGGATTTCCTTGAAAGTGCACAATGCTTTGATAAGGTTGTCGTTGAATCCCATTTTCTCGCTGAGGTATTTAATCATCGGCATCAGCTTCTCCACATACGGGAAGTAACGCAAAATCTTGTCGATATACTCCGATTGTTTACGATGTTCCGCTTCGTATGATTGCTTAACCTCCTGTATCTGCTTTTGGTGTTCTACCTGCATTTGCTTGATGTTGGATTGCAGTTGCTCGATGGTCTCATCTCGGATTGCTATCTCATCCCGTAAATCCTCGTTCTTGCGTTCCAACGATTTCATCTTACCGCTGCCAAAAAGAGAACTTACACCGCTTGCAAGGGCTGTGGCAGCATCGGTGGCTACGCTTTTGAGTTTGTCGGTGCGTATCTCCGATTTCACCTGTTTGAGTTCTTGCTCGGCAAGATCTATCTGGTGTTCCTTGTGCTGTCGCTCTGCCTCTATGCGTTCAAGCTCTGCACGCTGCTTCTCGATGATAAAGTCGTTACGCTCCAAATGCTCCTTGCCTGTCTCGGATTTTGATTGTCCTCGCTGCATTGATAGAATTTCGGATACCAAGGTTTGCATCTGCATCATATCGTCATCATTAAGTTTTCGGCTTTTGCCCGTATCGTGATCCATCCAATCGAATACGATATGGGCGTGGTAGTTGGGCTTAAACCAACGACCACCAATTTGAAAACTCTCCTTATCGTCTGGAGCAGGCTCTCCACCGAGCCAATGCCCCTCGTCTTTATGGAGAAATATTTGAAGCGGTGTGATGCCCCAACGCTGTTGGCACTCCTCGCCAAATCTGCGAACATCCTCTAATGTGGTGTCTGACTTGATGAGTAGCACACCCTCACGAATGGGTGAGCATCCTGCCACCTTGATAATCTTCCCACTCTTGGCTTTGCGTTCCCGTTCTTTCTCTTGCATCGCTCGTCCTGTCTTCGCCTTTACCATCTGCTTGATATTATCGTAATGCGTCTGTAAATCATAATTGCCGAGGCGTGGATTTATCCAATACTCATTGTCGGCAACAAGCTGAGGTATTAGATAGATTTTCGACTCTCCGATGTTACGCATATATTCGGGAGTTCTGAGGTTGTGAGCCTCGCTCGATGATATGTTGCAAGGCTTGATATGTATGCTGCTTTTTACTGCCATAGTTATTCTGATTTTATTGGTTGCACTAATGTCTGTTGGTCATTTGATCACTTGCTTCCGCTGTCGGGGTTGCTTTGGCGACCCGCTGGCTGCACTCGGCATAGTTCAAGCGAGCTTGTCCTTTGCCCTCGTTTGCACAGGGGTTCTTAGGGGCGAAGCCCATAAGCGGAGTGCAGAGAAGTCACTCTGCACCCTCGGTAGAGCCCACAACTACTTTAAGCGAAGCGTGTAGTTATAGTGGGCTATAACCTGAAGCCTCGTTTCTTCTTTGGCTGCGGTTGTGGCATCCGCCTTGCGGATTGGACTTGCGATTTTTTCTCTGCCTGTTTTGTTTGGTTTTTGTGGCATAAGTAGTCGTTCAAATCCTTGTGCCCTGCGTAGTGATGCGACATATCTTGCAGCCTGTTTCCGAACATTTTTTTCAGATTCTCATACGCTCTTTGCCCTGCTTGGTCGTTGTCGAGAAAACTACCTATTCGGGTGTATGTGCGTAGCAGTTGTTCAACTTTTGAGAGGTTAGTAACGGAGTTTAGCACCATATAATCCTGCTCATTGGTGCGTGGCTCTGCGGGATTATTGTTCACTCGGATTGTAAGAAACGAGAGATAATCCATAAAGCCCTCGAAGAGATAGCAGGCTGCTCGTTGCTCACCCTGCTGTCGGATATGGGTAATATCCTTTGGAGCAAGACACCCTTTGAAGTAGCGGTTGCGGAGTTCATAGCCACCAGAGATATTCGAGAAACCAACAACGAAGTAGGTTTTACCCTCATACTCGTATCGTAACTCCTTACACTCTCTTTTGGCGAGTTCGATGTTTATTCCTCGCCCTCGTAGGTAGTCGATGAGGGCAGGAGAAGATAATTCGCCAACCTGTACGCCTTGAAAGCTGCTGTTTTGTATTCTCTGCTCTCCAAAAGAAAAGGATGCCGGGCGAATGTAAGGTGTTCGCTCTGCTATGCGTTCCAATAGATAGGCTACATTCTCGCTATGGTAGAGTTCCGCTGCCAATGCGATGATGTTGCCACCCTTTCCGATACCGAAGTCGTACCATTGGTTGAGTTCGGTGTTTACCTTAAACGAAGCATCGGTTTCGTTCCTCAGTGGTGATTTATACCATAGGCTCCTGCCTTGTTGCTTAACAGGCGTATAACCCAAACTTTGCAGATAGTCTGCCAACTTGATTTGTTTTGCGTCTTGAATTGTCATATTACATACGGTTTTAAGGTTGATGAAAATTTGTTGATTTGATGAATTATTGATGTAATATGCTTATATACAGACTTGTAACAGATCAACATAGTCTCAACAAACCACTCACCAAAAGAGAAATCTACAATTTGGTGTGTGCTGTATCTCAACTTCTCTTTTGGCTTGTTGAGATTTTGTTGAGGGTGTATATTGTTTATTATCAGTGTGTTTATACTCATATTCAACAATTCAACAGAAAATGGTAGTGTTACAAAGATTCGAGTTGCTCCCTTGTGATGGTGTAGTAGCGTCCCACTCTCCTTATCGGCTCATAGTGGCAACTTTGGTTGTAATTGCCTTGATAGGTGGTGTAGGTAAGCCCGTTGGGTGCAGGTGTCAGTTTCCAACACTCTTGCACCACTTTACGCACTTGGTGTTTCTCTACCTTTACCTGAGAGTGCATCAACAGCACGATAAGGTCGTTAAGGCAGAATGAAACGCTATCCACATTCATAGTTGCCATAATGTCGAGCAGCAGCTCCGACATTTCAATCTCCAATCGGTTACGGTTGCTGCGGATAATCCTCTGCAATGCTTCGGTATGCAGCAATGAGGGATTGAACCACATTCGGCTCTCCCTATCGGTGGATAACTTCCGATTGGAGAGAAAATGAAGAAATGCGGGTATCTCCGCTTTCAAGCGTTGCAGGAAATTGGTATCATCGGACTGCAAGCGGTTTATCTTGCGTACCCAATAGCGTGTTTCCCCTGCATCGATGTTGGAGCATAGCACGAACTTGGCGAAGAACGCTATTTCATCACGGTCTTTGCCTTTGGCTTCCACCTTGTAGGATAGTGTGGTACTCAGATTCTTCAATCGTTCACTATCCTCCCTGCGGTTGAGCAGCACCTCATCAACCACAATAAGGAGTTTGCCTGCCCAATCGGAATTGAATTGACTGCGGAAATCCTCGTTGGTGTTGAATGTTACATTGTTCTGAAAGAGGGCTTTCAGAAAATTAAGGAATGTGCTCTTGCCTGTGTTGCGTTCCTCCGATACCAATAGCAGGATTGGCAACTTTTGAACGGGTTGCAGGTAGAGCAGTTGCAGATAGTCCATACCCAACTCGTATTGCTCACCGAAGATATGCTCCACCAATGAGCGTATAGAGGGAAAATCACCCTCTTGCGGTTGATGGTCTATCGGCTCATAGAGGTTAAGGAACTTGCCGATTACAGGGCGATAGCCGATGTGTTCGGGTACGGTACAGAATCCGTCATACTTGGGAACGCTGCCGATGTAGTCCTTGCCATAGTCTTGGCGGAGCGTTTCATTGTTCCAGGGGATACGCTTCTTTACATATCCACCGCTCAGTCTCGGTTGCTCCACAATCTTGTAGAGCGTTGTTCCCACTCGGATAAATTCTTCTTTTGCCATACCACCATCTGATGGCGGTTTATGGCTTGATGTTACTTTGTTAGCTTCCATTTTCAAATGCTTTTAAGTTCAAAAAATGTCAGCTACAAAAATATAAGTGATTGACGGATAAGTTGCTACGCAAATCATAGCAGAATAGTGAATAAAGTACTATGGGGATTGGAATTTGAGGGGTGCATAAACAAAACAAGTCCGAAAACAGGTCAAAAACCTATCTTCGGACTTACCTTGACTGACTAATCAGTCGATATGCAGACCAACCGACTTATCGACTTACCGATATACCGATATTACGACATACCTATTGGAGAGTTAGCAAGCGAAAAGAGATAACATACTTTCTCTTTTCGTCCGCATATCCTCTTTAACACCTCACTGCGTATCTTCTCTGCACCGTATGAGTTGATACGGAATGCAAGGGAGACAATCATATCTATATTATACAATGTTGCCCAATAGGTATATGGCATTACTTCGCAATGTTGCGTATGTTCCGCTATTACTCCGATTTTGTGTATGGCTTGGATTGCTGTCTTTAATGTGGGTGCTGCCACATCGAACAGCACCACAAGTTCAGCAAAAGACATCCATATATTGCCGTCGGGTATGTTCACATTGCCCGATTCGCTGATTGTTATAATTGCTCGTTCCATACCTTATGCCATTGTGGTGTTACCGAATGATTGATTAAGTTGGTTGCCGAACATCGTTAAATCCTTGTCGATTTTCTCGGTGGTAATCTTCGCATATAGCTGTGTTGTAACGATGTTCGTATGTCCCAAAACTCTACTTACACTTTCGATTGGCATACCTTTACTGAGGGCAAGGGTCGCAAATCCATGTCTTGAGCAATGGAATGAAATGTCCTTGTCGATTCCACACTCTTTTATCATCTTTTTCAATGGTTTACAGATACTCCAATAGTTCAAATTGGGGAATACGAGTTTGTTCTTTTGGAATGGCTCGTATCGCTTGATAATCTGCGACGGAATATCCAACAACTTAACTTGGAACGGTATTTTGGTTTTGTGTCGCTTGGATAATATCCATTTCTCACCGTTTATTTCTACAATATCATCGGTGGTAAGTTCCTTAATATCCACGAATGACAAGGCTGTAAAACTTGCAAACACAAACAGGTCTCGGATATATGCCAACTTGCTATCCGTAAAATCGTGTGTCATCACCGCTTTTAATTCATCTTCGGTCAGAAACTCCCTCTCCTTAACATTGGGGCTTATGTGAAATTGAGCAAATGGGTTTCTCGGCATCAATCCGTTGTAGTGGGCACGCATAACAACACCCTTGAGCCACATACAATTTGCCCAGATACTGCCATTCTGCAAACCTCTGTCTGTTGCGAGGAATACCGCAAACTCCTTGATAAAGTCGGGAGTCAGCTCAATCATAGACATATCGTTACGCTTGTAATTTGCCTTGATGAATGCTGCAACATGGTTTCTTGCCCGTACTCTTGACATATAAGTCGCTATCACTCGGTCTGTACCTACACGTTTCTTGAATGTGGCATTATCCTTATCAAATGCACCGAGCAGTGTTTCATATTCTGTTCCGATGCCTTGATAGGCATTGCGTACCATTTCGGCAGTTACATAGGCTTCTCTATCCGACAGGCGTTGATAGTGCTTGATGATTTGAGCCTTGATATTATCCAAAGCAAGATTGATTTCTCTTGCTTCCTTGCTCTTACCTTTGGCTCTGTTGCCTTTTACATCCCAAAGCTCTTTTGCAATGGTACGCTTACAACTGAATTGGGCTACTGAGCCGTTGATTGTCACTCGTCCCATGATGGGAACAATACCGTTTTTCTCCTTGCTTGCGTTCACGTAGAACAGCACCTTAAATGTACTTCGCATAATCCAAACTTTTTTTGGTTACAAAATTAGTTGTCAGCGAGTTATACATTGATACGCAATATGATGCAGAACTATGAAACGTGACGACACAAAGAAAAATCTTACTCGTTTTCGGGTAACGATTAGGCAACCGTTCTATTTCATTACCTTGCATTTCTTTGCTAAATTGCCATTTCCCGTATTTCCGAGATTTTCAGCGTAATGCGTTTATTATCAGTGCAAGATGCACTATTATTCCGATTTCGGTTGATTATTCCAGCGTTTTTTGCTATCTTTGTGTCGTTGATGCCAAAAGTGGCTGATTGAATAGAAAAAACAACAGGAGGACAGCAGATGGACCCATTGAAATACATAGTACCCGGCAGAAAGAGACTTCCCTACGGCATGATGAACTTCGCGGATATCCGCCAAGACAATTATTATTATGTGGACAAGACCCGCTTCATCCCCATGATAGAGGAGGCGGACCGCTTCTTCTTCTTCATCCGTCCGCGCCGCTTCGGCAAGAGCCTCACGCTGAACTTGCTGAGACAATACTACGACGTGCGCACCCGTGACAAGTTCGAAGCCCTTTTCGGTGACCTGTACATCGGGCAGCATCCCACGCCGAGCCGCAACAGCTATCTGGTGCTCCATCTCAACTTCTCCGGCATCGGCGGCGAGCTGAACGACTACCGCAGAGGGCTGGATGCGCATTGCGGCATTACTTTCGAGAACTTCTGCAAGATATACGCCGACCTCCTTCCGCAAGACACTCTGGAAGGACTGCGCAAGGCGAACGGAGCCGTGGAGCAGCTGGACTTCCTCTGTCAGGCTTGTGAACGTGCCGGACAGGATATGTATCTCTTCATCGACGAGTACGACCACTTCACCAACACCATCCTTTCCAGTCCCGAAAGCCTGCGCCGATATACGGACGAGACGCATGGCGAAGGTTATCTGCGCGCTTTCTTCAACAAGGTGAAAGCAGGAACGGATTCATGCATCAAACGTTGTTTCATCACCGGCGTAAGCCCCGTGACGATGGACGACCTCAGCAGCGGATTCAACATCGGCACCAACTATTCCCTCGCGCCGAAGTTCAACCAGATGATGGGATTCACCGAGGAGGAGGTGCGCGAAATGTTGGCCTATTATTCAGCAAACAGCCCCTTCCACCACAGCGTGGACGAGTTGATGGAGATGATGAAACCGTGGTACGACAACTACTGCTTCGCGCAGGAATGTTACGGTGAAACCACCATGTACAATTCCAATATGGTGCTTTACTTCGTCAAGAACTACATTGACGATGGCAAAGCGCCACGCAACATGATAGAGAGCAATATCCGCATCGACTACGAAAAGCTGCGCATGCTCATCCGCAAGGACAAGGAATTTGCCCATGATGCTTCCGTCATCCAAACCCTCGTAAGCCAGGGCTTCATCACGGGCGAACTGAAAGACAGCTTCCCTGCCGTCAGCATCACCAATCCCGACAACTTCGTCAGTCTGCTCTACTACTTCGGAATGCTCACCATCAGCGGCACGTATAAAGGAAAGACAAGGCTCACCATCCCCAACATGGTGGTGCAGGAACAGCTCTATACCTATCTGCTGAATACTTACGACGAGGCCGACCTGAGCTTCAGCTCTTACGAGAAGAGCGAACTTTCCTCGGCTCTGGCTTACGACGGCGACTGGCAATCCTACTTCGGCTACATTGCCGACTGCCTGCACCGCTATGCCTCGCAGCGCGACAAGCAGAAGGGCGAGTCCTTCGTCCACGGCTTTACCCTTGCCATGACTGCGCAGAACCGTTTCTACCGTCCCGTCTCCGAGCAGGACACGCAGGAAGGTTATGTCGATATTTTCCTCTGCCCGATGCTGGAAATCTACTCCGACATGAAGCACAGCTACATCGTAGAACTGAAATATGCCAAGTATAAGGATTCCGAAACCCGTGTGGAGGAACTTCGCCGGGAAGCCATCGCCCAGGCCGACCGCTATGCCGAGACGGAAACGGTGAAGCGTGGCATCGGCACCACCCGGTTGCATAAGATTGTGGTGGTGTATAAAGGTATGGAAATGCGGGTTTGCGAGGAAATCGGTTGATTGGCTACAAAAGTTTGTCATTCGGCTTTCATAAAACATGGTGGTACGGGAACATTGGCTTGCCATGCAAACGTTTCCGTAAGCTTGCTGTTACTTTTCTCTTGCGTTAATCGGTTTGCCCTTTCTTTTCCGGCTATATTTGTGAAGTGATAACTTTGAACACTTCATATTATGAAAATTATCAATCAACGTAAGATTTCTGTTTTATGGCATTTAATATGCTTCAGTTTAGTGCTGGCATTCGCGGCATGCAGTGACGACAAAGAGGAGTTCCAGGAGTATCTGACTCCTGCTTCCGGTAGTGAATCAATCTTTGAGCAAGGTTTTAGCTTTGGTGAAGCTGCTTCTTCGCAGAGCGTCAGTTTTGAGGCCGGGCAGCAGTGGACAGCCGAGCTGAGTGGCGAGGATACCGGCTGGTGCAACATCAGTCCGGCAAAAGGTACGTCCGGGAAAGCCACGATTATGGTTTCCGTCGGCAAGAATGAGACAGGAAAAGCGCGGACGGCACGATTGAATATTGTGTCCGGTTCGAAGAAGAAAGGAATATCTGTCACTCAGGCTGCCAATGCGATTGTAGTTCCGGATGGTTTGAGTTTTGCACCGGCAGCACCGGATGCCGACCAGCCCCTTGTAATTACTTTTAAGGCGGATGCAAAGTCTGCTCTTTATGGGCATAA
>ENA-OPVH01001412-OPVH01001412.1-human-gut-metagenome-genome-assembly--contig:-NODE-1412-length-11884-cov-1.447544_pt1 | contig 11884 bp, 3 predicted proteins | sample MGYA00241494_ERZ501980 | MGnify/ENA primary metagenome ERZ501980 (study PRJEB25962, sample SAMEA1964914) | human gut metagenome | biome: human gut; feature: human-associated habitat; material: faeces... | reverse complement strand
TTTCTGCATTTTTCTATAATGAGAGGTAAAAGAGGATAATGAAATTAGGAGCAAGAATAAGAAAAATCCGTATGTTTCGCAACATAACTCAAAAGGAATTGGGACGCAGATTAGGATATGGGGAAAGTAGTGCGGATGTGAGAATCGCCCAATATGAAAGTGGACAGCGTACACCGAAGCAGGAAACGCTTATCCGGATAGCAGAAATATTGGAAGTTGATGTCCGAAATTTTTTAAGTCCTGGAATTGCGACAATGGACGAATTAATGGAAACTTTATTCTGGATGGATGAAGAAAATAGAGGGCTTTTTCATCTGTTCCTGCTAAATGATTCAGAAAGTGAAACAGTTGGAATCACAATAAGGGATAAAAAAACAATGTCTTATCTGCAGGAATGGATGGGGAAAAAGCAGAAATTGGGCGATGGAAGAATCACAGAAGAGGAATATCTGGAATGGAAACTGCATTGGCCAGAGAATAAGAGAAAAACAGAATATAAAACCGTATGAAGTAAAAAGGAATTGCTTTGCGGAGAGTTACCTGTTAGAATATTACTGGAGTAACCGTGTACAGGGTTGGTAAAAACCTCCTGGATTTTCAGATTCCGTTAAGGGATACAGAAGAAGGGAGGTGGAGCGAATGGATACATACGAAGTCTTGAGCTTATTGTTCTTAGGCGGTACGTTTCTGATTGCTTTGCTTGCCTATTTGGATAATAGGGACAACAAGCGAAAAAAATAGCCTACCCTGTCTGCCAACAGGATAGGCAGCTCTCTTTGAGAGCAAAATAAATTAAAACCTAATCCAGGAGCATCCACCTTGTGGGCGGTTACTCTTTTCAATTAGAATATAGCATTTTCTCTCCGAAAAGTAAAGTACATTTTATGCAGCCAATTCTAAAAAAGAGTGGGCTGTTTTTTTATTGACAGGAGGGAAGTTAAATGTCTAAACTACAGGACATCCGAAACTTGGTGCAGGAACATGCCGTATCAGTGAGCAGTTCGCCAGGGGATTGGATGGATTATATGGACACAGCATCAAGGTTATATCGTTATTCTTTTTCAGACCAGCTTCTGATCCATGCACAGCGTCCAGACGCAACAGCCTGTGCATCACTGGAACTATGGAATGAAAAGATGTTACGCTGGGTAAATCGTGGTGCAAGAGGAATTGCCTTGTTTGATGAAACCTGGCAGAATACCAAACTTCGTTATGTGTTTGATATTTCGGATACCCACATGGTAGCCGGAGGCAGAAGCCCATATCTTTGGAAGATGCAGGAACACCAGAGAGAAGAGATCCTCACCCATCTGGCAGAAGTCTATGCTCTGGAAGAAAAGGATGCGGCAACTTTGCAGGACGCATTGATGGCGGTCGCAAGGGAAATGGTCAATGACAATCTGGAGGAATACCTGGATGGATTGGAATATGCTGTAGAAGGTACTTATCTGGAAGATCTGGATGAGGTGACGATCCGCAGTGATTTTCGTCAGCTGGCAACAGACAGTGTTTACTATCTGCTTTCCAGGCGATGCGGGCTTGACCCGATGGAACTTCTGGAAGAAGAGGACTTCATGCATATCACAGATTATAACCGTCTGTCAGTTCTCACCTTCCTTGGAAATGCGGCAAGCCAGCTCAGTGAGAGTATTCTGATTGATATTGGAAAGACCGTACATAAAATTTCTCTGGAAGAAGCGAGAAAAGAGGTTGAAAAATCCAATGAAAGGAATTATAATAACTTTACCACGTTAATGCACGAAATTAAAGATCAGGATGCAGAAACGAAAAAAGAAGAAAATATTGAAAATGAAGGAGGAAACGATTATGGAACTGACATATCATCGCAAGGGAGATTACCTGTTTCCGAATCTGACCGTCGAAGAGGAAGAAGTGACGATCGGGAAATATGGGATGCTGCGGAGGACATTTCTGAAAGAACACAAGAACAGCCTTTATCAGAGCCTGTTCCTGACCGGGAAGCTGAACAGCCATCTGGAACAGATCGAGAAAGCAGCACAGGAGAGAATGGACAGCCAGATGGAGAAATTACTGGAGAAGAATCCGGCACCGGACAAGGAAGCAGATCCGATGGCATGGACAGCACACATGAACGCACTGATGGCAACAGCGGAAGAGAGCATCTTGACGGAATTGGTATACAGTTAGTCGAAGATACAAGAGAAGATGGATTGAGTAAAGCAGAGGAAGAGATCGCCTCTGCTTTATCTTTGCCCGAATATCCCACCGCAAATGAACAAAGACGGCAGATCGAGGAAAGGGCAGCTGCCCTTTATGCCGGAGAAATCCCGATTCCAGAGGAAGTTGTTGATGAGATCTTACGGACAGGAGGAAACCGGAAAGCCAGCCAGCTCCGGATCATCTATAATTTCATGAGTGAACAGACACCGGAGGAATATACGGAGTTTGTGAAGCGTGAATACCGTAAAGGTGGAAAAGGCTTTCAGATTGATGGAAAGGAATATTCAGTCTGGTTTGATGAAACCGGGATGCAGATCGCAGTAGGGCATACGGTTACAGACCATATCTTAGATAAGGCATTTTTATCATGGGAAGATGTCAGCGGACGTATCCATCAGCTTTTAGACCAGGGTGAATATGCACCGCAGTCTGTATTGGATGCGGCAAGAAGTAATGCAGTAAAAGAACACGCCCAGGCTCTTGCCTATATGAAAGGGGATATGGCAGAAGGAGTAGCGGAGATTGTTTTCGATGAGGAGGATTTACCACATCTTCGCAGTATCTATCCGGAGATCACGGATTATCTGGAAGAAAAGCTGGAGGATCCCCAGTGGCTTTCGGAACTGAATGAAAGACTGGATGCACTGGCAGAAGCCTATGAAGAAAATCATTCTATTATGCGTTTCCATCATTATAATCCTATAAATATCTCAAAGCAGTTTCAAAAGTTTGCGGATGAGGTGATTCCTTATCAGGCTAGGGACGGCTTTGCCTGGAAAGAACATCCGATGTTCATTACACAGGATGAGATTGATGCTTATCTTGCAGGAGGTGGAGCGTATTCGCAGGGCAGGCTTAGGACGTATTCCTTTTATCTACTTCATGAAGATGAAAGATCGAGGACAGGTTTTATCAAGGAACAGTATGGGATCGGTGGAAGCAGTCATGCACTGTCTGGTGCCGATGATTCACACGCAAACTATGATGGAAAAGGATTGTTTCTTGCAAGAGGTGCTTATGGGAATCCATATACGTCAATTTTATTATCCTGGAATAAAGTTGCAAATAGAGTAGCTTATCTGATCAAGAATGACCAGTTCCTGCAGGCAGAAGATTATGCTCGTATGCCGGAATATGAACGGGAGCAGATGGCGAATAAGGTACTCCGCTTTTATGACCGTCTTCCGGAAGAGATAGACAGACCATTTACGGATGATTTCTTCTGGGAAAAACCAGGAAAAGAAATGATGGCAGTTTTAGAGAATCCAGAGCAGACAGAAGAACTGTTACAGAAGATGGATGCAGCATTGGCAGCTCTTCCATTGGATTTTGAAGCGTATGGGACAAACTATCAGCAGAAAACAGAACTTCTTTCGGAACTCCACCAGTATGCAGAAGGAACCTATACGATATTCCCGACACCGGAAGCAGAACCGTCTTTTGCGGAACCATCCGGACACCAGATGACCATGTTTGATTTCTTGGATACGAAGGCAGTGGCAGAACCGACCGTAGTAGATATGTCAGATGTGGAGGAAATAGAAGAGGAAGAGGTTACTGCCGAAGAATCTATTCTGGAAAGTCAGGAACAGGAAAAAGCTGTGATAGAACCACACAACTTCCGTATCCAGGATAATGACCTTGGTGCAGGCGGTCCGAAGGCAAAGTATAAGGCAAATATGGAAGCCATCCATTTGTTACAGACTTTGGAGAAAGAAGAACGTCTGGCAGCACCCGAAGAACAGGAAATTTTATCCCGTTATGTTGGCTGGGGTGGTATCCCGCAGGCATTTGAGGAGAGTAACAGCAGCTGGGCAGATGAGTATCTGGAATTAAAGAATACCTTATCACCAGAAGAATACAGAGCAGCAAGGGCATCGACCTTAAATGCTTTTTATACATCCCCGACCGTGATCCGAAGCATGTATGAAGCACTGGAAAATATGGGACTGAAACAGGGAAATATTTTGGAACCGTCCTGTGGTGTCGGTAACTTTATGGGACTGATCCCGGAGAGTATGGGCAAAGCCAATATGTACGGTGTGGAGCTTGACCCGGTTTCGGGCAGGATTGCAAAACAGCTTTATCAGAAAAATAAGATTGCCGTACAGGGATTTGAGGAAACCAGTTATCCGGACAGCTTTTTCGACTGTGTGATAGGCAATGTTCCATTTGGGGCGTATCAGGTCAGTGACCGCAGATATGACCGGCATCATTTTATGATCCATGATTATTTTATTGCAAAATCCCTTGATCTGGTGCGTCCCGGTGGCGTAGTGGCTGTGGTAACTTCCAGTGGAACGATGGATAAGCAGAATCCGGCAGTGAGACAGTATATCGCAAACCGGGCAGAACTGCTTGGAGCCATCCGATTACCGAATAATGCGTTCCAGAGAAATGCCAATACCAGTGTTGTTTCTGATATTTTGTTTTTCCAGAAAAGGGACAGGGCATCCATTGAGGAACCGGAATGGTTAAATTTAAAGGAAATACCGGAAGGCTATTCGGTCAATGCTTATTTTGCAGAGCATCCGGAAATGGTGCTTGGTGATTTTACTACAGAAAGTACCCAGTATGGAAAGCAGGAAGTGACCGTAAAACCAAAAGAAGGCATTACCTTAGAAGAACAGTTAAAAGAAGCTATCAGGAATATCCATGGCACGATTACGGAACTGGAACTTTCGGATACAGAGCTGGAGGAGGATGTTGTCTCTATCCCGGCAGACCCGGATGTAAAGAATTTCAGTTTTACCGTAGTGAATGAGGAAGTCTATTACCGGGAAAATTCTGTGATGAACCGCATGGAGCTTCCGGCAATGACAGCGGAACGTGTCAAAGGGATGGTGAAGATCCGTGATGTTACGAATGAACTGATCCAGTGTCAGATGGAAGAGGGAAGCGATGAACAGATCACAAAGCTGCAGGGAAAACTCAATGAAGAATACGATACCTTTACAGCAAAATATGGTCTTATCAGCAGCAATGCCAATAAGAGGGCATTTAGTCAGGACAGTAGTTATTGTCTTTTGACTTCTCTGGAATTTCTGGATGATAAGGGAGAACTGAAACGGAAAGCGGATATTTTTACCAAAAGGACAATCCGCAGGGCAGAAACGGTAACTTCCGTGGATACTGCCAGTGAAGCACTTGCGGTTTCTATTGGTGAGAGGGCAGGCGTTGACCTTTCCTATATGGCACAGCTTTCCGGGAAAACAGAAGCAGAACTTACCGAAGAACTGGCAGGGGTGATCTTTAAGAATCCGATCAGTGAAAAATGGGAGCCGTCGGACGAATATCTTTCTGGAAATGTGAGGGAGAAACTTCAGATTGCCAAACAGTTTGCAGAAGATCACTCGGAATATCAGGTGAACGTGCAGTATTTGGAGCAGGTACAGCCAAAAGATCTGGATGCGTCAGAGATTGAGGCAAGACTTGGGGCAACCTGGATCTCCGAGGATTACATTACACGGTTCATGGCAGAAACATTCCATACACCAAGATATTATGTAGGGAGCAAGGTCAAAGTCCAGTATGCCGAAGTGACCGGACAATGGAATGTTATGGGAAAGAATGTGGACAGTTACGGAAATGCTCTTGTTACTTCCACATATGGAACACAGAGAGCCAATGCCTACCGCCTTTTGGAAGATGCCTTAAACCTTAGAGATACCAAGATTTATGACACGGTACAGGATGCCGAGGGGGAACACCGGGAATTAAACCGGAAGGAAACAATGCTGGCACAGCAGAAGCAGGAACTGATCAAAGAGGAATTTAAGGAGTGGATATTTAAAGACCTGCACCGACGGGAAGATCTCTGTAAGATCTATAATGAACGATTTAACAGCATCCGTCCACGGGAATATGATGGAAGCCATATTCAGTTTGTCGGCATGAACCCGGAGATCACCCTAATGCCGCACCAGAAAAACGCAGTGGCTCATGTGCTGTATGGAAATAATACCCTTCTGGCTCATTGCGTAGGAGCAGGGAAGACGTTCCAGATGATCGCAGCCGGTATGGAATCAAAACGGCTGGGACTCTCACAGAAGAATCTTTATGTTGTGCCAAACCATCTGACCGAGCAGTGGGGCAGTGATTTCCTACGTCTCTATCCGGGAGCAAATATCCTGGTGGCAACGAAGAAAGACTTTGAGCCGGCAAACCGAAAACGGTTCTGTTCCCGTATTGCGACAGGGGATTATGATGCCGTGATCATTGGACATACGCAGTTTGAGAAAATCCCCCTTTCAAGGGAACGGCAGATTGCCATGCTGGAAGATCAGATCGCAGATATTACGTTCTCCATTGAAGAAGCAGCACATCAGGCAGGGCAGAATTATACCATCAAGCAGTTGGAAAAAACAAAGAAAAGCCTGCAGGCGAGGATGAAAAAACTCAATGACCAGACCAGAAAGGATGATGTAGTAACTTTTGAGCAATTAGGTGTAGACAGACTGTTTGTGGATGAAAGCCATAGTTTTAAGAACCTTTTTTTGTATACAAAAATGCGGAATGTGGCGGGTATCTCACAGACGGATGCACAGAAAAGTTCGGATATGTTTATGAAATGCCGGTACATGGATGAACTGACAGGCGGCAGGGGAATTACCTTTGCTACGGGTACTCCCGTATCGAACAGTATGACCGAGCTTTACACTATCATGCGTTATCTCCAGTATGACACACTCATGCGTATGGGCATGGGACACTTTGATTCCTGGGCGGCAACGTTCGGGGAGACAGTAACCGCAATCGAATTATCGCCGGAAGGAACGGGCTATCGTGCGAAAACACGGTTTGCCCGTTTTTTTAATCTTCCAGAGCTGATCTCCATTTTTAAGGAAGCTGCGGATATTCAGACATCGGATATGCTGAATCTTCCTGTACCGGAAGCAGAGTTTATCAATGAAGTCTTAAAACCAAGTGAAGAACAGCAGGAAATGGTCAGTGCCTTTTCGGAACGTGCGGAAGAAGTAAGAGCCAGTCTTGTGAATCCAACAGTGGACAACATGCTCAAGATTACTAATGACGGAAGAAAATGTGCATTGGATCAGAGGCTATTAAATGAACTCCTTCCGGATGCAGAAAAAAGCAAGGTCAATACCTGTGTGGAAAATGCTTTTCAGGTATGGGACGAGGGAAAAGCAGATCGGACAACACAGCTGATCTTCTGTGACTTGTCTACTCCAAAAGGGGATGGGACTTTCAATGTATATGATGATGTCCGAAACAAACTGGTTGCCAGGGGAATCCCGAAAGAAGAGATTGCGTTTATCCATGAATACAACACGGAGACAAAGAAAGCAGATTTGTTTGCAAAGGTACGGGCCGGGCAGGTGAGAATCCTTATGGGTTCCACTCCAAAACTCGGTGCTGGTACCAACGTACAGGACAGGCTCATTGCCCTCCATCACCTTGACTGTCCGTGGAAGCCGTCTGATCTGGAACAGCAGGAAGGACGTATCTTAAGACAGGGAAACCAGAATGACAAAGTAAAGATATTCCGGTATGTGACGGAGAACACTTTTGATGCGTATATGTGGCAGATTTTGGAGAATAAGCAGAAGTTCATCAGCCAGATCATGACCAGTAAATCCCCGGTCAGGGCTTGTGAAGATGTGGATGATACGGCACTGTCCTATGCAGAGATCAAGGCACTTGCCACAGGTAATCCGCACATTAAAGAAAAAATGGATCTGGATGTGCAGGTGAGTAAGCTGAAACTCTTAAAGGCAAACCATACCAGTCAGATTTACCGTCTGGAATCCGATATTGCAAAGAATTTCCCGGTACAGATCAGTGCATTGAAAGAGCGGATTGCCGGGATGCAGGTGGATTCGCAGGTAGTAAAAAGCGTGGATTTACAGGATAATGACACGTTTGCCATGACGGTAGGGAATGTCCTTTATGAAGATAAGAAAGAAGCAGGCGAAGCGTTGATCGCCGCCTGTGCAGGTTTAAAAACCGTCAGCACCGGCGGAAAGGTTGGGGAATATCATGGGTTTACGTTATCTGCTTCCTACAATATGTTCTCCAATGCGTTTGAACTGACGGTCAAAGGAAAATGCTCTTATAAGCTGGAGATCGGAAAAGACCCTGTAGGAAATATGCAGCGTATCCATAACACGCTTTCTTCCATTGACAGGAAGCTGACGGAAAGTGAGCAGAAGTTAGAAACCGTACAACAGCAGCTTGCTACTGCACAGGAAGAGGTAAAGAAGCCATTTCCGAAAGAAACAGAGCTGAATGAAAAGATGGAACGGTTATCCGAGTTAAATGCATTGCTGAACATGGATGAAAAGGGTAATGAGACGATTATGGCAGATGAGGATATTGGCAGAGAAGGAAGCAACACAGACAGCAGGGATGCCATAGAAGAAAAAGAACTTCCGGAAACAGCAGACAGAATCCATAAGCCGTCTATTCTGGAACGCTTAAAGCAGGAGAAGGCACAGCAGAATACAGCGGAACAGCCATCTGTACAGAAAGCTGCAAAGAAAAAACATGAACAGGAGTTATAAAAGATTTCCCGTCAGAGTTTTCTCTGGCGGGGACATAAAATGGAGGGTTTGTTTATGGCAAATAATATAGAAAAACAGTTAAAAGAAATATCGGAACGGCTGGAACAGGGAGTAAAGGAAATCTTTACATCGGAGAGATATACCGAATATCTGAATACCATGTCAAAGTTCCACAATTACAGCTTTAATAACACACTGCTGATCACCATGCAGAAACCGGAAGCAACATTGGTAGCGGGGTATCAGGCATGGCAGAAGAAATTCAACCGACAGGTAAAAAGAGGGGAAAAAGGCATCCAGATTATTGCCCCGGCTCCGTTTAAAGAGAAACAGGAGATTGAAAAAACTGATCCAGAAACAGGCGAGATTGTGATCGGGGAAGATGGACAGCCGGAAACAGAAGTAGTAGAGCGTGTTATTACAAAATTCCGGGTTACGACAGTATTTGATGTCAGCCAGACCACAGGAGAACCGATTCCAGAGTTTGAGGTATCAGAACTGGATGGAGATGTTTTGATCTACCATGATTTTATGGAATCATTAAAAATGGTTGCCCCGGTTCCTATCCGTTTTATTGAGATTGATGGGGAGGCGAAAGGCTTTTATCAGCTTGTCGATAAATATATTGCTATCCAGCCTGGCATGAGTGAGGCACAAACCATGAAAACAGCGGTGCATGAAACCGCACATGCAGTATTGCATGATCGTGATCAGATGGAAGCAGAGGGCATCGTAAAAGATCAGCTTACAAGGGAAGTAGAAGCAGAAAGTGTTGCCTATGTGGTATGTAACCATTTCGGACTGGACACATCGGAGTATTCTTTTTCCTATATTGCAAGCTGGTCTTCCGGTAAAAATATGAAAGAGCTTCGTGCTTCTATGGACACCATCCGTAAGACTTCTGCTGATATGATCGGACAGATTGAGGAAAAACTCAAAGAACTTCAGATAGAAAGAGCAGAGCAGGAAGCAGATGTTGTGGAGCAGACAGAAGAAATGAGTGCCATGCAGTATGCAGAACAGACTATTAATCGTCTGGAGCAGGAACGGACGATTTTCAGCAATGACCAGAGAAATCTTATCGTGAATTTTGCTTATAAACTGGATGATAGGGAAGCAATGGAAAAACTGGCAGAGAATCTTGCAGAATCTATTCTGGATGGAAACAGAGAAGCGGTACTAAAATTGATTGGAGAAGCGGAGGAACAGATTGAAAGTCTGCCGGATTCGATGATTGGTTTATCAGAATTGCATGAAGCCGGATTTTATTCAGAAAGTATGCTTCCGCTTACCAGGGAACGGGCAGTGGAATTGCACCATGAGGGAGTAACGGTTTATGGACTGACCGGAGCAGTTGGTGGTCAGGAACAGTCGCAAAGAATTATGAATCTGGAACTGGATATTTTACAGCATGACGGGTTATTCGGAGTGACGAAATTTGAATGGGAAAATTACCGGAGAAGTCAGGAAACGATTATGACACCGGAAGAAAAAGCAAAGATCAAAGAAACACTTCTTTTAGAAAGTGATGGAAACCGCTATGGAATTTACCAGATCAACAGTAGACAGGAAGAAAGAGGGTATCAGTTTTTAAGTCTGGAAGCGGCAAAAGAAATGGGATTTACCGTAGATGGCAAAGACTATCAGATGGTTTACAGTGAAAGACTGAGGGATGCTACGACACTGGATAATCTCTTTGAGCGTTTTAATATAGAACGACCAAACGATTTTACTGGGCATTCCATGTCAGTCAGTGATGTGATCATTATGAACCGGGGCGGCAGATTAACCGCATACTATGTAGATTCTTTTGGATTTACAGAACTGCCGGACTTTGTAGCACAGAGAGCTGAAATGTTAAATGCCAATCCAGTAAAAGCATATCCGGAAGTTTATATGGGAACTTTGGAAAAGGCTATGCAGGAGAGAAATGTAGATGCTTACCTGGATTCCAGAAAACTGAACATTGACTGTAAAAATGCAATTGAACAGGCAATCACAGAGGGATTCGACGGTATGCGTTTAAATCCAGATGCTGCAGTAGGCGTGTTTGAAAAATACGGGGAAGAACGAGTTGCATTTGTTCTGGCAAATACATTGAAACAGCTTTCCTATGATGGAAGATTTTCTGATGGCAATAAACGGTGGGCAGATGGCATTGATATTCCGGAAAATATCAGTCGGGGAATGGATCTGAACAGGGACTATATTGTGGGCAGCCATCCTGCAGTCCTGAATGGATTTATTGATATGGCAAGAAAAGAAATCCGTACCCGGAAACTGGAAGAGGTGCTTGGTGTGAAAAATCAGCATATCACTGAAACTACAAGAGGGTATGACGCAGAAGGACATACAGGCACCTGGTATGCGATGGATATGAAAACATATCATGGGGAGCGATTCTTCCAGATGCGAAATGAGGAATACGGTCAGGACGTGGCAGATATTATCGTATCGGAAAATGGGACACTGGTGGCAGAGGACATCTGGCATGGATTTGATGAAGGAGCCAGGGAAGCTATTTCAGAATATCTGGAAGAAAATGGTGCAACGGTGTATGACCTGATAGATCTTCCAGACCAGGCAACAGTCATCTTAGCAGACGGAACAGTTATGAAAATCATGGAACAGCAGCCAATCAGTACAGATACATGGGAGCCGACACTGACCGGACAGAATCTGCGGGGTGAAGAACAGAAATTTAGCTTTTTCGAGATACATAAAGTCAGAGAAAATAATGGCATTGACCTGAAAATGCCAGAAAATCATTATATTGACCAATATTATGTGATCGAAGATCTGGCAGCAAAAGGTGGGATGAAGATCGAGAGATATAAGGATTTGGGAGCTGCCCTTGGAGCATATTACTCTCTGCCTAATCATAAAATGAAAGCTCTTGGAATTGAAAATACAGCACCGTTGCGAGGTAGTCTTGATTTTATTCAGTGTAAGAATGGAATAGATACATTGATTTATGATTGCCAGGAAGTGGAAGGATGGCTGAATCCGCAGATATACAATACTTTTAAAGAGATAGGAAACAGTCTGGCAGTGCATGATACAGAGATAGCATACCAGATTGGAGATCAGTATTTTACAATTCAGACGGTAGAAGATGGTTATGATTATACATTCTATGATAAAGATTATCTGGAACT
>ENA-OPVH01001405-OPVH01001405.1-human-gut-metagenome-genome-assembly--contig:-NODE-1405-length-11920-cov-1.540834_pt1 | contig 11920 bp, 11 predicted proteins | sample MGYA00241494_ERZ501980 | MGnify/ENA primary metagenome ERZ501980 (study PRJEB25962, sample SAMEA1964914) | human gut metagenome | biome: human gut; feature: human-associated habitat; material: faeces... | reverse complement strand
CTGCGGAGGGTACAACCTTCAGTGGGCGTGGTCCAGCGGCTATACGGCAGGATGCCGTGCGGGGAGAGAATAAAATGATTCGTATCGGACAGTTAAAATTAAAAGTATCCCATACGCCGGAAGAACTGCGGCAGGGAATTTTAAAAGCTTTAAAGATAAGAGAAAACGACCTGATTTCCTGGACGATCGCAAAGCGTTCCATTGATGCCAGAAAAAAGCCGGATATCAAGTTCGTATACACGATAGACGTGAAAGTAAAAGAACAGGAACGGGTGCTGAAACGCGCCGGGTCCGCAGCAATACAGAAGATGGAAAAGAAAACCTACCGTTTTCCAAAGCCGGGAACAGACAGGCTTTCCCATCGCCCTGTTATTATCGGTACGGGTCCCGCAGGGCTGTTCTGCGGTCTGCTTCTGGCAAGGGCAGGCTATCAGCCTTTGCTTCTGGAGCGTGGAGAACAGGTGGATGAAAGACAGAAAAAGGTAGAAAACTTCTTGCATACGGGAAAGCTGGATGAGAATTCCAATGTGCAGTTCGGCGAGGGCGGTGCGGGGACCTTTTCTGACGGAAAACTGAATACGGCGGTAAAGGACGCTACGGGCAGAAACCGCTATGTTCTGGAAAGCTTCGTAAAAGCCGGAGCGCCTGAAGAGATCCTGTGGCTGAACAAACCCCATATCGGCACGGACATCCTGCGGGATGTGGTAAGAAATATCCGGGAAGAAATCATAAGCCTTGGCGGAGAAGTACGCTTCCAAAGTCAGATGACAGATATCCGGACAGAGAAGGGCAGAGTCACCGGGATCGAGATCAATCATAAAACCTGGCTGGACTGCGAGGTTTTGGTACTTGCCATCGGACACAGCGCCAGGGATACCTTTGAGATGCTGAACAGAAAGCCAATAGCGATGGAAGCAAAAGCTTTCGCCGTGGGCGTGCGGATCGAGCATCCCCAGTCCATGATCGACCTTTCCCAGTACGGAAGAGCGAGAGGGGACGGACTTCCGGCGGCAGACTACAAACTGACAAGAAAGCTTGGAAATGGCAGGGGATTTTATTCTTTCTGTATGTGTCCCGGCGGCCATGTGGTCAACGCTTCCTCGGAAGCGGGAAGGATCGCTGTAAACGGAATGAGCTATCATGCCAGAAGCGGTGAAAATGCTAACAGCGCTATGGTAGTGACCGTAACTCCCGCAGACTACGGAAGCAGCGATGTTCTTGCCGGGATGCGTTTTCAGAGACGGCTGGAGGAAGCTGCTTATCAGGCTGGAAACGGCAACGTCCCTGTGCAGCTTTTTGGAGATTTCTGTCAGGGAACAGCCAGCACAGGTGCGGGAGATGTGGCACCGAACATAAAGGGGACTTACACCTTTACAGACCTGAGGCCCTGTTTTTCACAGGAACTGTATGAATCCCTGAAGACCGGAATCCTCGACTGCGGGCAGATCATCCGGGGCTTTGGCCGGAAAGATGCCCTTCTCTCCGGTGTGGAGAGCCGCACCTCCTCCCCGGTAAAAATTCCCAGAAATGAAGAACTGCAAAGCTCTGTATCCGGTCTGTATCCCTGCGGTGAAGGCGCCGGATACGCCGGAGGAATTACCTCTGCGGCTATGGACGGATTAAAAGTGGCGGAGAAAATCATAAGCTGTTACAGTTCAGTCAGGGGCTGAACTGTAACCATAAGCGCCTATTGAGGTCACAAAAATTTAAGATTAATCCTGTATACATTGTTTTCTTTTTGTGCTAAAATGAACGGTGTTTATAGTGCGCTATAATATTTTTTGCCGGGAGAGGGCATTATAGAACGTCATTATGAATGATAAATTAACGATGAAAGAGCTTCCTGCTGCGGACAAGCCTTATGAAAAATGCATGACCTACGGCTCTGCAGTCCTTACCGACGCGGAGCTTTTGAGCGTCATCCTGCGGACAGGGGCAAAAGGAACCCCGGCGCTTGAACTGGCAAAGAATATTTTAAGTTCTGCCTATGGAGAAGAGGGAATCCTGGGACTCCATCGGCTGACTATTCCAGATTTGATGAAGATTCATGGAGTAGGAAAGGTTAAGGCTGTTCAGATTCAGTGCATCCTGGAGATGTCCAGAAGGCTGGCCAAGAAAAAAGCGGAGGAAGCCCTGTACTTTAACGATCCGTCCACGATAGCTGCATATTATATGGAAGACTTCCGGCATAGCGATCAGGAGCAGATGATCCTGATGATGTTGAACACGAAAAACAGGCTTCTGGGAGAACAGATGATATCAAAAGGTACGGCAAACGCATCGATGATCTCACCGAGAGAAATCTTTCTGCAGGCTTTGCGCTATCACGCCGTCACGATCGTGCTGGTCCATAATCACCCCAGCGGTGATCCATCTCCCAGCAGAGATGATCTGCTGTTTACGAAAAGGGTGCAGAAAGCCGGCATGCTTCTTGGAATTGAACTGCTGGATCATATCATTATCGGAGACCGAAAATACATGAGCTTCCGGGAGGGACTTCTTCTGGAAGACGAATAGAGGAATGCATATGCTGTTTCGAAAAATCTGCGGAGTTGATCTGGGAACAGATACTATCAAGATCTGCGATAAAAATGAAAAAAAATATGTGTGTGAAAAAAATATGATAGCCATCCGGGACAAGGTAAATGTCATTGCCATCGGGCAGAAGGCGTATGAGATTTACGAGAAGGCCCCGGTAAGTGTGGAGGCGGGAAGTCCCATGCAGCACGGGACGATCGCGGATGTGAAAAATCTGGAAATCGTGCTGATGAGGCTGCTGAAGCGGTATTCAAACCTTCTGTCAAAGCATCCGGATATCATTATCACGATACCAGTGGGAATCAGCGAGCTGGAGAGGATGGCTTTCTATCAGCTCCTGACAGGCAGCATCCGTGCAAAGAGGGTAGCCCTGATCGAGAATGGGCTGGCGGACGGTGCGGGGCTTGGAATGCCGATCCTTCATCCTATGGGAAATATGGTAGTGAATATGGGAGCATCCACGACGGATATCGGCGTCATATCAGAAGGTAAGATTATTGTTGGAAAGCGTCTGGGAATTGGTGGATATCAGCTTGACGAAGAGATCATCACCATCGTCAGGCGGCGGTACGATCTGAACATTGGACACCGGACGGCAGAAATGCTTAAAAACAATCTGTCCTATGCGCTCCGGGGCGTTCCCAGGCAGATGAAGGTATATGGCATCCATGCGGTGACAGGGCTGCCCGTGGCGGCGGTCGTTTCTTCTGAAGATGTGAATGATGCGATTGAAAGTTCTCTGAGGGAGATTGCAGAGTCGGTAAAGACGACTCTGGAGCGGACTCCGCCGCAGCTTGCATCAGATATTCATAAAAACGGCGTATATCTGACCGGCGGGGTTTCTCTGATTCCAAACTGTGCAGAATATATCGGGAAGCACCTGGAAGTTGCGACGTACAATGTGCCGGAACCGATGGCTTCCACAGCGAGGGGACTGGTTCGGATCATGAATGACCCGGAGCTCAGAAAGCTTACTTTTTCGGTGAAAGAGCTGTAGGGTGAAAATTAGATCATAAAGAGGAAGTTTCATGAAAAAGAAATTTAACGACTCACTAAAAAGCAAATATATTCTGATGGTCATTACTGTACTTTGTCTTGTGCTGATCGTTCTGACCTTCGTGACGGACACCGCTTCCGGGCCTCTGCGCTATGTAGCGGGATACGTGATTACACCGGTACAGAACGGACTGAACGAGGTGGGAAACTGGATTTCCGATAAAGGCGCTTATTTTCAGAGTTCTACGGATCTGGTGGCGGAAAACGAAGAGCTGAAGCAGAAGGTGGATACCCTGACGGCGGAGAACAGCCAGCTTCTTCAGGACAAGGAAGAACTGGACCGCCTGCGGGCTCTGTACGAGCTGGATCAGCAATATGAGGAGTACGAAAAGGTAGGAGCCAGGATTATTGCAAAGGATACAGGAAACTGGTTCAATGTCTTTACGATTGACAAGGGAACAAATGACGGGATTCTGGTAGACCAGAATGTTATCACAGAAGGAGGCTTGGTAGGTATCGTTACAGAGACGGGACCGAACTGGGCGACCGTGCGTTCCATCATTGATGATTACAGCAATGTGAGTGCGACGGTTACATCCACATCAGACAGTTGTATTATCGCAGGCGACCTGAGGCTGATTGACGAGGGAAAGATCAACCTGGTCAAGCTGACGGACACAGACGATAAGGTGACGGTGGGAGATAAGGTGGTCACATCAGATGTCAGCAACAGGTTTTTGCCGGGAATTCTGATCGGATATATCAGTGAAATTGGAATGGATTCAAACAATCTTACAAAGTCGGGGACAATTACTCCGGTGGTAGATTTCCGTCATCTGCATGAAGTGCTTGTCATCAAGCAGTTAAAAGAGATTGATGATGCGAAGGAATCTTTGGATGCTCAGTCTGATACGGAAAATACCGTGACTCCTGACACCTCTCAGAGTGAGGGGGAAAGCGAAACGGAAAGCGAGAGCCAGACAGAGTCTCCAGAGGAGTAGTTAAATGCCTGCAAGCAGTCATTTGGCTGGCCGTTTGCAGAAATAAAGGAAAGGAGGAGGTAAATTGAAAAGAAGAATTGTAATGTTTCTGCTGGTTTTTCTGGCATTTCTTCTGCAGTGTACTGCACTTCAGGCGATATCAATTGCCTCCGTTGCTCCGAATCTTCTGCTGGTTCTTACCGTGTCTTTTGCTCTTATGAGGGGGAAGAGGGAAGGTATGTTTGTAGGCTTTCTGGGCGGTTTTCTTACCGAGCTGTTTTTTGGCGGCAGCCTTGGTTTTTATACGCTGCTGTATACTTATGTAGGATTTTTGAATGGCTTTTGCTGCAGAATATTTTATGATGATGATATTAAGATGCCGATTCTGCTGGTCTGCGGCAGCGATCTGGCTTTGAATATTATCGTCTATCTGTTCCAGTTCCTGCTCAGGGGAAGAACTGATTTCTTTTTCTATCTGGGGCGGATCATCATACCGGAGGTTATTTATACAGCGATTTTAACGATGCTTTGTTACCGGGTGCTGTTGGCACTGAACCGTAAACTTGAAAAGGCAGAGCAAAGGAGTGTAGATAGTTTTGTTTAGATTTTTAAAAGAGAAACTTACAAAGGCAGGAGAGTCAAGGGGAGCGGTACTGATTATCGTTTTTGGTCTCCTTGCCTTTGTGCTGATACAGAAGCTTTTTGATCTGCAGATCGTGAAAGGGGAAAGTTATCTGACCGATTTTACGATGCAGATAAAAAAAGAGAAAACGATAAAGAGCACCAGGGGCGAGATCTTTGACCGGAACGGATATCCGCTGGCTTACAATAAGCTTGCTTATTCCGTGACCTTTGAGGACAGCGGAAGTTATGCAACGATGAAGGAGAAAAATCTGGCGCTGAACAGCAGCATGTATGGACTGCTTCGGGTGATTGAGGACAATGGAAATAGTATTCTCATGGATTTCGGCATCCAGTTGAATAAAAACAATGAATATGAATTTACGCGAACAGGCGTCAGTCTGCAGCGTTTTAAGGCGGATATATACGGTGAGGCATATATCGAAGATCTGGATCAGGAACAGGCGGACGCTACAGCAGATCAGATGATCGAAGATATGTGCGGAGAGGATATGTACGGGATCCTGGATCCGGAGTATACGGAGGAGGAACTGGCGGAGGCAGGACTTCCCGCACCCTCCGGGATGAGTAAGGAGACCATTTTAAAGCTGGCGATCATGAGGAGTAAGGTGGCGGCGAACAGCTACCAGAAATACATGGCGACTACGATTGCTAAGAATATCAATGAAAAGACTATGGCCATCATCATGGAGAACAAGGATATCTATGAGGGAGTGGACGTGGTGGAGGATTCTTTGCGCGTATATAATGACAGCCTGTATTTTGCACCGCTGATCGGCTATACGGGTCAGATATCCCAGGAAGAATTAGAAGAGTACAATAAAGATAATGAGGTGTACAAGTCTACGGATATCGTCGGAAAAGCAGGACTGGAAAAATCCTTTGAATCTCAGCTTCAGGGCGTCGACGGCTCGGAGACTGTGTATGTGGACAATCTCGGAAAGGTGCTGATGAAGGATGCTGAGGTGGCTCCCCAGGCAGGCGACGACATTTATCTTACGATTGACACGGATCTTCAGATTGCCGCCTACAACATTTTGGAACAGTATATTGCGGGTATCGTGTATGCAAATATGATCGATGAAAAGGAATTTAATGCAGAGTGGGCAAATTCCAGTGACGAGATCCGTATTCCGGTCTATGATGCTTATTATGCACTCTTTGAGAATAATGTGCTGGATGCCCAGCATCTGGCATCGGATGACGCTACAGATAACGAAAAGCGTGTATATCAGGCGTTTCTGTCCAAGCAGGAGAGAGTCTTTGCAGAGATCAGGAATCAGCTTACGACAGCCGATCCAAAGCCGTACAACGCTTACGATGAAGCGATGGAGGACGAGCAGTGGCAGGTCTATATGTCCTATATTGTAAATAACCTCCTCATGGAAAATACAGGTATTCTGGACGCAGATAAAATCGACAGGAATGACGCGACATATAAGGCATGGACGACAGATGAATCGATCAGTATGCAGGAATATCTTGACTATGCGGTGGCTGAAGGATGGCTGGATGTGACAAAACTCAACATAGAGAGCGATTATCTGGATACGGCGGAGATCAACAACGCTTTGGCAGATTTTATTGCCGAACAGTTGTCAAAGGACGATATTTTCAGCCGTAAGATCTATAAATACATGATCATGGAGGGAAGCTTGAGCGGTACGGACGTCTGCCTTTTGCTTTACGATCAGGGAGTTCTGGAGCAGGATGACGATCATTATGAGCTCCTGGCTTCCGGTTCCATCACTGCTTATGATTTTATCCGGGCGAAAATTTTAAATCTTGAGCTGACGCCGGGACAGCTTGCGCTGGAGCCATGCTCCGGTTCTGTCGTTATCACGGATCCGGACAGCGGAGATGTGCTGGCCTGCGTTACCTATCCGGGCTATGACAGTAACCGCCTGGCAAACGACATGGATGTTGCTTACTACAATAAATTGAATACAGACCTGTCCAGTCCCTTCTATAACAAGGCAACTCAGGAGCAGACAGCGCCGGGTTCTACTTTTAAGCTGGTGTCTGCTACAGCCGGGTACTCGGAGGGAGTGATCGGGCTGTATGATCCGATCACATGTACGGGTCAGTTTGATCTCATTGACGACACACGGCCGATCAACTGCTGGATCTACTCTCCAAAGGTAGGAGGCGCACACGGTCCGCTGATGATGGCGGATGCGATCAAGGAATCCTGCAACTATTATTTTAACATGGTGGGATATCTTCTGGGAAAAACAGGGGAAGATGAAGAGAGCTACAAGGATTCCTATGGTATGGAACGGCTGACAAAGTATGCAAAACTGTACGGTCTGGATGCAAAGTCCGGTATTGAGATCGATGAGATCGCACCGCATATCGCTACGGCTGACACGGCCCGTTCCGCTATGGGGCAGTCTGACCACGCCTACACCACATCCCAGCTCGCCCGTTATGTGACGACGCTGGCGAACAGCGGCACCTGTTATGACCTGACGCTTCTTCAGAAAGTAACAGATTCCAATGGAAACATTCTGGATGAACCGGAGCCGGTCGTCCACAACAAACTGGATTTGCCGCAGGAGCTGTGGGATACGATCCATCGGGGCATGAATGCCGTGGCAAATAATAATACGGCATTAAAAGAGATGAAAACGACCTATAAATTTAACATGGCAGGTAAGACCGGTACGGCCCAGCAGCGCAGCGATAAAGCAAACCATGCATTGTTTATCGGTTATGCGCCGTATGAGGACCCGGAGATGGCGGTGGCTGTGCGTATTACAAATGGATATACCTCTAAAAATGCTGCACTTGTGGCGAGGGATATCATCAAATACCGCTTCGGATTGGAAGAGGAGAATAAGCTGATTACAGGCAGTGCGGCAATCGTAGGCGCAGATAATACGGCACAAGATTAAAAAGTCAAATACCCCGCGGCAGTCGCCTGGGTCGTTGCCCGCGGGAATAAAGGCTAAGAAAGCAGGGGGGCATGCAGTATGAACCGGAGTACGGTAATCATAAAGAGCAATAAGTATGGACTTGTTGTCATACTGGATGATAAGATTCCTTTTGAGGAACTGATGCTGGATATTGCGGACAAGTTCAGGGAGTCTGCAAATTTTTTCAAGAACGCAAAGATGGCGGTCAGCTTCCGGGGCCGGGTCCTGACGAAGCCCCAGGAAAAAATGGTGGTGGAAACCATTGTGAACAATTCAGGGATTCATATTCTGTGTATCGTAGATGAGGTGCCGGAGCATGAAGAGTATTACCGCCAGGCGGTAGAGATGGCAGAGAAAAAACGGCAGGAAAAGGAAGGAATGTTCTATAGAGGGACACTCCGGGCCGGGCAGGTACTGGAGACGGAGCACAGCGTAGTAGTTTTGGGAGATGTGAATCCCGGAGCGAACGTGGTTTCCAAGGGAAATATCATCGTGCTCGGTTCCTGCCGGGGAAATGTATATGCCGGGGCAAGCGGAGACAGGGACTGCATCGTTGCAGCCCTGGTCATGAAGCCGATCCAGGTACGCATAGCGGATAAAATTGCACGGAGTGCGATCGTAAAACGGGTGGATACATGTGAATACAGCATTGATCCTAAGATTGCCTACATAAAGGAGAATCACATTTACGTAAAACCGATTTCCAGAGATACCCTAAATGACATTTCCGGAGAGGAAAAAGAGACAGCAGAGGAAGAATAATGGCTGTAAAAATAGATGCAGCCAGAATGACAGAAAATTTATGGAAATGAGACAGGCGGCGCCTGCATGGGCGTCCGGTTTAGGAGGACAGGAACATGAGTGAAGTAATCGTAGTAACATCCGGAAAGGGCGGCGTAGGGAAAACCACGGCGACGGCAAATATTGGCACCGGGCTGGCAAAACTGAACAAAAAGGTCGTTATGATCGACACAGATATCGGACTCAGAAATCTGGATGTGGTCATGGGGCTTGAAAACAGGATTGTCTACAATCTGGTGGATGTGATCGAAGGAAACTGCCGCAGAAAGCAGGCGCTGATCAAGGATAAACGTTATCCGAACCTTTATCTGCTTCCATCGGCCCAGACCAGGGATAAGACGGCTGTGACGCCGGAGCAAATGAAAAAGCTGACGGATGATCTGCGGGAATATTTTGATTATATTCTTTTGGACTGTCCTGCGGGAATTGAGCAGGGATTTAAAAACGCGATTGCGGGGGCGGACCGGGCAATCGTGGTGACGACGCCGGAGGTTTCGGCAATCCGTGATGCGGACAGGATCATCGGTCTTCTGGAAGCAAACGAGATAAAAAAAATTGAACTTCTGATCAACCGCCTGCGTATGGATATGATACGCCGGGGGGATATGATGTCCGTGGAGGATGTGGTGGAGATCCTGGCGGCAAACCTGGTGGGAGCCGTGCCGGATGATGAGGGCGTGGTGATCTCCACAAACCAGGGGGAGCCTCTGGCGGGAGATGAGACACAGGCCGGACAGGCTTTTCTTAATATCTGCCGACGGATTACCGGGGAGACGGTTCCCCTCATGAATCTGAACAGGACAGAATCCTTCCTTTCGAGGGTTACGGGACTGTTCCGGAAGAATTGAGAGGGATGAGCCGTGAAGATGTTCCAGGTATTTTCAAAGAAAAACTCCGGCAATATTGCAAGAGAGCGCCTGAAAGGAGTTGTCCTTGCGGACAGGCTGAGCTGCAGCCCGGAGACGACAGACAGGATAAAAAAGGATATCGCACAGGTCCTTTCAAAATACATGGAGCTGGATAATACAAAGATTAAGATACAGTTGGACATTTCGAGAGAAGCAGGACGGGGTGAGAAACATGTTAAAACAATACAAATTAAAGGACTATAAGTTCAGATTGATCCTCTGGGTTATGGCAATTTCCGTTCTTGGAATCATGGTCATAGGAAGCGCACAGGATGCCGCACAGAAAAAGCAGATCATTGGTCTTGGAATCGGTCTGGTCCTGATGGTGACGGCATCTCTGGTGGATTATTCCTGGCTTTTGAATTTTTACTGGATCTATTACATTCTCGGTGTTCTCATGCTGGCAGCCGTGCCCCTGGTAGGAAAAAGCGCCAATGGAGCGACCCGTTGGATCGACCTGGGATTTTTTCAGTTTCAGCCCTCCGATGTTATGAAGATCATCCTGATCCTCTTTTTTGCAAAGCTGTTTATGAAGCATGAGGAGAAGATAAGCACGGCGAAAGTGATTTTCTTATCCCTGCTTTGTCTGGCAGTTCCGCTCGCTTTTATCGTAAAGCAGCCGGATCTGTCTACGACAATATCAATTGCGATGGTGTTTTGTGTTTTGATTTTCATCGCAGGCTTGAGTTATAAAATAATCGGTGGTATTATAGCATTAGCAGTTCCTCTCGTGGTGGTTCTGTTCAGCCTGATCCTACAGCCCGGACAGACACTTCTGCAGGGGTATCAGTATAACCGGATCATGGCATGGCTGCATCCGGAGGATCCGCAGTATTACTCCATTATTTATCAGCAGTTAAATGCGGAGATTGCTATCGGTTCCGGGCAGCTTTACGGAAAAGGATTGAATAATAATGTCGTCTCTTCCGTAAAGAATGGTAACTTTATCGCAGAGGCGCAGACAGACTTTATATTTGCGGTCGTCGGTGAGGAGCTGGGGTTTCTTGGATGCTGTATTGTTATTATCCTGGAATTGATCATTGCTATCGAGTGCGTCCGCATCGGCAGAAAGGCACGTGATTCCGCAGGAATGATGATCTGCTGCGGTCTGGCTGCACAGATTTTTTTCCAGACATTTATCAACATCGGCGTGGCGACAGGGCTTTTGCCGAATACAGGAATCGCACTGCCGTTTGTAAGCGCCGGAGTTACCTCTCTGGTAAGTTTTTGTATAGGAATAGGGATTGTATTAAATGTAGGACTTCAAGTGAAAAAATATTGACAGGGGGAATCCATATGAATATAGGACTGATTGCGCACGACGCAAAGAAAAAGCTGATGCAGAATTTTTGTATCGCGTACCGGGGGATTTTGTGCAGGCACGAGCTGTATGCTACAGGAACGACCGGAAGACTGGTTGAGGAAGTGACCAATTTAAATATCCACAAATTTCTGGCAGGACATCTTGGCGGGGAGCAGCAGATGGGAGCACAGATCGAGCACAATCAGATTGACCTGGTGATTTTCCTGAGAGACCCGCTGAAGCCTAAGTCCCACGAACCGGATATGGCGCATACCGTGCAGCTTTGTGATATGCATAATATTCCGCTGGCGACGAATCTGGCTACGGCAGAGATGCTGATAAAATCTCTGGAACGAGGCGACCTTGAATGGCGTGAAATGTATAGATAGGAAAAGATAGAAAATTATGAATCGAAGAGAGAGAGAACAGCGGGCAGCACACAGATTTCTGTTTTTTCTTGCCTGTCTGCTGGTAATATTGGCTGCAGCCGTATATCTGCTCTTTTTCCGCGTCCGTGATATCAGCCTTGCAATGCCTTTTGACAAGAACAGTACGACTTTCGGCATTACAAAGCTTACGGTGGAAAGCGGTACAGCAGATTCATTTGCATCTGATTTATGCGTATCAGATGCGGACGTACCAGTGGAAGGGCTTGACATAGCGGCGGAATCTGCGGCACTGTTTGATGAGTCGGCGAAACGGGTGGTATACGCGAAAGGACTTCATGAAAAGAGGTATCCGGCAAGCCTTACCAAGATCATGACCTGCCTAATCGCGCTGGAGAACGGAAACCTGTCCGACGTCGTGACGGTCTCGGAATCCGCGCTGGCCGAT
>ENA-OPVH01001402-OPVH01001402.1-human-gut-metagenome-genome-assembly--contig:-NODE-1402-length-11958-cov-3.491641_pt1 | contig 11958 bp, 10 predicted proteins | sample MGYA00241494_ERZ501980 | MGnify/ENA primary metagenome ERZ501980 (study PRJEB25962, sample SAMEA1964914) | human gut metagenome | biome: human gut; feature: human-associated habitat; material: faeces... | reverse complement strand
AAAGAAGACAAAAAAAGAATGAACGGCAGAAAAAGCCGCTCATTCGGTCGTTATGTTGAAAAACTTTGTGAATAAAGTGTAAAGTGTCATTTTTGAAAAAACATAATAGTATAGTTCAGTTTCCCCTTAAATAAGGTTCTTATCTAAAAGGAAATCAATCACATTTATATTTAAAATACCACTGTCATCATACCAACGCTTTCCAATGTCTTTCCTTATTACAATTTTAGGAAAAGAATCTCCTGTAAGTGCAAATGGCTTAAGTTCCGACTCTGCTTTCTCATCAGTAAGCATGGCATACGCTGATTGAATATAAGTTCGTTTTCCTCCTGAATTAACTACAAAATCAATTTCCCTTGGAATACGAACCGAGTTTCCGTTTTCATTGAACGTTCTTGCATAAACAACACCAACATCTACTGAAAGTTGCCTGACATTCAACTCATTATATATGATATTCTCCATTATATGCGTCATTTCCTGCTGACGGAAACCTATTCTCGCATTTCTGAGCCCTATATCCTCACTGTAATATTTGTTCGGGGACTCAAAATATGACTTCCCTTTTACATCATACCGCTTGCTTTCAGAAAAAAGAAACGCATCTTCCAAATGTCCTATATATGCACGAATCGTATTCGCGGACACCTCGGCTCTTTGTTTAGACTTCAGGGTATTTGCAATTTTTGTTGGATTTGTTAATGAGCCAACCGATGAGCAAAGTAAATCTAAAATTTGCTCCAGCACATCTTGTCTTTCAATTTTCTTACGCTCAACAATATCCTTGATATACACTTCTGAAAAAAGTGATTTAAGGTAATTCATCTTAGCTGCATCATTAGGCCTTGATAAAACAAGTGGCATACCACCATAAAATGCGTATTCATCAAATGCTTCGTTTTTATCTCCCCCTACGGCAGAATAATACTCAGCAAAACTAAGAGGATGTACTCTTATTTCATCGCTTCTTCCTCTGAATTCGGTAAGAATATCACTTGAAAGCATTTTCGAATTACTTCCGGTTACATATACATCTAGATTTGATAACTCTCTTAAATCATTAAGAGCATCATAAAAAGTAATTTTCTTGCCGTCCGAATTATAAGGATTTGCCACCTCATCGGACATCTGTATTTCGTCAATAAAAAGATAGTATTCCTCTTTGCTTTTTTCCACTTTTTCTCTTACAAACGATGAAAGAATGAGAGGGTTACGATATTTAATATCTTTTGCAAGATCAAGGTCGATTGTGATAATCTGTTCATCATTTACACCGCTCCGGATTAAATAATCCCGGTATATGTTTTTAAGGAGATAGGATTTTCCACATCTCCTGATACCAGTGATTACTTTAACTAAACCGTCAAAACGATATGAAATCAACTGTTCAAGATAACTGTCACGTCTTATTTGCATAAACTCCACTCCGTTCTGTTGAAAATTTCAGCCCATTAAGGCTTTCTTATTCAATATTATATACAATTTTCTTCTGTGTTTTCAAGTCATTATTGAAAATTTCAGCCCATTAAGACTTTCTTGCTCAATTCGTTTGATTTGATAATATATTTATACGCACTGTCTCTCTGATGAAAGATACTTTTCGATGGGTGGACAAAAGAAGACACAAAGCAGGAGGGGCGGACATGATTGTCTACCCCTCCTGCTTTGTGTAAGCTTAGGAACAAATATGTTCTTATCTTTTTGACTTTGAAAAATAAGACGTCAGTCGTTGAGTGGGCTTAGCACTGCATGACCCACCTTGAGTGACTCCCTGACGTCGATAATACGCTGATTCCTTGAGCCCCGGAACTTAAGCTCGAGAGATTTTTGCTCTTCGATAAATTTTCCGTCGACAAGGAGCGAGAGCTCCGACAGGAGGTCGAACCAGCCGTTGTCGACCGTGGCGCCGTTTACGAGCTCTTCATATGTGTAGCCGGAGAACGACATGACGTCGAGACCGGCTTCACGTACCTTTCTGGCGAGGACTGCAAGTTCCTTCGCCTGCGTAAACGGCTCGCCGCCGGAGAGGGTCACTCCCGTGAGAAGCTTGTCCTCTTTGACGGCTTTCATGATATTTTCAACCGTGGTTTCGTATCCGCCGTCAAAGTCCCACGTTCCGGGGTTCTGGCAGTTTTTGCAGTGATGGGGACACCCCTGCACAAAAACTACGAAACGCCACCCCGGACCATCGACAATGCTCTCACGGATAACACCCGCAAGTCTGAGCTTCGTATCCATCAGATCTGCTCAAACTCTCCGGCACCTGTTCCTATTGAGTGCTTTACACGGTCGTTTACCTCTGCATACTTTGCGTCGTTGAAACGGTCAAGAGTACCTACAAGATAACCTGTGATTCTTCTTATTCTTTCAAATTTTACGCCTTCGCCTATCATTTTTCCTTCCATAATTACGCTTCCTTTCTGCAATTTACTGTTTTTAAGCTTTATACAACGGGGTTTGCAACCTTATCTGCTTCTTCAAGCGGATTTTCGTCGCATCCGCAAACTGATTTTGAGTAACCCTTTATCTTCATGAGAACCTCTTCCGAAACGGCTTCGCCGTCATGACGGCCGCAACGCGGACAAACGTCTCCGATTATACCGGTGTATCCGCAGACAGGGTCTCTGTCAACCGGATGGTTGATAGAAGCATATCCCATGTTATTTTCCTTCATGCAGCGTATAACTGCCTCAAATGCTTCAAGGTTATCGGTAGGATCTCCGTCCATCTCGATATACGAGATATGTCCTCCGTTTGTAAGTGCGTGATAAGGTCCTTCGATACGAATCTTATCAAATGCCGAGATGGGGAAGTATACAGGAACATGGAATGAGTTAGTGTAATACGGTCTGTCCGTTACGCCCGGAATAGTTCCGTAACGCTCTCTGTCCATACGCACAAAACGTCCCGAAAGACCCTCGGCAGGTGTTGCTATAAGTGAGAAGTTCATTCCGGTCTCACGTGACTTCTCATCTGTCCTATGCCTCATATGTCCTATGATCTCAAGGCCGAGGTTGCGTGCCTCCTGAGTCTCACCGTGGTGAGAGCCTATGAGAGCCTTAAGCGTTTCGGCAAGTCCTATGAAGCCGACGGTAAGAGTACCGTGTCGAAGTACCTCCATAAGCTCATCGTCCGGTTTAAGCTTATCGGAATCAAGCCAGAGTCCCTGACCCATAAGGAACGGATAGTTATAAACCTTCCTGTGTCCCTGAATAAGGTATCTGTCATAGAGCTGGTCAAATACAAGGTCGATTTTTCTGTCAAGCTCTTCAAAGAAAATGTCGATATTTCCGTGTGCCTTTATGGCAATCCTCGGCAGGTTTATAGAGGTAAACGAAAGGTTTCCTCGTCCGCATACCTGCTCACGTGTGGGGTCGTATACATTGGTCATTACACGTGTACGGCAGCCCATGTAAGCGATATGAGTATTGTAGTCGCCCTCTTTGTAATACTGAAGGTTATACGGTGAATCCATGAACGAGAAGTTCGGGAAAAGTCTCTTCGCGGAAACTCTCATAGCGAGCTTAAAGAGGTCGTAGTTCGGCTCGCCCGGGTTAAAGTTTATGCCGTCCTTTATTCTGAAGATATGAATCGGGAAAATAGGAGTTTCTCCGTTTCCGAGTCCTGCCTCTGTCGCAAGGAGGACATTCTTCATAACAAGACGTGCCTCAGGGCTTGTGTCGAGTCCGTAGTTTATGGATGAGAACGGAATCTGTGCGCCCGCTCTCGAATGCATGGTGTTAAGGTTATGAACGAGAGCCTCCATTGCCTGATAGGTAGCCTTGTCCGTTTCCTTATACGCCTTTTTAATCGCAAACTCCTGTGCCTTTTTAACGTTTGCCTCGGGAAGTCTGTATTTGTTTACGAGCAAATCCGCCTCATGAGCCTGATAGTCGTTGTCATTTGCGAGAACCGGTGAGATACCGTATTTGTTTTCAACCTCAAGGCAGAGATTCTTTGTAGCCTCGGACGCATCCTCAAAGCCGCAGAGAAGCTCAAGTCCTTTGCAGAGATTGTCGATGTATCTCTTCCTGTAGGTCTTCTTTACGCCCGGAGCCATACCGGTCTCAAAGTTCGGTATACTCTGTCCGCCGTGCTGATCGTTCTGGTTTGACTGAATGGCGATACATGCAAGTGACGAATAACTTGAGATATCATTCGGCTCACGAAGGAAGCCGTGACCCGTTGAAAATCCGCCTTCAAAGAGCTTAAGTATATCTATCTGGCAGCACGTTGTTGTAAGGGTATAAAAATCCAGGTCGTGAATATGTATGTCACCGTCGATATGAGCCTTTGCGTGCTCCGGCTTGAGAACATAGAGCTCATTGAACTGCTTTGCACCCTCAGAGCCGTACTTGAGCATGGTACCCATGGCCGTGTCGCCGTCGATATTGGCGTTTTCACGCTTTATGTCATTTTCCTTTGCGTCTTTAAAGGTAAGTCCCTCGTATATCTTCATAAGACGGGTATTCATCTCACGTACACGCGAACGCTCGGAACGGTAAAGTATGAATTTCTTCGCGGTTCTTGCATGACCGCTCTCTATAAGGACCTTCTCTACGGTATCCTGAATCTCCTCGACTGTCGGTCTGGTGTTTCCGGATGCCTCGATATGATTGACAACCTGCTGTGAAAGCTCGAGCGCCTCCTCGTAATTTCCGCTGCCGCAGGCCTCAATAGCCTTGTTTATAGCCTGTGCGATTTTATCAATTGAAAACGGTACGGCACGCCCGTCTCTCTTTATAATGGTATCAATCATTTTTCAATTTCCTCCCAAATCCTTCTGGTCCCTTTGTTTCACGTTTCACCACAATATCTTGTGTTTTACCGTGTGCATATATCATTATATAGCACTATCAACCTACAGTCAATCATGCGTATTAAATAAATTTGGCAGGGTGTTTTTAGTGCTTTTGTTAAAAACGCAGAATTTCTGTTCCTGTATAATAGTGAGATAGGATTTCTTTGTATGAATACCCCTCTTTTGCCATTTCATTTGCGCCGAACTGACTCATACCCACACCATGACCGTACCCTTTTTCACCGTGCTCGGGCGACAACTTGTCCCAGTGACTGTCCACAGATACGAGATACGGAATAGGCTTTCCTCCCCAGACCTCCTGCGAGCTCTTCGTTTTTCCCGGCGAGACCGCATGGTAGGCAACGGTGCGGATAAGCTGTCCGTCATAGGCGATATATTCGCCGTACACGGAGTCAACTATCATAGAGAGCTTATTGTAGTAAAAATCAAATGTATTTCCCCATCTTTTCATGAGTTCATTCTTTGAGATATACGCCTGGTTGACCTCAGGGTTGTCCGTAAGAAGAACACCGTCGGCCTCCTTCGACTTCGCATACGAAAAGCACGCAACCGTCTGAGCTTTAAGCGCCTCTGTTTCATAAACCGCCGGCATTTCTCCGGCAACGGAGCCGATGAGATACTCCTTCATCGTAACCTTTTCGGTCTTGCCGGAAACGTGCCTCATAACCTCGACCGTATCCTCCCGCCTTGCGCTGTCACCGTTTTGTGCTGTATCCTTTGGCGATGTATCCTTTGACGGCTTACCTTCACCATCGGGCTCACCGTTCATTTTTTCGGAATTATCCGCTTTTTCCGAGTCCTCTCGCTTTTCTCTTTTTTCGGTGATACTGTGCCATACCTCCCTCGCTGCTCCGGGCATAGTCATATCCGTATCCGAGGATATGGTAAGTGCGGGTGTAAATATCATAATAAAGCTTAAAACAACAGCAATACAGGCATAAGTTTTCATGGCTTTTGAACCTCCCGTTTTCCTTGACTTTGAATATGTGATGTTATACAATATTATGTAATTTTCTTTAATAATATTCGGAGGTTTTGGTTCGTGAAAAAATTGAAGTTTGATAAGCTTTCACCGGGGCCGCTCATTATCATAATGGCAATTGCGGTTTTATTTGCAGTGCCGGTTCGCATGTTTCAGTACACAAGCTGTCTCGAGGCATCAACGGGATTCTGGCTTGCAAAGGATTTCACCGTTTACATCCTTTACATCCTCTGTGCGGTCGTAGTTGCAGTCTCTTTTATTATCTCCCTTTTCAGCGGAGTTATGCACGCGCCGCAGTTTGACGACGAAAAAGACATACCGCTCGGTATTTTTTCCGTTATTTTTGCAATAACACTCGTAGCGGATGCAATCCTTCAGATAAGTAAATTTCTCGCGCTTTATGACGCGTACCCAATAGACGGCGGCATGACTCTTTTCCGCTATATACTGACCTCGGGAACATTTGCGGTAGGATTACAGATTCTTTTCGGAATTCTCGCGGCGGTATACATCGCCTTTGTTGCGTATTCTTATTTTCTCGGAAACGGAGCCTTCAAAAAACGTAAACTCCTTGCGGTGTGCCCGGCTGTATATGCCATGGGCAGACTCGCTTATCACTTCATAGACCCTATAAGCTACAAAAATGTATCTCAGCTGTTCCTGCAGATTATCATGCTTATCTTCATGATTCTCTTTACCTTCTCATTCGCACGCCTTGCATCCGGTATAAACGCCGAAAAAAGCATGTGGCTTCTCTGGTTCTCCGGTATTTCGGGCTCGTTTATGGCATACGTTGTGGCGCTTGCTCCGATCATCCTCACGGTTTCGGGCAAAGGCTATATGCTGCCGACGAATTATCCCGTCCACTACTGTGACCTCGCCTTTGCGCTGTTTACAACAGCCTTCCTGTTCACAGTCATGCCGAGAACCGTCTCCCGCAAAGCTGATTCCGGCGAAAAGGCATGACCTATGAACAGGGAACTTGACACGCTCATAAGGAGCAACCGCATCCCACACGCGCTCGTTATCGACGGCGGAACATATGAGTCCCGCCTTTCACTCGCGCACACGGTCGCCGCTTCCCTTCTTTGCAGCGGCGACACCACGGCAGGCCCGTGCAGAAGCTGCACCGCCTGCAGCAAGGTTTTTTCCGACATACATCCGGACGTCATAACCGTGCTTCCGGACAAAAAGAAAAAAACTCTCTCCGTCGAGGTCATACGCGACATGAGAGAGGACGTATCCGTTTTGCCGAATGAAAGTGAGCACAAGGTTTACATCATCGCAAAGGCGGAGCTTATGCAGGACTATGCGCAGAATGCTCTTCTGAAAATTCTCGAGGAGCCTCCGGCATATGCAAGCTTCATTTTACTCTGCGACTCACATTCATCCCTTCTTCCGACCGTGCTCTCTCGAGTAGCTCTTTTTTCACTTGATGACGAGGAGCCGGACATGGACGAGGGCGACAACAAAGAAGCACTCGAGGTCGCAAAACAAATGGCAGAGTGTATCGCACATAAAGATGAATTTGCACTTATGACCTGCGTTTCATTTTTTGATAAAAATTATGAACTCCTAAAGCCCGCGCTTGAAAGACTTTCACTTATACTGAGAGATGCTCTCGTACTTGTTTCCGGTGGCAGTACCATGATAAGCCTTGCGGAAAAACAGGCGAAAGAGCTTTCGGCTCTTCCGAGAGAGACTCTTCTAAGTACGGTAGCGGGTCTTACGGAGATTCAGAAATCCATAAACATATACGGCAACAAAAATCTCATTTTGTGCCGTCTCTCATCAAAACTTATCGGAGGTAAGAATGACTGAAGTAGTTGGTATACGATTCAAAGAGGTCGGCAAGATATACTGCTTTGACCCCGAAGGCATAAAGCTGTCCGAAGGACAGCGTGTCATAGTTGAAACCGCAAGAGGCGTTGAATGCGGCACGGTCGCCACTCCCAATAAACTCATTGAGGACGACGAGATAGTGGCACCTCTTAAGCCCATCATCCGCATTGCGACAGATAAGGATCTTCAAAAGCTTGAGGAAAATAAGGAAAAAGAAAAGAAAGCTTTTAAGATTTGTGAAGAAAAAATCGCAAAGCACGGTCTTGAGATGAAGCTCATAGATGTTGAGTACACCTTTGACAACAGCAAGATTCTCTTCTACTTTACGGCGGACGGGCGCGTTGACTTCCGCGAGCTTGTAAAAGACCTTGCAAGTGTTTTTAAAACAAGAATTGAGCTTCGTCAAATAGGCGTACGTGACGAGGCAAAGATGCTCGGCGGACTCGGCATTTGCGGAAGACCCTTCTGCTGCCACTCATACATGGGTGAATTCCAACCCGTTTCCATAAAGATGGCAAAGGAGCAGGGGCTTTCTCTCAATCCCACAAAGATTTCCGGAACCTGCGGCAGGCTTATGTGCTGTCTTAAGTATGAGCAGCCTGCATATGAGCACCTTATGAAGATAACCCCGAAGGCAGGAGCCCTTGTGGAGACAAAAGAGGGAAAGGGTATCGTTACGGAATCAAACCTCATAACGGGAATCATAAAGGTAAGGCTCGACAAAAATCCCGACGCCGCGCCGGCAACCTACAACCGCAAGCAGGTAAAGATTCTCCGTGACGTCCGCACCTCCGTCACAAAGGAAGAGATGGACGCTCTGAAGGCTATCGAAGAAAACTGATATTAAACGAAAAATTTACAAAGCGAAGCAAATTGACAAAGCAATACCATTTAAATATAATACTATGAGTGCTTTTGGCACACGGAAGGAATGACAGCATATGGCAGAAGAAATATTACTCACCTCTGACGGTCTCAAGGAATTACAGGATGAACTTGAACAGTTAAAGACCACAGGACGTAAAGATATTGCCGAAAAAATCAAGGTTGCACTCTCATTCGGCGACTTATCGGAGAACTCCGAGTATGATGAGGCAAAGTCCGAGCAGGGCAAGCTCGAATCACGCATCAATGAAATTGAAGCAATTCTCCAGAACTACAAGCTCATTGACGAAAGCGAGCTCTCATCGGATATCGTAAACAGGGCTTCACGTATTGTTATCAGAGACATGAAGCTCAAGGAAGACTTCACCTATCAGATAGTCGGACCTCAGCAGGCAGACCCCATAAAGGGTAGAATTTCCGACGAATCACCTGTCGGCAAGGCTCTCCTCGGTCACAAGAAGGGTGACACCGTAGAGGTTGAAGCACCCGCAGGTAAACTCAAGTATAAAATTATTGAGATTGAGAAAAAGAAGTAATTATTATATTTGAGTTAAGGAGTGACACCCCCTATGGCAGAAAACCATACACCTGAGGCCGCACTTACCCAGGAAGAAACCAACGAACAAAGACAGATAAGGATTGACAAGCTGAGAGCCATGCAGGAAGAGGGCCGCGACCCGTTTCAGGTCATGACCGCGGAGCAGACTCACGAGTCAGCCGAAATAAAAGAAAATTTTGATGAGCTTGAGAACAAAGACGTTTTCATATGCGGTAGAATCATTGCGCGCCGTATCATGGGAAAGGCAAGCTTTGTAACCATTCAAGACAAGCTCGGACGTATCCAGTCATACGTTTCCATAAACGACGTGGGAGAGAACACCTACAAGGCGTTCAAAAAGCAGTGGGATATCGGAGATATCATTGAAATAAAGGGTTTTGTTTTCAAGACAAGGACCGAAGAGATCTCTGTTCACGCAAAGGAGATGCGCCTTCTTTCAAAGTCTCTTCTTCCGCTTCCGGAAAAGTTCCACGGACTAAAAGACGCGGACACACGCTACAGACGCCGTTATGTTGACCTCATAGTCAACCCTGAAGTAAAGGACACGTTTATCAAGCGCTCAAAAATCATACAGTCTGTAAGAAAGACATTGGATGACGTAGGATATATCGAAGTTGAAACCCCGGTTCTCAACCTCATAGCGGGCGGCGCATCCGCACGTCCCTTTATAACACACCACAACGCACTCGACCTCGACATGTACATGAGAATCGCAACAGAGCTTCCGCTCAAGCGTCTTATAGTCGGTGGTATGGAGCGTGTCTATGAGATAGGCCGTATCTTCCGCAATGAGGGTATGGACACAAAGCACAATCCGGAATTCACAACCATCGAGTTCTACGAGGCATATACTGACTACAACGGAATGATGGACAGAACAGAAGCCATTTTCCGCAATGCGGCTCTCGCCGCAAATGGAACAACCGTTGTAAATTTCAAGGGCGTTGAGATTGACCTCGGCAAGCCTTTTGAAAGGCTCACCATGGTTGACGCCGTAAAGAAGTACGCAAACATTGACTTTGATGAGTTCCTCGGCGACAACGAAAAGGCTGTCGCACTCGCCAGGGAGCACCACATAGAGGTTGAAAACGGCAAGGAGACATGGGGCGACATCTTAACCCAGTTCTATGATGAGTATGTCGAGGCGAACTTAACGCAGCCGACCTTTATTATGGATTATCCGGTGGAGGTTTCCCCTCTTACCAAGCGCAAGCCGTCAAAGCCGTATCTTACCGAGCGCTTTGAGCTCTTCATATGCGGCACCGAGTACGCAAACGCATACTCCGAGCTCAACGACCCGCTCGATCAGATGGAACGCTTCAAGCATCAGCTCATGCTCCGCGACTGCGGAGACGATGAGGCTAATATGCTTGATGACGACTTTGTCACGGCGCTTGAATACGGTATGCCTCCGACAGGCGGCTGCGGTATAGGAATCGACCGTCTCTGTATGCTCCTTACAGGAAACGAAAGCATCAGAGATGTCATCCTCTTCCCGACAATGAAGTCCTTACCGAACGACAAGTAAGAAAAACCCAGTGTTTATGCGGGTTTCGGGACTTTCAAAATCAAATAAATTTACCTCTTTACACCAAATTTACACCAATCGGTGCTAAAAACGGTGCAGAGACTAAAAAATCGCATAATTTTAAGTTTCACACAGCTCCTGAGAAGTTACTGCTTCTCAGGAGCTTCTTTCATTTCTCATAGTTTTCGGACTACATCGCAAACTACACCAATTCTGTTTTTCTCAATATAATGAGGATAATCACAGAGGAAGGGGTGGTTATACTATGAGCAACAGTTTAGCAAGCGTTCACCCGGAGCTAATTTCTGAATGGTCAGAGAAGAACTTACCGCTAACGCCGGATAAGATAACCTTCGGTTCAAATAAAAGAGTGTGGTGGATAGGTGCTTGCGGACACGAGTGGGAAACGAGCGTCAAAGCTCGTTCAAAGGGCGAGAAATGCCCGATATGCTCAGGAGCGAGAGTAATAGAGGGTATCAATGATTTAGCCACATTGAAGCCCCTGTTGGCTCAGGAGTGGTCTAAAAAGAACAAATTAAAGCCTACCGAGGTATCTGTCGCTTCTCATAAGAAGATTATTTGGAAATGTAAACACGGACACGAATGGGAAGCAAGCGTTAAAAGCAGAACGGTAAACGGCACAGGCTGTCCATACTGCTCACATAATAAAGTCCTTGCCGGATTCAATGACCTTGCTTCACAGTATCCCGATATTGCTGCTGAATGGTCTGACAGAAATCTTCCGTTGCTGCCTACAATGGTAACAGCCTTTGCAAACAGTAAGGCTTGGTGGAAATGCAAAGATTGCGGAAACGAGTGGCACACTCTTATTTCAACCCGTTCCGGTGGGAGCAGATGTCCGTATTGTAGCGGATATACATTGCTCAAAGGATTTAATGACTTGGCGACTACGCACCCTGACCTTGCGGCTGAGTGGTCAGAAAGAAATTATCCCCTAATGCCTGATGAGGTAAACGCAAAATCAAGACACAATGTTTGGTGGAAGTGTAAGACCTGTGGCAATGAGTGGAAGTCCGTTATCAATGCTCGTGTAAAAGGAACAGTATGCCCGGTTTGTGCGGACAGGGCGGTTCTTGCAGGATACAATGATTTAGCCACAACGGACAGGAAACTGCTTGCTGAATGGGATTACGAAAAAAACTCTCTGCTCCCGACACAAGTGTCAAGAAAGTCAATGAAAAGTGTGTGGTGGAAATGTTCACTTGGACACTCTTGGAAAGCAAAAATCAGCGACAGAACAATTATCGGAGAAAAATGCACCGTATGCGAAAGCGAATATCGATCCGTGTTCCCCGGCTTGGCTGTCGCCTATTACGCCA
>ENA-OPVH01001401-OPVH01001401.1-human-gut-metagenome-genome-assembly--contig:-NODE-1401-length-11991-cov-1.726374_pt1 | contig 11991 bp, 12 predicted proteins | sample MGYA00241494_ERZ501980 | MGnify/ENA primary metagenome ERZ501980 (study PRJEB25962, sample SAMEA1964914) | human gut metagenome | biome: human gut; feature: human-associated habitat; material: faeces... | reverse complement strand
TATTTCCCGCCTGAACCATGTGATCGCCTGTACAGTAGCCTGCGGTTATTTACTGGTTTTTCTTATTACCAATTTATTGCTGAAGCTTCTGTACCGGATGAAAGAAAGAGTTCTGGATAACGAAGAACTGCTTAACCACTTTCTCACGCGGGGCTTCATGGAAATGGTCGTTTTCCGCCTGAACCGGAAGTTTAGCGCGGAAATAAAGAAGGCAGAAAAGGCCAGAGATCAGATTGTACGCTCCAAAATAGGGATTTCCTTTATCCACGAAGCTTTTTTTGCAGCTTTTGCAATCCTTATTACCTTGATCAAAGCGGCGCTGATTATATATGCCTGGTATACCCGTTCCATTTCCATCGGTTCGATTGTCGCCCTGCTCACTCTGGTGGATAATGCCTACACGCCCATTGCTATTTTTAATGTATTATTTGTTCAGTTCCGTCTGGATTTGTCTGCATTTGGCCGTTATGCAGATTTTCTTGATTTACCGGAAGAATCCCGGCTGTTTGAAGGGAAGAAGCTGCCGGAATTCCATGGGGACATAAGCATCCGGAAGGCTGTTTTTTCCTACCATGGCATGCCTGTCCTTAAAGAGGTGTCGCTGTCCATATCTCCCGGAGAAAAGGTGGCCCTGGCCGGAAACAGCGGTTCGGGAAAGTCCACTCTGATTAAGCTGATTGCCGGGCTTCTGAAAACGGAAGAAGGCTCTATCTCCATAGACGGGAATGATCTGAACCGGCTTAACCTGGACAGCTATTACAGGCATATTACATATATTCCCCAGGAAAGCCCCGTATTTGACGGCACCCTACGGGAAAACCTTTTATTTGATGCATTGCTTCCGGACGAGGACGCAATCCGCGTTTTAAACAAAGTACAGCTGAAGGGTTGGTTTGACAACCTGCCGGACGGACTGGACACGCAGTTAGGGGAGAAAGGCATTAAGCTGTCAGGCGGCGAAAGGCAGCGGCTGGCTCTTGCAAGACTATGGTTTTCTTCCTCCCGGCTCATTATTCTGGATGAGGCAACCTCTGCGATGGATAATGTAACAGAGGAGCTGGTTATGAATGAAGTGCTGTCACTGACGAACGGCAGAAATATCATTGCCATTGCCCACCGTTTAAATTCTATCCGTTCCTTTGACAGGATTATACTCCTGAAAAATGGGAGGCTGGAAGGCGATGGAAGCTTTTCAGATCTTATGACATATAATCCGTATTTTCAGGAGCTTTACCGGGCTGGTATGTAGATTCTGACCGTAAATATTCACTGAATGCACAAATCGCCGCCAGGCCTTATGACCCGGCGGCGATACTATTTGTGAAATTGGCTTTTCTTTCATTTTCTGCAGTTACTTACAGTAACCGGTCTCCAAATCAATCACATTTTTAAGCGGTTCGCCTGCCTGATACCGTCTCAGGTTATCTGCGAAGATCTCCGCAATCTGCTGAAGGGTTTCCGGCAGCGCATAACCTCCTGAAATATGGGGTGTTATAATCGCTCCGGGCGCTTTCCAGATAGGATGCTCTGCAGGAAGGGGTTCCGGATCAGTAACATCCAGGGCTGCACCTGCGATTTTACCCTCATACAGGGCATCGCTGAGAGCATCCGTATCAATAGCGGTGCCTCTTCCGGCGTTCAGAACAATGGCATTGGAAGAAAGCAATGCGATGCGCTCCCTGTTCAGGACATGATAAGTGGACGGGTTGCCGGGAAGGCTCATGGCGACCACATCCGCCCGGGGAAGAAGGTTATCCAGTTCTTCCATTCCATAGAGTTCATCCACAGCCTCCGGCTTGTCTCCCACGCGGCGCTTTACTCCTATGGTGCGGCAGCCCAGAACTTTCATTTTGGCGGCGAAAGAGGTTCCTATATCTCCCAGGCCGATTACAAGGACCGTTGAACCCTGTATGACTCCAACATGGCCTTCGCTTTTCCACCGGCATGCCAGCTGGTTGACATAATATAAGTCCAGTTTTTTGCGGAGCATGAACAGACAGGCCATCATATGCTCAGATATAGCCAGGCCATAGGCGCCGGTAGCATTGGTGAGCAGCGCGTCCCCGGGCAGTATTCCCGGTGTGCAGTAGCCTTCGGTTCCCGCATTGTTCAGCTGGATCCACTTCAGATTTTCTGCGGCCTGCAGCTGTTCCGGTGATTCCAGATTGCCCAGAATCACCTCCGCTTCTTTCAAAATGTCAGGCGTAATGTCTTTTTTCAGACAGAACCTGAGATCTCCCGCATTGACTGCGGCAGAACGTATCTTCCTTTTTTGTTCCTCCGTAAAAGGAGGCGTTACCAAAATTTTCATATACCCTTCCTTACTGCCAATATTTTCTGACGGCTTCCTGTGCTTCTTCTTCACTGATGCCAAACCTGATTTTCACCTTTTCCACTGTTTGCCGGAAATCGGCACCGAATTCCTTACAGGTTTCTGTTAAAGCTTTCATTCCCTGTTCCAATCCCTGTTCAAGTCCTCTTTCAATACCCTTCTCAATTCCATCATCCACCAAAAGCTTCCCCAATTTTGTCATAGCTATCATCTCCTTCACCCAATTCAGTTCTTTCTCACTTACAAACTTATCCGCAAAAGTATATAACACTGCCAGCATTTTTTCCTGTTCTTCCGCCGACAGGGATCCCGCCGCGTCCTGAAGAATTTTCATGCCTTTAATAATGCGTTCCCCGATTGGGGATTCGCCGGACATTAACGGGGTTAAGAGTACAGATACGAAATCGGCCCGTTCCAGCCTTTCTCCACGTCTTCCCTTTTCCTCCAGACGAACAGCAAATCAGCATTCCGTCCTTTCAGCCGGACAATCTTTACCCTGTAAGTATTAATACCTACCTTCAATTGCGCCTTCAGGCACTTCACTTTTGAAGAACAAATGACGTAAGTAACCACCTCCACGCCGAATTTCCGGCTCACTGCGGCTTCATATTCCCGAAACCTCCTTAAATCTTCATCTGTAACAGAATCACTTTCAAATTCCAGATGTGACCAGCTCCTGTCCTCCATAACATAGTTAAAGTCCTGATACATCTGCCTTGCCTCAAGCTTCACTGTCTCGGTCGGCGCTATGTATTCCACTATTCCCGAGATACCCAGTGCAGGAAGTAATTCTTCACCAAAATAGTGGGCAGCGGTCTTTAAGGCCAGATCCTCATGATGGAGTCCCTGGTTTTCCGATGGTTTTCCCTCATCTTTTCTTATGTCTTCCTTCACACAGCCTCCTGTTCCGTAAGCCATGCGTAAAAATCTGTCTCCTATTTAATTATAACCACTCATACGGCCCCGGACAACATACTCTTACAATTTTTATTTTTGCTTTCTTATCATACTAAGGAAAATCTTGTCCGATATGGACAGAATGAATTGTTTTATTTCAGAAATGTTTGTTGCACTCCAGACAGATTTTACACATATCAATGCTGTCAGAACCAAGTATTATTATACCATAAGCTGTAATTTCCTCCAACCTTTTTGTGAATCTTATGAATCAGTACTCCATTTTTCTGAAGCACCCGGAAACAAAAAGAATGGCCGCAGCCATTCTTTTCGATTTATTTTCCATCCGGGCCGGGAGCCAGGATTTCCATCATATTTTTCACGTTTTCTGCTATATTTCCGTTGAAAATTGCGGATCCGGCCACAATGATATTGGCACCGGCATCCAGAACGACCTGCACATTGTCCCTGGTGATACCGCCGTCTACTTCGATATCCACATGAGCCTTGCGGGCATCAATAAGCTGCCTGGCCTCCCGGATTCTAGCCGTGGAAGCAGGGATATACTTCTGTCCGCCGAAACCGGGTTCGACGCTCATCACCAGCACCAGATCCACCTGCGTCCCCGTCTCCTTCAGCAGCGCCGAGACCGGGTTCCACCGTCATGACGAGAAGCAGGTCGATTTTGTCCAGATATTTTTCCACAGCCAAAATGGGGGTGGAGGGCTTAATGGAAATCCCTGCCTTGCGTCCCAGGCTGTGTATCCAGTCCAGCGTTTCTTCCACATCGCTGCAGGCCTCCAGATGGACGGTGATGATATCCGCGCCGCTTTTGGCAAAATCCGCCGCATAACGTATGGGCTCTTCGACCATAAGGTGTACGTCAAATACCATATCCGTCACTTTTCTCAAAGAGGAAACCACACACATGCCAAAAGAAAGGGAAGGCACAAACATGCCGTCCATGACATCAATATGCAGATATTCGGCTCCCGCGGCTTCAACCAGGCTGATTTCTTCTCCCAGCCTGGCGCAGTCCGCCGCCAGAATGGATGGTGATAAAATATTCATATTTTTTCTTTCCTTTTGCGCTGTATGGCCGCCCCCATAAGGGCCGGCATGCCTTTTTCAGGTTTATTTTACAAACGCTTTTACTTTTCCATAAATTCCTTCTGCATCCAGGCCATATTTGGCAACCAGGGCTCCTGCGGATCCGGATTCACCAAAGATGTCGTTCATTCCGATACGGCATACCGGTGTGGGCGCTTTTTCGGAAAGCACTTCACACACAGCGCCGCCAAGGCCGCCGATGATGGAATGTTCTTCCGCCGTTACCACTTTTCCGGTCTTCTTTGCAGATTTAATGATGAGTTCTTCATCCAGAGGCTTGATGGTATGGATATTGATTACCTCTGCGCTGATGCCGTCGGCAGCAAGCTTTTCAGCTGCTTCCAGAGCTTCGGGCACACAAATGCCGGTGGCTACGATGGTAACATCGGTTCCTTCGCGGAGAAGAACGCCTTTTCCGATTTCAAATTTATAATTATCATTGTCATTGATTACCGGTACGGCGGCACGGCCGAAACGAAGGTAAACGGGACCTACATATTCAAGGGCTGCCTGAACTGCGGCTCTCGCTTCCACGGCATCACAGGGATTGATCACTACCATTCCGGGGATGACACGCATAAGGGCTATGTCTTCCAGGCACTGATGGGATGCTCCGTCCTCGCCTACGGTAATTCCGGCATGGGTAGCGCCGATTTTTACATTCAGGTGGGGATAGCCGATGGAATTACGTACCTGCTCATAAGCACGTCCTGCCGCGAACATAGCGAAGGAGCTGGCAAAGGGGATTTTCCCTACGGTGGAAAGCCCTGCCGCAATGCCCATCATGTCACATTCTGCAATACCGCAGTCGATATGGCGTTCGGGGAATGCTTTCTGGAAGGTATTGGTTTTGGTGGCATTTGCCAGGTCGGCATCCAGGACTACCAGGTTGGGATACTGTGCGCCGAATTCAGCAAGGGCTTTTCCGTAAGCTTCTCTGGTTGCGATTTTCTGAACAGGTTTGTTATTTACTTCTGACATAATGCTTCACCTACTTTCTCCAAATCTGCCATTGCCACTGCATACTGCTCATCATTAGGAGCGGTTCCGTGCCATGCCACATTGCCTTCCATGAAGGAAACTCCTTTTCCTTTCAGGCTGTGTGCAATGATTGCAGTGGGCATGCCTTTGGTTTCTTTCGCTTCTTTGAATGCCGCGCGGATGGCATCGAAATCATGGGCATCTATATTGATTACATGGAAATTGAATGCTTCGAATTTCTTGTCGATAGGGTAAGGAGAGCATACCTGGTCGATAGGGCCGTCGATTTGGAGGCCGTTGTTGTCAACAACTACTACCAGGTTGTCCAGCTTATGGAAACCTGCGAACATGGCTGCTTCCCATACCTGTCCTTCTTCGATTTCACCGTCGCCCAGAAGGGTATATACGCGGTAATCTCTGTTATCCAGTTTTCCGCCGAGAGCCATGCCTGCTGCTGCGGAAATTCCCTGGCCTAAGGATCCGGTTGACATATCAACGCCGGGGATGTGCTGCATGCAGGGATGTCCCTGAAGATAGGAACCCAGTTTACGCAGGGTGGTGAGATCTTCTACGGGGAAAAAGCCTCTGTGTGCAAGGGTGGAGTAAAGTCCGGGGGCTGTGTGGCCCTTGGACAGGACAAAACGATCTCTTTCCGGTTTGTCGGGGTTCTCCGGGTCAATGTTCATTTCTTCAAAGTAGAGATAGGTAAAGATATCTGCTGCGGAAAGGGATCCGCCGGGATGACCGGCTTTGGCACTGTGAGCGGCTGTTACAATGCCTTTGCGGATCTCGTTCGCCATTTTTGCGAGTTCAAGATTATCCATGAATGATTTTCCTCCATATAATATGATTTGGGGTGGGGTGGTGGTGACCAAAGTTAAAAGGACGCATAAAGCGGAAGGGGTGAGGGGGCCGGGGTATCGGGGTGGTGGTACCGGACGGCAGAACCTCAAGACCTTCGGTCTTTCGGTCGCTTCGCTCGCCGGGCAGGTTCAGAAGGTCTGGGAAGGGCAAGCATGGATGTGGGGCGTATCCATGTTTGTCCTTCCCAGGCCTTCTGAGCCTGTCCGGTTCTGCCTGGTCACGAATATAATACTCTATTTACCCCCGTTTTGTCCATAGTAAGCGTTGGCTCCGTGTTTTCTGAAGTAGTGTTTGTCCTGGAGTTCCTGAGGAGCGGGCTGGATTCTTGCGTTAATTGCTTCGGCACGGTAGGCCATTTTAGCCACTTCTTCCAGAACTACGGCATTGTGCACTGCTTCGTGGGCATCTTTGCCCCAGGAGAAGGGTCCGTGGTTTTTGCAGAGTACGGCGGGTACTGCTTTGGGGTCTTTTCCCATGGCCTTGAATTCATTTACGATAAGATGTCCTGTATTTTCCTCATAGGCGTCTTCGATTTCTTCTTTGGTCAGGCAGCGCAGGCAGGGAACCTCTCCGTAAATGTAATCCGCATGGGTGGTTCCGTAGCAGGGAATGCTTCTACCTGCCTGGGCCCAGCTGGTGGCATAGGAGGAATGTGTATGGACGATTCCGCCGATTTCAGGAAATGCTTTGTACAGCTCCACATGTGTTGCCGTATCGGAGGAGGGGTTATACTTTCCTTCCACTTTATTACCATTCAGATCCACAATGACCATATCTTCAGGGGTCAGCTTGTCATAATCCACGCCGCTGGGCTTAATGGCAAACAGTCCGCTTTCTCTGTCGATTTCACTTACATTTCCCCATGTAAAGGTAACCAGGCCGTGCCGGGGAAGAAGCATATTGGCTTCGTATACTCTTTTTTTCAGTTCTTCTAACATGTTTCCATCCTCCCGTCCGCTTTGGCGGACATTTTTCTCCAAAAGTCTTCTGTTTCCTGATACGGGCGCCCTCCGTCAGAAAGGCGCCGCATGATTTACAGCTAAATCAGATTTTCCACAGCCGCCTTCTCAATAGGAAGCCCTTTCGTATAACGTTCCACAAACTTATTGAAGCCTTCCACATCTCTTGGATCGGGCTCGATCTTCACGCCGGCATTTCCTGCAAACACTCTGTTATCCAGGAACTGTGCCAGAGATTCACCGTCCTTTTTGGTCATCATATAAGACGCCAGGAGGGCAATTCCCCAGGCTCCGCCTTCTCCTGCGGTTTCCATTACGGATACCGGAGCATTAACGGCTGCCGCCAAAAGCTTCTGTCCCACTTCCTTTGTCTTGAACAGGCCTCCGTGTCCCAGCAGCTTGTCAATCTGTACATTCTCTTCCTTCAGAAGGATATCCAGGCCTGTTTTCAGTGCGCCCAGCGCGGTAAACAGGTGAACACGCATGAAGTTCGCCAGATTAAAATTGCTTTCCGGATTTCTTACGAACAGCGGACGGCCCTCTTCAAAGCCTGTAATATGCTCTCCGGAGAAATAATTGTATGCCAGCAGGCCTCCGCAGTCCGGATCCCCTTCCAGAGCTTTCCGGTAAAGGGTGCCGAACAGATCATTTTTATCCACCTTCATACCGAACGCCTGTGTAAATTCCTCAAACAAATCAATCCAGGCATTCAGATCTGAGGTACAGTTATTGCAGTGAACCATGGCAACGGCGCTTCCGTCAGGGGTCATTACCATGTCAATTTCAGGATGTACCTTTGCCAGTTCTTTTTCCAGTACTACCATGGCAAACACACTGGTGCCCGCAGATACATTGCCGGTACGCTTTGCCACGCTGTTGGTCGCTACCATTCCGGTTCCTGCATCTCCTTCCGGAGGACAAACAGGGATTCCAGCCTGAAGCTGGCCTGTTGTATCCAGAAGACGCGCGCCTTCTTCCGTCAGGCAGCCTGCATTCTCACCTGCAACAAGGATTTCCGGCAGAATATCCAGAAGCTTCCAGGAAAAGCCTTCCGGAGCCACAAGCTCATCAAAAGCCTTTACCATCCTGCTGCTGTACTGTCTGGTTGCCGCGTCCACCGGCATCATTCCTGCTGCCTCACCGATTCCCAGCACCTTCCTGCCCGTCAGCTTCCAGTGTACATAACCCTCCAGGGTTGTCAGGAAATCGATATCCTTCACATGCTCTTCTTTATTCAGGATCGCCTGATACAGATGGGCCACGCTCCATCTCTGGGGAATATTAAAATCAAAAAGTTTCGTAAGCTTTACAGATGCTTCTTCGGTAATGGTATTCCTCCAGGTACGGAAAGGCACCATCAGCTCTCCCTCTTTATTGAAAGCCATATAGCCATGCATCATGGCGCTGATACCAAGCGCTCCCACCTTTGTCAGAGTCACGCCGTATTTGGCCTGCACATCCTTTGCCATTTCCTGATAGCTGTCCTGCAGGCCGTTCCAGATATCCTCCAGGCTGTAGGTCCAGATATTATTTTCATAACGGTTTTCCCATTCATGGTTTCCCGCGGCGATAGGAGTATTATCCTCTCCTACCAGCACAGCCTTGATTCTGGTGGATCCGAATTCAATACCTAAAGCTGTCTTCCCGTTTACAATCGCATCTCTTATTTCTGTCATACCCATTTTAAAATCCTCCTCCTTATCTGTAATAAATACTGTTCCATCTCAGCTCATTCTTGAAATTGCGGATGGTAGTGTCTTTATCAATAACAACGCTTTCAATTCCCATGGCCGCCGCCCAGTCAACCATCTGATCAACCGTTAAATCATAAGAAAATGCGGTGTGGTGAGCGCCTCCGGCAAGAATCCAGGCCTGTGCCCCGGTCGCAAGGTCAGGCTGGGGTGTCCAGAATGCTGTGGCTACAGGAAGCTTAGGCATTTCTTTTTCACACTTCTTACAGTCAACCGCATTGATAATGAGGCGGAAACGATTGCCCAGATCCACAAGGGAGGTGGCTACCGCGGGACCCGTTTTGGAAGTGAATACCAGACGGGCAGGATCTTCCCTGTTGCCCATGGAAAGCGGCTGTACTTTAATGGATATGGGGCCTTCCGCAATCGAAGGACAAACTTCAAGCATATGCGCCTGCAGGATTCCTTCTTTTCCCGGAACCAGATTGTATGTATAGTCTTCCATAAAAGAAGTTCCCTTTGCCCCCGGAACTCCTGCCGCCATAATTTTCATCAGGCGTACCATGGCCGCTGTTTTCCAGTCGCCTTCTCCGCCGAAACCATAGCCTTTTTCCATCAGTCTCTGGATAGCCAGTCCGGGAAGCTGCTGCAGTCCGCCCAGCATGCCGAAATGGGTAACAATCGCATGATAATCCCCGTCTTCCAGGAATTTCTCAAGGCCGATCTCTATTTTGGCCTGAGCCGCCACATGAGCGCGGAATTCTTCCGGATCCCTGCCTTCCAGCAGAATCTGATACTTGCTGTAATACTCCTCCACAAGGGCATTAACGTCTCCCCCGGAAACAGCATTTACGTATTCCACCGCGTCGTTTACACAGTAGTGGTCGATTTCCCATCCGAATTTTACTTCGGCTTCCACCTTATCGCCTTCGGTTACGGCAACATTATTCATGTTGTCTCCGATACGGCAGACCCTGATGTGGGAGGATTCCATAATACCGATAGCCGTTCTCATCCAGCTGCCGATTTTTTCCTGTACTTCTGCATTCGCCCAATGTCCCACAATAATCTTGCGTTCAATCCCCATACGGCTTACCATATGTCCGAATTCCCTGTCTCCGTGTGCGGACTGGTTTTCATTCATGAAATCCATATCGATGGTATCGTAAGGAATTTCCTCATTGAACTGGGTGTGCAGATGGCACAGCGGCTTGCGGTATTCCTTCAGTCCCAGAATCCACATCTTTGCGGGAGAAAAGGTATGCATCCAGGTAATGACACCTGCGCATTCGCCGTCCTCATTCGCCTCATTGAGGGTTCTTCTGATAGTGGCGGGATCGATCAAAGTGGGCTTAAGAACCACTTCAAAGGGAAGCCTGCCGGACGCATTCAGCCCTTCCACGATTTTGGCGGAATGCTCTGCCACTTTTCTCAGACATTCCTCTCCATACAAATCCTGGGAACCTGTACAGAACCAGAATTTGTAGTCTCTTCCTGTTTTCATTTCACATTTCCTCCTGAATAAAATTTATTTGTAATTGTTCCTGTTTACCCTGAAATTAGCTCTCGCCTTGTTATACCCGATTCAGGCTCCTGACGGAATCTCTTTCCACAATTTCCGTCACAAATTCATAATTCCCGTCAAAATTTCTGTTTTTCATGATGGCCAGCAGATTTTCCGCCGCCCTGGCCCCCAGCTTATCCGTGGGATGATGCACGCTTGTCAGCCTGGTTTCCGCCAGCTCAGCCAGCTCCGAATCGTCAATGCTGATCAGGGAAATATCCTCCGGCACCCGGATTCCCTCTTCTTTCAGAAGGACCTCCAGCTGAAAGGCAATTTTATCGTTATAGCAGAAAACAGCGGTGCATTCTTTAAAATTCCTCAGTATCCTTTCCCGATAATCATGGAGGTGCTGCTCTCCCTCCGTATCCAGCCAAACAATCCCGGAATCTCCCGCCGGAATCCCCGCCTTCCTGCAGGTATCCAGATACCCTGCATAACGCAGATGCCCCTGTCCGTCATCGAATTTCAAAAGCGCTCCGACTTTACGGTGCCCTGCATGGATCAGATATTCCACCGCCATTTCTGCTGCCAACCTGTCGCTTAAGGTCACATGAGGCAGAGGCAGTCCGGGATAAAAGCTGTTTATGAATAAAATCGGGATTTTCCGTTCCATCAGCTTCTGCAGCAGCGGCAGGTTCGGATTGGGCAGACCGCTTTTCGTGGCTTCCATAATAATTCCCGCCACATCGTCCCTGGCTGTGATGTCTTCCAGTATGGTACGCTCCCGTTCCAGCTGATTGTTGGTAAAAGCGATTTGAACCGAGTAACCCCGTTCAAACAGGGTATTTTCTATCCCCTGAATAGTCCTGGGGAAAATATAGCTGTCCACATATGTGGTTACCACCGCCACTCTCGTCTTATTCTCAAGGTTGGCCATCCGGTTGTCACTGATATAGGTTCCGCTTCCCTGCCGTCTGGCAACAATCCCTTCCTCTTCCAGAACGCCGATGGCATGCCGCACGGTCTGTCTGCTTAAGCCGAACAGCTCACACAGCTCGTTCTCAGAATTCAGCTTATCACCGGGACTCAGTTCTTTCTTTTCCAGCCTTTCCTTTACCCAATCCACCACTTCTTTGTACTTGGGTTTTCTCTCCATCCGCAGTCTCCCCTCCTTTCCAGTTGTATTTGTTCTTTCTCAAGTTGTATTCTTTTTATTTCCCCGGCTGTTCACATGGTTCGCATGCAGGGAATACAAAAAAGGAAACTCATGCGTTTTGTCAGTATTAAACAAGGGTATTCCTCTGATTTTGTGCATATTCACAGCCTTCTTTCTTTCTCTTTTGCAGCGGCTGCCCATTACTTTCACTATAGTCCAAACAAAACCGCATGTCAATATTTTAATGAAATTATAAATACATTTAACCAAAGTTGTATGTGTACAACTTATCAAAAATAATAACCATAGCTTTCTCTGTCATGAATGTCTCAAGGAATACATAAACTGTTAAAAACCCCCCAAGGAATTAGTTCTTTGAAAAAACGCATGCCACTCATCATTGCCGCCGCGGCCCTTCTCCTTTTTTCGGGGCTGTTTCTTTTTTTATACTTCTATAACGATACCCTCCGCTTCCATCACATGACTGAAGAATTTTT
>ENA-OPVH01001400-OPVH01001400.1-human-gut-metagenome-genome-assembly--contig:-NODE-1400-length-11995-cov-6.705611_pt1 | contig 11995 bp, 10 predicted proteins | sample MGYA00241494_ERZ501980 | MGnify/ENA primary metagenome ERZ501980 (study PRJEB25962, sample SAMEA1964914) | human gut metagenome | biome: human gut; feature: human-associated habitat; material: faeces... | reverse complement strand
CGAGTATGAGGAGCTGCCGTTCGTGCTCGACGTGCAGAAGGCCATGGAGCCCGGCGCGCCGCAGCTGCACGAGGCGTTCCCCAACAACATTCTCAAGCATACGACCGCAGCGGCGGGCAATTACGCCGAGGCGATCAAGGAGCCGGGCCTCATCAAGGTCGAGGGCTGGTACGAAACGCCGACCGTGCAGCACTGCCACATCGAGAATCACGGCTGCTTCTGCTATGAGGAAAACGGCCGCCTCGTCGTGACCAGCTCCACGCAGATCCCGCACATCGTACGCCGCATCGTCGGACAGGCCCTGGGCCGTCCGTGGGGCGATATCCGCATCATCAAGCCATACATCGGCGGCGGCTTCGGCAACAAGCAGGACGCGCTGTATGAGCCGCTGTGCGCCTGGTGCTGCACGCAGGTCGGAGGCCGTCTTGTCAAGCTCGACTGCTCGCGTGAGGAAACCTTCGTCTCCAACCGCGTCCGCCATGCCATCCGCTTCCATCTGGTCACATGGCTCCGCAAGGACGGCTCGCTTGCCGCGCGCAAGGTCGAGTGCTTCTCCAATCAGGGCGCTTACGCCTCGCACGGCCACTCCATCGTCGCAAAGGCGATGGGCTCGTTCCCGCAGCTGTACCCCTGCCCGAACATGGAGTGCGACGCCTACACCGTCTACACCAACCGCCCCGCCGCAGGCGCAATGCGCGGCTATGGTATGCCGCAGGCCTCGTTCGCAAACGACTCGAACATTGAGGACTGCGCCCGCGCCGTCGGCATGGACCCGATCGAATACCGCGACCGCTTCCTGATGCCCCTCGGCTATGAGGACGGCTTCAGCAAAAACGTCAATTATTTTGATTCCCACCGCGAGTGCATGGCAAAGGGCCGGGCGCTCATTGACTACGACCGCAAGATGAAGGAATACGCCAACCAGACTGGCCCCATCCGCCGCGGCATCGGCGTGGCCTGCTTCTGGTACAACACGGCGGTCTACCCCATCTCGCTGGAGACCTCCGCCAACCGGATGCAGCTCAATCTCGACGGCACCGTCACCTACCAGTGCGGTGAGACCGAGATCGGTCAGGGTGCTGACACGGTCTACGCCCAGATGGTCGCCGACGCCGTCGGCCTTGCGAGCTACCGCGATGTGCATGTCGTCTCCTGTCAGGACACCGACATCACCCCCACCGGCCTTGGCGCCTATGCCTCGCGGCAGACCTATGTTGCGGGCTTCGCCATCCGGCAGACGGCGCGGCTGCTGCGTGAAAAGATCTTCGCCTATGCGTGCGAGCTCACGCGCCAGAGCGCGGACAATATGGAGCTTCAGGGCGGCAGCATCCTCCGCAAGCAGGACGGAAAGGTGCTCATGAGCCTGAAGGAGCTTGCCATGACGGCGCAGTATAACCCCGTCCACAGCGAGCACATCACCGCCGAGTCCACCTACACCATCCGCAACAATGCCTATTCCTTCGGCTGCTCCTTTGCAGAGGTCGAGGTCGATATCCCGATGTGCAAGGCGAAGCTCCTGAACGTTGTGAACGTCCATGACTGCGGCACGCTCATCAACCCCGCCCTTGCCGAGGGTCAGGTGCACGGCGGCATGTCGATGGCCATCGGCTACGGCCTTTCCGAGCAGCTTCTGTTCGACCCGAAGACCGGCCGCCCGCTCAATGACAACCTCCTCGACTACAAGCTCTCCACCTTTATGGATCACCCCGATCTTCAGGCGGCGTTTGTGGAGAATCCCGAGCCGACCTCGCCCTACGGCACCAAGGCCCTTGGCGAGCCGCCCGCGTGCTCTGCCGCACCCGCCATCCGCAACGCCATTCTTCACGCGACCGGCGTCGCCATCGACCAGATCCCGATCACGCCGCATGTCCTCTTCGCGAAATTCACCGAAGCCGGACTTATCAAGGATTAAGGAGGCAGCGCACCATGTATGATATGAAAGCGCTCTATGAGGCGCACAGTGTCGAGGAGGCCGTAAAGCTCCGTCTTGAGCACCCTGAGGCACAGATCATTGCAGGCGGGACCGACGTGCTCGTCCAGATGCGCGAGGGCCGCCGCGCCGGCAAGGAGCTGATCTCCATTCATGAGATCGATTCCATGCGCGGCATCTCCATCGACGAGCACGAGAATATCCGCATCGGCTCGCTCACGACCTTCTCGCACATCACCCGCGACCCCATCATCATCGAGAAAATGAATGTTCTGGGCGAAGCCGTTGACATGGTCGGCGGCCCGCAGATCCGCAACATGGGCACCATCGGCGGCAACACCTGCAACGGCGTGACCTCTGCGGACTCCGCCTCCACGCTCCATGCATGGGAGGCGATCGTCGAGCTGACCGGTGTAAACGGCAAGCGCTGTCTTCCCATACGGGACTTCTATCTCAAGGCCGGCGTCGTTGACATCCGCGCCGCCGAGGGCGAGATCCAGACCGCGCTTCTGATCCCGAGGGCCTCGTGGGAAAACACAAAGGGCTTTTACATCAAGTACGGTATGCGAAACGCAATGGAGATCGCCACGACCGGCTGCTCCGTCAATGTCCGCCTGTCGGAGGACAAAAAAACGTTTGACCGCGTCCGCATCGCCTACGGCGTCGCAGGCCCCGTGCCGATGCGCGCCCCCAGCGCCGAGGCCGCCGTCAACGGCAGACCCGTCACCATGGAGAACGTCGAGGCGTTTGCGCAGGCCGTTCTTGAGGACATCCAGCCCCGTGACTCGTGGCGTGCCAGCAAGGCGTTCCGCAAGCACATCGCCGTGGAAATGGCGCGGCGCGCCCTCATCGAATCCGTCAAACGCTGTGGAGGTGAGCTGTAATGGCACAATACAAACTCGTTCAGTGTACCATCAACGGCAAGAAGGTCGAAAAAATGGTCGATACCCGCGCAAGCCTGACCGATATGCTCCGCAATGACTTCCGCCTGACGGCCGTCAAGAAGGGCTGCGAGGTCGGCGAGTGCGGCGCGTGTACCGTTCTGATCGACGGCGAAGCCGTCAACTCCTGCCTGTATCTGGCCTCGTGGGCGGACGGGAAGGAGATCCTGACGCTTGAGGGGCTCATGGGGCCGAATGGCGAGATCTCCGACATCCAGCAGGCCTTCATGGACGAGACCGCCATCCAATGCGGCTTCTGCACGCCGGGCTTCATCCTGACCGCGACGGAGATCCTCGCCGCCGGAAAAGAATACAGCGACGACGAGCTGCGCAAGCTGCTCTCCGGCCACCTGTGCCGCTGCACCGGCTATCAGAACATCTTCCGCGCTGTCAAAAAAACCATGCTCCGGCGTCTCGGCAAGTACGAGGAAGCCGAGGCCGTCCGCTGAAACGCGCATATCCGGCCCGCCGCAGAAAAGCCTGCGGCGGGCTTTTTGTCAGAAAGTTTGGCAAGCTGATTCTGGCGCGGCGCGGCAGGATGTGCTATAATAGCCTCTGCCAAAGGAGCCGCGCCGCGGCTCCCCCGCTACACTTCCCGCATGAAAGGAACCGACACCATGAATGACAAAGAAATCGGCGAGCTGCGGCGCCGTCTTCGCCCCGACCGCACCAACATCACCTCTGTCTACGGCTGCTACGTCTCTGACAGCCGTGAAATTCTCTCCACCTTCCGTCAGTCGCTCTCCATCTGCACCGAGGACGATAAGGAGCTCTATCTCGGCCTTCTCAAAAAGGCGCTCTCCGGCTCGATCGACAAGAACCTGCTCGATCTGAGCTTCCGCACCCAGCAGGTCGCGGACAGTGACGAGCACCGCCTTCTCATGAAGCTCCGTGAGACGAAGCTCTCGGACGAGGAAACGCTGCAAACCTTCTACCAGACAGTGATCGATTCGCTGTCCATCGAGGGGCACTATCTCATCCTGCTCGCGCACGAGAGCTACGACGTGCCGTTCAAGGCGCGCGACGGCGCATCACTGGAGGACGGCGACACCGTTTTTTCCTACATTCTCTGCGCCGTCTGTCCGGTCAAGCCCTCAAAGCCCGCCCTGAGCTACTGCGCCGAGGAAAAGAGCTTCAAGCTCCAGTCCCCCGGCTGGACGGCCGCCGCGCCGGAGCTCGGCTTCCTTTTCCCTGCCTTTGACGGCAGGCGGCCGAACATCTACGACGTGCTGTACTACACGAAAAACGCGGCCGGCAACCACGCCGAGCTGATCGAAGGCCTGTTTCATGTCGAGCCGCCGATGCCTGCCGAGGAGCAGCGCACCTCGTTCCAGACGGTGCTCGGCGCACTCAATGAGGCATGCGACCTGAAGGTCGTGGAGTCTGTGCACGACGAGCTGTGCCAGCGCATCGATGTCCACAAAGAGACAAAGGATCCCGACCCGCTCACCGTCACGAAGGAGGATGTCAAGTCCGTTCTCGCCGACTGCGGCGTGTCCGACGAGCATCTGGCGGCGTTCAGCGTGGAATATGACCGCGAATTCGGCGAGGACGCGCAGCTCAGCCCGCGCAACATCATCACGCCGAAGAAGTTTGAGGTCAAAACGCCCGATGTCGTGATCCAGATCGCTCCGGACCGCAAGGACCTTCTGGAAACGCGGCTCCTCGGCGGCGTGCCGTATCTGCTCATCCGCGCGGACGACGGCGTTGCTGTCAACGGCGTGAACATCCAGATGCCCGAATGACCGCTCCACAGGAAATGCTGTAAAAGGGTGCGGCGCAGCCTTGAAATGATCTCCCAAGCCTCACAGCGGCAGCGGCAGAAAGATCGCTGTTGACATCCGGGATTACCGGGCGTATAATAAGCGTAATTTCATAGAAAAAGCGATGACGAAGACGGATTTGATCGTACAGCCGATAGAGAGCCGGGGACGGTGGAAGCCCGGTGGACTGCCTTCATAAATCCCATCACTTCTGAGCCGGAGTCCCCAAAGCAGTATTGTCAGTAGGGGCTTTCGCGCAGGCTGCGTTAGTGCCTAGGGCTTGTTGGAGTCTGAAGCGAGTGGTGCGTTTCGGCGCGCAATTTGAGTGGTACCGCGGGTATTTTGGACCCGTCTCAAAGAGATTTGAGACGGGTCTTTATTTTTTTGTTCAAAAGAAAGGAAGAGAACGATGAAACTGGGGAAAAGAAATCTTTTGGTGGTAAGCGTTATGCTGTTCGCGCTGTTTTTTGGAGCCGGAAACCTGATTTTTCCGCCCTTCCTGGGACAGAATGCAGGCACGCATACCTTGGCGGCGATGGCCGGCTTTCTGGCAACTGCGGTGATCCTGCCGGTGCTGGGCGTGGTCGTGGTAGCCCGCTTCGACGGTCTGGAAAAGCTGGGACAGCAGGTGGGCAAGCGGTTTGCTCTGGTGTTTACGCTGCTGATTTATCTTTCTATCGGCCCGGGACTGGGCATTCCCAGAGCCGCTTCGGTTCCCTTTGAAATGGCGGTCGCCCCTTATCTGCCTCAGGAAGCCAATCTGACACTGTGGATGGCGGTCTATTCTGTTGTGTTTTTCCTGGTGGCCCTTTGGCTCTGCCTGAGCCCCGGAAAGCTGGTGGACCGGATCGGCCGGGGGCTGACTCCGGCGATGCTGATCCTGCTGACGCTGTTGTTCGTGTGCTTCGTGTTCCGGGGAGAGACGCAGGTTGCCCAGCCCCAGGATAGCTATGCAGCCGCACCGCTGCTGAAGGGCTTTACCGAGGGTTACAATACCATGGACACCATTGCCGCACTGAATTTCGGACTGGTGATCTCCACCACCCTGACATCCTTCGGCCTGCGGGAAAAGCGGGACAGAATGCGCTATACGGTTCTGGCAGGGCTTCTGGCCGGAATGATTCTGGCGCTGGTATACGCCATGCTGTCCTACATGGGAATGTGCAGCTCCGGTGTTTATGCGCTTCAGGACAACGGCGCGTGGACTCTGCGGTGCATCGTCTACCAGGTGTTCGGCGGCACAGGCGCAGTGCTTCTGGCGGCGATTTTCACTCTGGCGTGTCTGACGACCTGTGTCGGTCTGATCAATTCCATTTCTCAGTATTTTTCCACCCTTTTTGCAGGGGTTTCCTACCGCACCTGGGTTTTTGTCATTACGTTCTTCTCCCTGCTGGTTTGCAACCTGGGGCTGAACATGATTTTGAGCATCTCCGTGCCGGTACTGAATGCCATCTACCCTGTGTCCATTGTGCTGATCCTGCTGGGACTGAGCCACGACCTTTGGAAGCAGAACCGGTTTGTCTACCCCATGACGGTTCTGGGAACTGCGGCGGTCAGTGTCCTGTATGCCCTTGGGGATGCCGGGGTGCCTCTGGGCAGCCTGGGGCAGCTGCTGCACAGACTGCCTCTCTATAAAATGGGCTTTGGCTGGCTCGGCGTGGCGTTGGGAATGCTGGTGCTGAGCGTGCTGGTCGGAGCCTTGAGCAAAGCCAAAGGACGCCCGACAGTCAGGGACTGTCAGGTATAATGTGTTTTGTCCGAGGCCGCAGCGTTCAGAAAAAGTGCCAGTGGCACTTTTTTAGCGTAGGCCGAAGCGGCTATGCCGCGAGGGGGAACCACGTGGGGCGCATCGCCTGCGGGCGCGAACTCTACGAGTTTTTTGACAGCCTGATGTCCCCGCTTTTTCAGAAGCGGGGACATTTTTTCTTCTCCGATACTCTAAGACAGCACCGGGCATTTCTACAATGCCGTCGTTGCCGAACTGAAAGCGCAGCAGGGCAAAATACTGCCCGGAACTGCCCCTTCATTTTGTTTGTCTGGGCAAAGAAGCTGCTAAAGTGCCGGGCGTTTGAACAGTTCATCCGTGAAAAACTGGTAATATCCGCGGCTCCGGAAGATTTAGAAATAAGTGGCGCGTTTTTTTCACGCGATGGCTTGAGAAGAAGGGCGTTATATGCTATAGTTTATATGTAATAGTGTAACCTCTTTCGCAAACGCGGAAAGGATACAATCTATAGTATCTCTTTTATCCAGGCAGCAGCCGGAATGATTACATTGTCCAATGAATCATGGAGCGAGGACGCCACTGCTTTCCAATGACGGCAGGACAAGCATATTGGAGAGAAAATCAAGGAGCAAACTTTATGGAGGAGCTTGAACTGTACATCCCCCAACTGGAAGATTTATGGTTCTATCAACAGATGATGTCTGACCCGGAAACGATGTCCTACAACGCGGGCTGGAATGTTGACTATCCAGGATACCATCGGGACACCGGTTGTATCGATTACCCGGACGAGGCGCTCGCCAATTGGTATGATGGATGGGTAGGAAATGAGCCGGATCGTTTCTATGCGTATATCAAGCGAAGCTCCGACGGAGTATGGATCGGTGATGTGAGCTTTCATTACGCGCCTGAGAAGGATTGGTGGGATATGGGCATCGTGATATATGCCCCATTCCGTGGGAAAGGGTATGCCGTTTCTGCACTGAAGCTGATGCTCGATCATGCTTTCCGTGTTTGCAGTATTTCCAGAATCCACAATGACTTTGAGGTCACCCGGAACGAAATTGCCGCATGGGAAACCCATCGCAAAGCAGGCTTCCGAAAATTGGGCGTGGAAGACGGTTTTCTCCACATGATGATCACCAGAGAAGATTATCTGCGTGCGGCGCAAAAAGCGCCTACTGATAATCCAATAAAGCCAAATGCGGAAATGGTGTAAAAATGGTGTGACAGCCAAGACACCAAACGCTGAAACCCCTTGAAAATCAAGGAAAATCGAAGGAGAATGAGTACAAATGAAATTAGGTATCGTAATACACGAGCCTTTTTTCATATCTTCATATAAGTTCACGTAACGCCACAAAGCGTTGAAAATTCTAGCTTTTTTAGGCTTTACACTTCATGTAATTCCATATAAAATCATGCCGTTTCACGGCAAATTGGTGCGGAATTGGTGCGGTGTTTATCTCGAAGTCAGAGCCCAACACATCAGCATAACCAAGAATTTTATATTTTTTCATCAAAAGCGCAGGAAACAGCAGCCGCTATTTCCCGCGCCTTTTTGCATTCTGATGCTCGAAGCACGCCTCTTATCCTCACTGTATTTATATTCATATTTTTCGGAAGGAGTCTCTGTCATGACCGATTACAAACTTGAAATCAAGCAAATCATAGACTACCCCAAATGCCGCATCTACCGGCAATTCATACAGAGTTTGGTCGCAGACCGGAGCATCCGTACAAACGGGTGCTCCGGTCTTTTTCATTATGCGGTGCTTTGCTGCTACGCGAACTTCCGCACATCCTACCAGCGCTACGACGGCATCAGCTACATCGTGCATCCAGGCCAGTGGATCTGCCCGCTGCGGGAGCTGCGGATGTGGTTCCGCGCGAGAACGAACCGTCAGCTTTTGCGGCAGCTTGAGTTGCTCCAGCGGCACCATTTCATCGAGTACGACCTGATCGGCCGCGGACAGCTTGTGCAGTACCGCATTCTCGACTGGCCGCGTTATAACACCGTGCTGGATTATAGCTGCCCGTGCCAGAAGGATTCCGGATTCTTCTTCCTGCCTATGAGCGCAGCGTCGCGGCTGCTCAGTCTTGGCAAATGCTCCGAGATGGACGCGCTGCTCGATCTCTGGCTGAACGCGATCTACAATGACCATCAGGTTGCCGGTTCTGAGGCTGGTCCTGTGGTCTATCTGCGAAACGGCACTGGTAACCCGCTCGTTTCCTATGCAGAGCTTGGCAAGCGCTGGGGCGTTTCCAAAGCGACCGCCGGACGCATCCTCGGCAAATTCGTGCGGCTGGAATACATCAAGACATTTTCATTCCCCGGCCGCAGCGGGACGGCAATCTATTTACAGAACTATCTGTCCACCATGTTTCAGATTTCCGACGTTATGGTGGACAAAGAAGAAGTCGCGATGGCGCTGAACCTCTGCATCCGCGTGCAGGACTGTGCGCAGGATATGGCGCAGCCGGACTGCGCATCAGATTGCTCGATCAGCGTTTCAAAATCGCACACGGAGATTCTGATTGCCGAAGTCCTGAAGCTCTTGAAAACACAGGGCGTTTGCTGCACGACCTGCCCCCGGTTTCAACATAAGTTATATCCCTTATCCGATTGCGTCGGAGTCTTATGGGAGCACGAAGCGGAGGAGCTTCAGCTGGGGCTGATGCTCTCCTGCGGCAGCACGCAAACGCGGTATTTTGAACTTACGATCCGGCAGAAAGGAGCGAACGACAATGGCGAAGAATAAGCGGCCTTCGGCAGATGTGACCGAAGATCCGCACTACCACGATACCTGGACGCTGCTGCGGAAGTACCGTGACGTAGTATGGAGTCTGGAGGTTTCCGTGCGTCAGGTGCGGAATCGGTTCCGGATCGACTATGGCAAGACAATCGAGGATTTTCTGGAATCCGTCTATCTGGCCGGCGCGGATCTCTCCGGCACGGAGCTGGAGCATCAGGCAAAGTGCATCGAGCAGAGCCATAAAATGCTCTGCCTTGTAGACAGCGCCGTGGATCTCATGCGCGCCAAGCACAAAAACGGCGAGGAATTCTACTGGCTGCTCTACTACGCCTATCTCTCCCCGCAGGAGCTTCAGAACGTCGAGGAGATCATCGACCAGCTCCGCCCGCACATCCGCGACATCAGCACGCGGACGTATTACCGGAAACGTAAAGAGGCCGTCGAGGTACTCAGCTCAGTGTTGTGGGGATATACCGCACAGGATAGCGCGGAGATTGTGCGGGAGTTTTGTGGGCAATAGCGCAATGCGCCGAGCAGGAATGATCTTCCCACTCGGCACAAGCAAACATTTCCACCAATTTCCACCAATTTTCACCATTCTCAATTCATTCAATATCCACCTCGCCAACTGTGTCCAAATCATCCTGCGTGATGTCAAGTTCTTCGTAGAGGCGTTCTGCTGAGACAAACAGAGTGGGATCCGCCTTTGCCATGCGTTCAGCTGCTAGATCCAGCAGCCTGGCATCGTTCACCTCATCAGCCAAACCCATATGTTCTTCTATATTATTAGCCATACTATTCACCTCCACATTACCACTTTATCACCAGCAAGATGAATTATCAAGAAAATCACCGTAAAATTCGTTGTCATCCCCGTATTCCTGCTGATATCGTGCTGATATTCATTCCCGATTGACAAAATAGAGGATGACACATATAATGAATATGAAAGCACAAACGTTTCCCGTGCGGCGGTACGATAAGCCATACTGTGCCTGAACAGGTTAAATGTTAAGATTATTTAGCCACTTTGAAGGGTGCCGCAGCTAACAGCCAGCAGAAAACCGCCACCATTTAACAGCAGGCGCTGGATGACAAAAATGTTGTCCAGCGCATTTTTTGAAGGATTCAGATATATGATAAGTGAACTACTCACAGGACGAATCAGACTATTATAAGGAGGCAGTAACGTGGAAAATTTATACAAACTTGTAAATGAGCTGCGGAATCTGCCCAATGAAACTCAGTGGTTGGAGTTTAAACACAACAACTATGAGCCGGCCATGATTGGTCAGGACATCAGCGCACTGGCAAACAGCGCAGCTATGTGTGAAAAAAGCAGTGCCTACATGCTGTGGGGAATTGATGACAAGACCCACGAGATTGTTGGTACAGATTACAACTTACAGACTCTTAAAAAGGGCAATCAGGAACTGGAGAATTGGTTGCGCTCCTTACTCTCCCGCAACGCGGATTTTGAGTTTCACACGGTTCCGATGAATGGTAAGAATGTGGGTGTGCTCATAATATATAGAGCGGCCAATCAGACTGTGATGTTTGAGAAGGTTGACTATATCAGAGTAGGGAGTTACACGAAAAAATTGAATGAGTTCCCCGCTTTACAAGCCCAGTTGTGGGACAGAATCCGCAACACGAAATTTGAAGAGCGTTATGCAAAACAGGATTTGGAGCTTGCCGACGCTTTGCGCCTGTTGGATTTTGCCGTATATTTTGATATCCGGAACATTCCGCAACCGTCCGACAATAATGGTGTTGCCCATTACATGGTGGAGGAAGGCATTATCGTCAGGCAGGACAATGGGCTGTTTGCCATTACGAATCTTGGCGCGATTCTCTTTGCCAAACGACTGACTGATTTTCCCCGCATTTCCCGTAAAGCCATTCGTGTTGTGCAATACCAAGGTAATAATCGCTTGAATATGTTGAAGGAGGATGTTGGTGGAAAAGGTTATGTGGTTGGTTTTGAGGGACTGATCAAGTATATTGAGGCATTGCTTCCAACACAAGAAGTGATTGCTGGTGCATTGCGGGAGAAGAAAACGGCCTATCCGAGTATCGCAGTCAGAGAGGCAGTTGCAAACGCATTGATCCACCAAGACTTTTCTGTGACAGGAACTGGCCCAGTGGTCGAGATTTTTGAAAAACGTATTGAGATCACAAATTCTGGAACGCCGCTCGTGGATGTACGGCGCATTATCGATAACCCACCGAAATCCAGAAATGAGAAATTGGCATCCTTGATGCGCCGGCTCAGAATGTGTGAAGAATTGGGTACTGGTTGGGATAAAATCGTTATCACTTGCGAGCTATATCAGCTCCCGGCTCCAAAGATCGAGTTATTTGAGGACAGCACCAGAGTCACCTTATTTTCTGAAATGCCTTTCTCTAACATCTCTATATGGAGGATAAGCTTTGGGCCTGCTATTTACATGCCTGTATTAAGCATGTGCAAGGCGAACAGTTGACAAACAGTTCCCTGCGAGAGCGATTCGGATTAAAAGATTCTGCGTCAGGTACGGTATCACGACTAATCAAAGAAGCGGTTGCATCGGAACTCATCAAACCGCTTGATCCGACTACAGCTCCGAGATACATGAAGTACATTCCTATCTGGGCATGAGTTAACTTGCTGGCAATTTGCTTGAAAAAACGGTTTGATATGTTCTGTGTACAAAAAACGCAAGATGTGGGACGAAAGCAGGAGCAAACCATCCAAATAGCGAAGGAGTTTAACTTGCCTGTAACTTGCTGTGGTCGCAAACAATGAAAAACGCGCCAAAGCATTGACACAACATTGGCACAGTTTTGCTCTTTCGGCGCAAATCCGGATATGCTATACTGAAGATGCTCAAAAGCAT
>ENA-OPVH01001389-OPVH01001389.1-human-gut-metagenome-genome-assembly--contig:-NODE-1389-length-12079-cov-2.291084_pt1 | contig 12079 bp, 9 predicted proteins | sample MGYA00241494_ERZ501980 | MGnify/ENA primary metagenome ERZ501980 (study PRJEB25962, sample SAMEA1964914) | human gut metagenome | biome: human gut; feature: human-associated habitat; material: faeces... | reverse complement strand
CCCTACGGGGACTCCTCCTTCCCGAAGGAGGAGAATGGAGATACCACCGACTGGTTAAATTGCCACCAAATTTAAAGAAGAACAAATAATAAAAGATGTTATCGGCTTTTAACGGAGAAAAAGTTTTTGTATCTTTGTAACGTTCAAATAATCAAGCTGAAGCCGATACATATCCAAAAGAAAGGATGAAAAGGAAGAAACGATATATAGTAACATTGCTGCTTTTTATCAACATTATTATGTTGACGGCAGCCGTTATTCCTCATCATCACCACCCCAACGGAGCGATTTGCATGAAACAGGACTTGCCCGTAGAACAACAATGTCCCACGCATCATCATCACCCGGGAAACGATTCATGTTGCAGCAGCGAATGTATGACGCGCTTCCACTCTCCCATTCCTTCCTTCCACACAGATAGCGGACCGGACTATGTGTTCATCGCCACCCTGTTCACGGACGGAATCATCGAACATCTGCTAAAACCACAAGAGAGACGGGTCAAGAACTATTACGTCTACCGAGACTCGCTGCACGGGACGAACATCCCCCGTACCACCTCTCTCCGCGCCCCTCCCTATTCTGTTTTCGCGTAAGACCAACGTGAATGCAAACTTGTTGCATCCGCGTCACCCTATCTTTGTAACGTAAAAACAGTAAATTTTAGTAGGAAAATATCATTTATGAAAAAACTTATTTTTATGGGAATCCTGGGCTTATTCGCTTTAGGAGCCTGCAATAACAAGAATACACAAGGTCATGAAGGACATGGCCATAATACCGTCACACACAACAACGATGAACACAACCATGAAGCGGAAGGTCACGACCATGAAGCGGAAGGACATACCCATGGAACAGAAGGAGAATGCAACGGCGATCATAAACATGATGCGGCCGACAATCACCAAGGCACTGCTGCCGGACACGATGAAACTGCCGAAGCCGCCCACAGCGACGAAATCATCCTCCCGAAAGCGAAAGCCGATGCTGCCGGAGTGAAAGTAAGCATTGTAGAACCCGCCCCTTTCCAACAAGTAATCAAGACCAGCGGACAGGTATTGGCTGCTCAAGGCGATGTAGCCACTGTGGCAGGTGTTGTCTCATTCCGCGGAAAGGTGACGGAAGGTATGAGTGTAGGCAGCGGCACTCCGCTAGTGACCATTTCCTCGCACAACATCGCAGACGGCGACCCGGTGCAACGTGCCCGCATCGCTTACGAAGTGTCGAAGAAAGAATACGAACGGATGAAAGCGCTTGTCAAAAACAAAATCGTATCCGACAAGGATTTTGCACAGGCAGAGCAGAATTACGAGAATGCCCGCATCAGCTATGAGGCGCTCGCAAAGAACCATTCGGCAATCGGACAGAACATTACCGCTCCTATCGCCGGCTACGTGAAAAGTATTCTGGTGAAAGAAGGGGATTATGTCACAATTGGCCAGCCATTGGTCAGCGTGACACAGAACCGCCGTCTGTTCCTCCGTGCCGAAGTGTCGGAAAAGTATTACCCGTATCTCCGTACAATTAATTCCGCCAATTTCCGGACACCATATAATAATAAGGTATATGAATTGGGAGCATTGAACGGCCGGCTTCTCTCGTTCGGCAAAACAGCGGGAGACAACTCTTTCTATGTCCCCGTAACTTTTGAATTTGACAACAAAGGCGACATCATAGCCGGTTCGTTCGTAGAGGTCTACCTGCTTTCCTCCCAACTGGAGAATGTCCTTTCCCTTCCCCGCACGGCACTGACCGAGGAACAGGGAATCTACTTTGTATATCTGCAACTTGACGAAGAGGGATACAAAAAGCAAGAAGTGACTTTAGGCGCCGACAACGGCAAAAATGTGCAAATCCTCACCGGAATAAAACCGGGCGACCGCGTAGTGACGGAAGGAGCTTATCAGGTTCGTCTGGCAAGCGCCAGCAACGCAATTCCCGCACACAGCCACGAACACTAAGTGGCAAGGCGCCGCAGCCGGATTGCTTTGCGGTGCATCTATCTCATTTTTTATCACTCAATTGATGAATTATCATGCTTAACAAAATTATACATTACTCCCTGCATAACAGGTTGGTCGTACTCTGCGCGGCTTTCCTCCTGCTCATCGCGGGTACCTACACTGCCATGAATACCGAAGTTGACGTCTTCCCCGACCTCAACGCCCCGACGGTGGTTATCATGACCGAAGCCAACGGTATGGCAGCCGAGGAAGTGGAACAACTCGTTACCTTTCCTGTCGAAACAGCCGTAAACGGTGCTACCGGTGTACGCCGTGTCCGTTCTTCGTCCACCAACGGCTTCTCCGTTGTCTGGGTGGAATTTGACTGGGGAACAGACATCTACCTCGCCCGCCAGATTGTCAGCGAGAAACTGGCGGTAGTCAGTGAATCCCTCCCCGTCAACGTGGGCAAGCCGACGCTGGGCCCGCAATCTTCTATCCTGGGCGAAATGCTGATTGTCGGTCTGACCGCCGACTCGACCTCCATGCTCGACCTCCGCACGATTGCGGACTGGACGATTCGCCCGCGCCTGCTGTCCACCGGAGGGGTGGCACAGGTAGCCGTGTTGGGCGGAGACATCAAAGAATACCAGATTCAACTGGACCCGGAACGGATGCGCCACTACAGCGTTTCAATGGGTGAAATAATGGCTGTCACCCAAGACATGAACTTAAACGCCAACGGTGGCGTACTTTACGAGTTCGGAAATGAATATATCGTGCGTGGGGTACTTTCTACTCCGAAGGTCGAGGAGCTAGGCAAAGCAGTCGTAAAAACAGTAAACACTTTCCCCGTCACACTGGAGGACATCGCCGACGTGAAAATCGGCCCCAAAGCTCCGAAACTGGGAACCGCTTCCGAACGCGGCAAACCTGCCGTACTAATGACAGTCACCAAACAGCCTGCCACTAGTACCCTCGAACTGACCGACAAACTGGAAGCCTCTCTGAAAGACCTCCAAAAGAACCTGCCTGCCGACGTGAAAGTGTCTACTGATATTTTCCGCCAAAGCCGTTTCATCGAAAGTTCGATCGGCAACGTGAAGAAGTCGCTTTTTGAAGGCGGTATTTTCGTGGTGATCGTCTTGTTCCTGTTCCTGGCAAATGTACGTACAACGGTGATCTCGCTGGTGACACTGCCTATCTCACTGCTCGTCTCCATTCTTACGCTGCACTATATGGGATTGACTATCAACACAATGAGTCTCGGTGGTATGGCCATTGCTATCGGTTCACTGGTGGACGACGCGATCGTGGACGTCGAAAACGTGTACAAGCGCCTGCGGGAGAACCGGCAGAAACCGGAGGCCGAACGGCTCAGTACACTGGAGGTGGTATTCAACGCCTCGAAGGAAGTTCGTATGCCTATCCTTAATTCGACGTTGATTATTGTAGTCAGTTTTGTCCCCCTGTTCTTCCTGAGCGGAATGGAAGGAAGAATGTTGGTCCCGCTGGGCATTGCGTTTATCGTGGCGTTGTTCGCTTCGACGGTTGTTGCGCTGACGCTGACCCCGGTACTTTGCTCGTATCTGCTGGGCAGTAACAAGACGAACAAGGAACTGAAAGAGTCATTCGTAGCCCGTTGGATGAAAGGGGTTTACGGGAAGGCACTGACTTGGGTACTGGCCCACAAACGGGTGACTTTGGGAAGTACAATCGGACTGTTTGTGGTCGCTCTCGGTGTGTTCTTCACTCTCGGACGCAGCTTCCTGCCTTCTTTCAATGAGGGCTCGTTCACAATCAACATCAGTTCGCTGCCGGGCATTTCGTTGGAAGAAAGCAACAAAATGGGACATCGTGCCGAGGAACTGCTGCTGACAATTCCAGAGATACAGACGGTAGCCCGTAAGACGGGGCGTGCCGAACTGGACGAGCACGCGCTTGGCGTGAACGTCTCGGAAATCGAAGCTCCGTTCGAGCTGAAAGACCGTCCGCGCAACGAGCTCGTTGCCGAAGTGCGCGAGAAACTAGGAACGATCACCGGTGCAAATATAGAAATCGGTCAGCCTATCAGCCACCGAATCGATGCCATGTTGTCCGGTACAAAGGCAAACATCGCCATCAAACTTTTCGGCGATGACTTGAACAAGATGTTCTCACTCGGCAACCGGATAAAGGACGCTATCGGAGATATACCGGGCATTGCCGACCTCAACGTGGAGCAGCAGATCGAGCGTCCGCAATTGAAGATTCAACCGAAACGGGAGATGCTTGCCAAGTTCGGGATTACCTTGCCGGAATTCTCGGAATATGTCAACGTTGCCCTTGCAGGAAAAGTGATCTCGCAGGTTTATGAACAGGGAAAGAGCTTCGATCTCATCGTAAAAGTGAAGGATGACGCACGGGACGAAATGGAGAAAATCCGCAACTTAATGGTAGACACCAACGACGGCCGCAAAGTGCCTCTGAACTACGTGGCGGAAGTGGTTTCGGCCATGGGACCGAACACGATCAACCGCGAAAACGTGAAGCGCAAAATCGTGATTTCCGCCAACGTGGCGGACCGTGACCTCCGAAGTGTGGTAAACGACATCCAAAAGCGTATCGATACGTCTATACAGCTCCCCGAAGGCTATCACATCGAATACGGCGGACAGTTTGAAAGCGAACAAGCCGCCAGCCGGACATTGGCGCTGACGTCATTCATCAGCATTGTTGTCATCTTCCTGCTGCTTTACAACGAGTTCCGCAGCGTGAAGGAATCCGGCGTTATCTTGTTGAACCTGCCGCTTGCACTGATCGGCGGTGTTTTCGCACTGGTCATCACGACGGGTGAGGTCAGCATTCCGGCAATTATCGGGTTTATCTCCCTGTTCGGCATTGCGACCAGAAACGGTATGTTGCTTATCAGCCACTATAACCACCTCCAAAAAGAGGAAGGACTGAACGTATACGACAGTGTCATGCAAGGCTCGCTCGACCGTCTGAACCCGATTCTTATGACAGCGCTTTCGTCGGCACTGGCACTGATCCCGCTGGCGCTCGGCGGCGACTTGCCCGGAAACGAAATTCAAAGTCCAATGGCCAAAGTTATCTTGGGCGGACTTTTAACCTCTACGTTCCTGAACGGTTTCATCGTTCCGATTGTTTACCTGATGATGCACCGCCGGCCTACCGACGCTGCACCGGAGCAAGAATCCCTCGCGACACCCTGCTAATCATCAGCCAGACGTAATAGAAGAAACAAATAAAAGAAAAAGTATGAAACGGATTATCATTATAAGTTCTTTTGCTGCCACTGCACTCTTCACCCTGACGGGGGGTGTGCAGGCACAGAACAGCATAGAACAGGTATTAAAAAATATAGAAACGAACAACAAGGAGTTGCAGGCGAACGCCCAACTGATTACCTCGCAGAAACTGGAATCCAAAACGGACAACAACCTGCCCGATCCTACCTTGTCCTACGCTCACCTCTGGGGAGCAAAGGACAAAAACGAAACAATCGGCGAACTCGTCGTTTCGCAGAGTTTCGACTTCCCCAGCCTGTATGCCACGCGCAATAAACTGAACCGGTTGAAGGCAGGGGCTTACGACAGCCAGGCGGACGTATTTCGTCAGGACAAACTGTTGCAGGCGAAAGAAGTCTGTCTGGACATTATCATGCTCCGCCAGCAGAAACAAATTCTCGAAGAAAGGCTCCGCAACGCGGAAGTACTCGCTGAAATGTATGCCAAACGTCTCCAAACCGGAGACGCCAACGCCCTTGAGACGAACAAAATCAATCTGGAATTACTGAACGTCCGCACAGAAGCCTCACTCAACGAAACGGCGCTCCGCAACAAAATGCAGGAACTGAATACGCTGAACGGCAATATCCCGGTGGTCTTTGAAGAAAGCCGGTATCCCCTCACTCCTTTTCCCTCCGATTACCAGATCTTGAAATCGGAAGTGCTCTCTGCCGACCGTACCCTCATGGCGCTCGGCAACGAAAGCCTCGTTGCCCGGAAACAAATAGCGGTCAACAAATCGCAGTGGTTGCCGAAACTGGAACTGGGATATCGCCGGAACACAGAAACGGGCACACCTTTCAACGGGGTAGTAGTCGGCTTCTCTTTCCCTCTTTTCGAAAACCGGAACAAGGTGAAGATTGCGAAAGCACAAGCTTTGAACATCGACCTGCAAAAAGAAAATGCCACGTTGCAAGTTGAATCCGAATTGTCACAGCTCTATCGTGAAGCCAAAGCACTGCATAACTCCATGGAAGAATATAAAAAGACGTTCCGGTCGCAACAGGACTTGGCATTGCTGAAACAGGCACTCACCGGAGGACAAATCAGCATGATAGAGTATTTCGTAGAAGTATCCGTCATCTACCAGAGCCACCAGAACTATCTGCAACTCGAAAACCAATATCAGAAAGCAATGGCACGGATTTACAAAAGTAAGTTGTAGGCCTTATCCGGCCTTTACAACACGCGGATCTTTTCCGGCAAATACCCGCTACGGATACGCCATTCCTGCGGATAAAGATTATTAGCCCGGTTGCCGATATTCTTCACAAAACCCAGAGGAATATTTCGATAAGTGAGCAAAACATACCCGCGAGGGGCTGTCGCCGGCAAAGTGACAGCCTCTTTCCGCAAATAAGCGATTGCTTGTTCATAACTCACCGCCTCGGTTGCAAAAACATCCTGCCGCAGAAGAAGGGCACTCATGGCCAAGGCATGGGCGGGAATCAGATCTTTTCCTTTCACCTCGCCAACCGAAACGCCTGCCTGCACCACCCGCAAATGTTGTTTCATGGCAGCCAGTTCGGCTACGCATTGCTGAGGAAACGCGTGTATTTCAGCACCTTCTGCCGACAAGACGTACTTTCCGGCACACTCATCATGCAGCCATTTTCCGGCCGTTGCCATGTTTTCCTTGGAGACAGGCGAAGAAGAGGCTCCCCCACCTTTCTTACCTTTTTTCCCAGCGGATTTTCCTTTCGGAAACGAATAATAATCGGCATAACTGTCCTCCCCTGCCGTTTCCGGTTTGCGGAGTACGGACAAGAAAAAGCCTTCACCCTTCGTCTTATGCGGGAAAAAGTGATATACGGAAGCCGATTCGCCGCACAGCAGATTTCCTGTGATATTCCACTCTTCCCGAATATCTACCGCCAACGATTCCGCCCCAAATTCCTGCTGAATCCAACGGACATTTTCTTCGTCCTCTTTCGTGTTATATGTACAGGTACTGTATATAAGAATGCCTCCGGGCTTCAGACTCGGCCAAATGTCCGCAATAATCCTCCGTTGCCGTTGCCAGCAAATTTCCACATTCTCCGGACTCCATTCTTCAACGGCCACCGGATCTTTACGGAACATCCCTTCGCCGGAGCAAGGCACATCTGTCAGAATAACGTCAAAGAAAGAAGGCAAAGCCGAAAAATCAGCCGGGTCGTTATTCGTAACCACCACATCCGGATGTCCCCATTTCGTCAGGTTCTCCGCCAAAATCTGCGACCGGTTCCGGATTACCTCGTTGGCAACCAGCAAACTACCTTCGGGCAACACACTACGAGCATGGGTCGATTTCCCTCCCGGAGCGGCACAAAGGTCGAGCATCACCACCGGCTTCGTGACATGCTGCCGGAGCACCTGTTCCACGAACATCGAAGAAGCCTCCTGCACATAATAACACCCTGCATGAAACAACGGGTCGAATGTAAAAGTGAGCCGTTCGTCGAGGTAGATTCCCTCCGAAGACCAGGGAGGTTGAACCGATAGAGCATTTTCCACTTTCAGCCGATGAACTTTCAACCGATTCAGCCTAATGCTCACGGGAGGTTCCTGCTGCAAGGCGGAAACCAGTTTTTCGTATTCTTCGACGCCCAACAAAGCGCGGGTATATTCTGTAAAAGAAGCGGGTAAATTCATTTTCATTTATTAATTTGCGCAAATATCAAAAATATTTCGTCTCTTTGCAACTTTCTCGGATACTAACTGCGTCTAACAGACAAAGAAACAAATTAAAAAATAACAAATATGAAACAAATTCTAATAGCATTATTGCTCGCATTCACCACTTCGACAGTAATTAATGCACAAAAACAGAGTAGCATTGAGAAGGATTCTACCGAAAATGTGAAAGTGACCCTTTCGAAAAAGACAGACACCAAGGCGGATGAATCCAACACAACAGTGACGGTGATCGGCGTAGATACAACGGCGGGCAAGGACGCAAACAGTGTCAGCTCCTCCGGAAGCAGCCACGGAAAAGTTGGTTTTACCTTCGAATCGGATGACAACGACCTTCCCTTCGGCAACCTCAGCGACACGATCAGCGAAGGGATCCTGATCTCTATTATCGCAATCGTCGCCGTCTTCGGACTGCCCGTATTTATCTTGTTTGTAATCTTTTTCTTCCGCTACAAGAACCGGAAAGCCCGTTACCGCCTTGCCGAACAGGCCATTGCAGCCGGACAACCGCTGCCGGAAAACTTTATCCGCGAAAACCGGCCGGCCGACCAACGCTCACAAGGCATCAAAAACACCTTTACAGGGATTGGACTTTTCATCTTCCTCTGGGCGATCACCGGAGAGTTCGGAATCGGAGCAATCGGACTGCTTATCATGTTTATGGGCATCGGCCAATGGATAATAGGCAGCAAACAACAGAAAACAGATGATGTTGATCCTTTCCGGATGAACGTTTCCCGGAAAAGGGACATCGACACAGCCGCCCCTTCGGCAACGCAGCAGGAAGAAAGAAACGGAGAAAAGAGCGACGAAAATAAATGAGCCAACTCAACGATATATCGCTAGTCGCACAGGTCGTAGTGTTCAAAAACACTAGGGCCTTCGACCAGTTAGTGAAGAAATACCAGTCGCCCGTGCGGCGGTTCTTTCTCAACCTGACTTGCGGCGACAGCGAATTGAGTGACGATTTGGCGCAGGATACATTCATCAAGGCATATACCAATCTCTCTTCTTTCCACAATCTGTCGAGTTTCTCAACGTGGCTCTACCGCATTGCCTATAATGTTTTTTATGATTATATTCGCAGCCGGAAAGAAATGGCCGGCTTGGACACAACGGAAATAGATGCCATTAACAGTACCGAACAAGAAAACGTCGGGCAGAAAATGGATGTCTACCAGTCGCTCAAAACGCTAAAAGATGTGGAACGAACCTGCATCACCTTGTTTTATATGGAAGATTTAAGCATTGACAAGATCGCAGGTATTACCGGAATACCGGCAGGAACGGTGAAAAGCCACCTGTCGCGTGGAAAAGATAAATTAGCAACGTACTTAAAACAAAATGGTTATGACAGAAATAGACAATGATAAACTCTTGCGCGACTTCTTTACCGAAAACAGGCAGGAGATAGCGGACAAGGGATTCAGCCGCCGTGTCATGCACCACCTACCCGACCGCAGCAATCGGCTGGCACGCATTTGGAACGCCTTCGTCATGGCTGTGGGAGCCGTACTTTTCGTCTCCTTAGGTGGACCGGAAGCTGCATGGGGAACGATTCGGGAGGTATTCATCGGCATGATTAATCATGGAACAACAAGTCTCGACCCGAAATCAATCATTATCGCAAGTGTAGTGCTACTGTTTATGGCTGCGAGAAAAGTAGCTTCATTGGCATAGGCGGTACGGAAATGTTAAGATGATACTATCGACTGTTTAATCAGTCCCCATTATCTTCCTCTTAATTTTTCCCTTACTAATAAAGCTATCCGAGTGTTAAACAATAATAAATCTACCCTTTGTCCCCGATTAGCCCAAACATAGATGTTGTATCTTTGTTGCTCTGTAAACTAAAATAGAGAGAAAAGTTTTGAAATTACGTATATTCATTTTATTCCTGTTCCTGCCTTTATTGCGTGCCCAGGCAAGCGTCATCGACAGTTTGATGACCCACCCCCGGGATTCTATCGGACTCACGAGTGATTCCCTTGTACTGCATTTTTTAGAGGAATCGGGTATACCTATCTCCGATAATAATAAAGTGAAACTGCTGAAAAGCGGGCGGGAAAAGTTTATCGACTTGTTTGAAGCAATCCGTCAGGCCAAGCACCACGTGCATCTGGAATATTTCAACTTCCGAAACGACTCTATCGCCAACGCCTTATTCGCCCTTCTCGCCGAAAAAGTAAAAGAAGGTGTCGAAGTGCGGGCAATGTTCGACGCTTTCGGCAACTGGTCGAACAACCAGCCGCTCAAAAAAAGACATCTCAAGAAAATCCGTGAACAAGGGATTGAAATCGTCAAGTTCGACCCGTTCACTTTCCCTTATATCAACCACGCCGCCCACCGCGACCACCGGAAGATTGTCGTAATCGACGGAGAAATTGCTTATACCGGCGGCATGAACATCGCCGACTATTACATCAATGGACTACCCAAAATCGGTACATGGCGCGATATGCACATGCGCATTGAAGGCGATGCGGTGAACGATTTGCAGGAGATTTTCCTTACAATCTGGAACAAAGAAACCAAGCAGAACATCGGTGGGGAAATTTATTTCCCTCAACATGAAGACAGTACAAATATCGTTGTCGCTATCGTAGACCGCACTCCGAAGAAAAACAGCCGTATGCTGAGCCATGCATACGCCATGTCGATCTACTCGGCACAAAAAAACGTACATATCGTCAATCCTTATTTCGTGCCGACTTCTTCTATCAAAAAAGCGCTCAACCGGACAATCGACCGGGGAGTGAACGTAACAATTATGGTTTCGTCCGCCTCCGACATCCCTTTCACGCCGGATGCCGCACTTTACAAGTTGCATAAGTTGATGAAACGGGGGGCAACAGTTTATATGTACAACGGAGGATTCCACCATTCTAAAATAATGATGATCGACGACTTGTTCTGCACCGTCGGCACCGCCAACCTGAACAGCCGCAGCCTCCGTTACGACTACGAGACGAACGCTTTCATCTTCGACAAGAAGACAACGGCGGAACTGAACACCATGTTCCGCAACGACATCGAGCACTGCACACAGTTGACACCGGAATTTTGGAAAAAGCGCTCGCCATGGAAGAAGTTCGTCGGCTGGTTTGCTAATTTATTCACGCCATTTTTGTAATTTTGCACAAAGAGGATGACTAAAAAGCCAATAGTATCCCAAACTCTCCTCCTTCCCGAAAGAGGGGATTGGAGAGGATACCGACTTTTAAGCACAGCCTTGCAAATGCATTAACGCTTTGATAATTTACTCATTATGAAACAATATCTCGATTTACTGAACCGTGTGTTGACTGAAGGCACGGAGAAAAGCGACCGCACCGGTACCGGAACGATCAGCGTGTTCGGTCACCAAATGCGCTTCAACCTCGACGACGGCTTTCCCTGTCTCACCACCAAGAAATTACATCTGAAATCAATCATATATGAATTGCTGTGGTTCCTCCAAGGAGACACGAACGTGAAATACCTGCAAGAACACGGCGTCCGCATCTGGAACGAATGGGCGGACGAAAACGGTGATCTGGGACATATCTACGGCTACCAATGGCGTTCGTGGCCCGACTACAACGGCGGATTCATCGACCAGATCAGCGAAGCGATAGAGACGATCAAACAAAATCCGGACTCACGCCGGATTATTGTCAGCGCATGGAACGTAGCGGATTTGAATAATATGAACCTCCCTCCCTGTCATGCTTTTTTCCAGTTCTACGTAGCGAACGGACGACTGAGCCTCCAACTTTACCAACGCAGCGCCGACATTTTCCTCGGCGTGCCTTTCAACATTGCTTCATACGCACTGTTGCTGCAAATGGTAGCGCAGGTGACGGGATTGAAGGCCGGAGACTTCGTTCATACATTCGGTGACGCACATATCTATCTGAATCATCTGGAACAGGTAAAACTGCAACTGTCCCGCGAACCGCGTCCGTTGCCGCAGATGAAAATCAACCCGGATGTGAAAAGTATCTTCGATTTCAAATTCGAGGATTTCGAACTGGTGAATTATGACCCGCATCCGCACATCGCAGGTGTGGTAGCAGTCTGACCCCGGCACGATGCAGACGGAAGAATATCAAACGAACTTAATCTGTATGACCTCAAATCCGCAACTACGCGCCTAATATGATACAGAAGCGAAAATAATCTGCA
>ENA-OPVH01001375-OPVH01001375.1-human-gut-metagenome-genome-assembly--contig:-NODE-1375-length-12173-cov-1.560984_pt1 | contig 12173 bp, 2 predicted proteins | sample MGYA00241494_ERZ501980 | MGnify/ENA primary metagenome ERZ501980 (study PRJEB25962, sample SAMEA1964914) | human gut metagenome | biome: human gut; feature: human-associated habitat; material: faeces... | reverse complement strand
TATATTCATCAATTCAATCTCGACAACTGGAAAGATATCGTAAGAAGTATAGACTTTTTTGTCTCTCCCGAAGCCACGATCTTCGAACCCGATCAAAAACAACAAGGCCTTAAATTTACGATCGAACGTACAGAAGAAAACGAAACGCTCTCTTTTCTACTGAAAGGAGACATCTCTTTTCTCGACCTGAAAGAGATAAAGAAACGCTACTTACAAGATTCTCTATTTTATAAAATAGCGACCATAGAGGATTGGAGCGACTGGAAGGAAGGTGAATCGTACGCCATAGAAAATAAAATACGGCCTGATTTACTCGTACACGAGGAAGTTCTTTCGCCAGATAATACGACACTGCTTTCTACGGGAGCACATGTCAGCTATATACACAACAAAAGACTACACATAGCCAACTTAAAGAAAAAACTTTTTCCCGGATTTCCCCTCAGTCTGTTCAACGTGGGGAACAAAAATGCCGAGACTGTCGATGCTTATATCTGCACTTATCTCAAAACCGAAAGAGGAGAATGCAAAGTCGTTTGGCAGGGGAAATCGAACTATTTCTTCAATCAACTTTCACCTCTGATTTCTTACCCCGACAGTAACGCCTATAAAATGGAAATCGTCGTAAAAAGCGAGAATACCCGATACAAGGGGAGCTTTCTACTGACAGCCTCCGAATATGAAAATAGGGCCGATTATCTCAACGAGACGCTCTCTGCAATCTCATTGGAAAACGATTCTCTGCCGGCCTCTACCCCACTCGATATACCCTTGTCCGAAAATGACACTTACACACAGCCTAATATACTGCGGGTTTCGGAACTCGAAAACCCGTTTATATTCCCGTCCGAACAAACTTATACCATCTCGAACGGAGAGATTACAGGCATAGCGACCATTACAGCTGCTTTATCGGAAGGACAGTTCGGTGAATTTCCCCTATACGTATTTACAGAAGAAGGAATATGGGCTCTGCAAAACGGAAACGGAATCGTATGTTACGGAGCACAACATCAACTGAATCGAGAGCCCATACTGCCGGAAAACCCTATCGTCCCGCTCGAAGATATGATTATGTTTACTACGGCAAAAGGATTATTTATCATACGAGGCTCCGAAATACAACAGCTCTTATCGTTCGACGAAACCGCCTGCGAAAACAATAGCCCAATCGCTCACCACGACATAGACTCTACATTAATTCCTGCGACCACCGATCAAACGACTTTATCTCAATTTATTCAAGGAAGTATCATCGCCTACAATACAATCGAAAAAGAATTGATATGTTGCAGGCCCGATCTCAAATATAGTCTCATTATCCATATTCCTTCTCTCTACATGTATCGCATAAGCCAACATTACTCTTCCCTATTCTATGATGCCAGTCATCTACTCGCCCAAGACGCAGAGGGAAAAGTTTACGATTTACAAAAAGAATCAGCAGAGATAACCCCAATCGCACTCGTATCCCGCCCAATTACTCTCCAAAGTGAAGAGTACCAAAAATGGAGAGAAGTTTTCTGGCGACTCTCGATGTCAGAAGGAAAGCTCTTGCTTTCTCTTTGGGGAGGCAATGATGCCGAAGGCAACTTTTCCAAAATCTGTGAAATATCGAGCGCATCAAAAGTAGCAGGACAATTACCCATGCGTTTTACAGGACCGGCATATAAATATTTCAGGCTTATTCTTTGCGGGAACGTCTCCTCTGATTTCCATCTTTCATCTGTCGATATCCACTCCGAAAACATCATCAGCAATCGGTTACACTAATATAAAAAGGGTAGGACTTATTGTATAAGTCCTACCCTACTATTCTCATCATACCGCAATCTACGGTTTATAGTTTTTCAATCCTTTCAAAGCTGCTGGATCGGTAGCCTCCTCGATACTCATAGCAAAGCCTCCACCCGGAGCACAAGGCTGAACGATACGAGTCTTGTTCGTCACAATATATTTACGAATCGTATAAGCCTGCGGGTTATCCTTATAATGGGCATCGGGAGCATCGGCATATATAGTTGCAATATACTTTTTCCCGGGCTCCAAGAAATCTAAGGAGAAACGAGCCGTATGCCCATTCTCATCGACCGTGGAACCTACATACCAATTATTACCACCTTTTTCCCGGCGTGCCACCGTAATATAATCTCCCGGTTCTGCCTCCAAATAACGGCTGGCGTCCCAATCGACAGGCACATCTTTAATAAACTGAAAAGCATCGAGGAAACGATTATAATTTTCGGGTAAATCGGCGGCCATCTGCAAAGGGCTATACATGGTCACGTATAAAGCCAGTTGCCGAGCCAAAGTAGAACGAACATAGCTGTGGTTATCGGGATTAAGTTTAGAAATATCCGTCTCGAAAATACCGGGAGTATAATCCATCGGGCCTCCGATAAGTCGTGTAAACGGCAAAATAGTGGTATGGTCGGGATTATTGCCCCCGAACGATTCATACTCGGTTCCTCTCGCCGACTCGTTACCGATAAGATTGGGATAAGTACGGCTCAAACCCGTAGGACGAACAGCTTCATGGGCATTCACCATAATCTTATGCTTGGCGGCTTCGGTCAATGCATAGAGATAATGATTAACCATCCATTGTCCGTAATGATGTTCCCCACGAGGTATAATATCTCCTACATATCCACTCTTCACGGCATCATAGCCATGATCGTTCATAAACTGATATGCTTTCTCCATGTGCCGTTCATAATTACGAACCGAGCCCGAGGTCTCATGATGCATAATCATTTTCACTCCCTTCGATTTGGCATACCGCTCTATTTCTTCTACATCGAAATCGGGATACGGTGTGATAAAATCGAATACATAGTCTTTCGACTTACCTATCCAATCTTCCCACCCTATGTTCCAACCTTCCACCAGCACAGCGTCAAATCCATGTTCTGCGGCAAAATCGATATATTCTTTTACATGCTCGGTATTAGCGGCATGACGTCCATTAGGCGTCAAACGAGAATAATCGACCAAATCGAGTTTCACATGAGGCAAATCGGTATAAGCCCAAGTACTTTTCCCGGTTATCATTTCCCACCATACACCTATATATTTCGTCGGTTTTATCCAACTCGTATCTTCATAGACACACGGTTCATTCAGATTAAGAGTCATTTTGGATGCAAGAATATCACGCGCATCGTCACTAACAATAATCGTGCGCCACGGAGATTTCGCCGGAGTTTGCATATATCCCTTATCCCCCAATGCATCGGGTGTAAGGTGAGACTCGAATATCATATTTTTGTCGTCCAAATCGAGCGACATACAAGAATAATCGACCAATGCAGCTTCATGTAAATTGATATACAAGCCATCGTCGGTTTTCATCATTAAAGCCGTTTGTACCCCCGTAGGAGAGAATGGAGTCTGAGAAGAATTCGGTGTAATAGCCTCATTCATCAATCCACGGATTTCGGACAATTTCGACGTCACAGTGGAATACTCCTGTGTATCATAATCGCCCGGAAGCCAAAAAGCAGTATGGTCTCCCGCCATAGCAAACTGCGTCTTCTCTTCTTTAATCACAAAATAATCCAAATTGGGCTGATCGGGAAATTCATATCGGAATCCTACCCCATCGTCAAATACCCGGAAACGAATAATCATACGACGATCGGTCGACGGTTGTTCCAATGTTACCTCCAATTCATTATAATGATTCCTAATCTCTTTTACCTCTCCCCAAACAGGTTTCCATGTTTCATCGAAAGTCGATGTCTCAGAACCAGCCAAACGAAATCCATCGGTTAAATTTTTTCCCGACTTCAAATCTAATCCCAATTTACTCTCTTTAATAACCGGCCGACCTTTATAATCTACTTTATAAACCGGTACTCCATTGTCCAATTCAAAATCTAATACAATGTTCCCGTCAGGAGATTTCAAAGTCTCGGCTCTCAAAATGCCATAAGACAACAAAGCCATAAGAATAAAAATCAGTCGTTTCATTTATTCAATACATTTATTTGGGTTTTATAAAACTACGGAGAAGCATCTCAACTGCAAAGATAGGAGTTTAAGCTCCGACTCAAAAATTTCTCTATCCCTCCTTTAATTAAGAAAAACGAATAATTGAAGAAACAGTTTAAACAAACGACCTGTTTAACTTAAAATATAAATTCCTTTTATTTCAATAACGATAATCTCACCGAGATTCCATAATTGCTGTTCGTAATAGGATATGATGAAGAAGATACTAACGGTGTATTAATCTGATGGTCGAAATAAGCCCCTACCGTAATACGTTTACTCAATACATAATTGGCCGTCACTTTCAACATCGTAGTACGAGTTCCACTAGTTGCCTGAGTAAAATTCTGTTCGATACGGCGAATGAGAGCCTGATTCTTGCGGAATGAAAAATCGGCATTGATCGTCAAATCGTTGCTAACACCTGTTTGAGACCCTTTCAATTTCAAAATCGTATTAAAATTAGCGATCTTATACCCGGCCCCGATTGTAAAATCGGTTGTCGACGCCTCTACGATTTGTCCGGCTGCCGAATTCAATGTCAACGTGCGGGAATCTTTATATTCTATATTGCCCGTAACATTATTTTTCAGTGTCACCTTTAACCCGATAAGGGGAGCGAACCTCTCGGTTATCATTACCGATGATATATCGAATGGAGAAGAGGGTATGGGATTGCCCGTAAGTTCATCGCGAACGAAACCGAAATCCCCGTCTGATTCCACCCAATTAAGGAACGAAGTAAATGATCCCACAGCATAGGTACACTGGTAAGCATGCGATAGAGTAAACGCTTTAAAGTGTTTCTTTATAAACGGTATTTGCATGAAACCATCGTAAGTAATTCGCCAGTTCGGCAATATAGCCGACAATCCCGGGAACGGAGACAAATCGATTTTACGGGCATCGCGGCCAGAATATGCAGCAATAAATGCAGGTATCATTACATCGGCAGAACTACGATTTACACCACCGTTAGCCGAATCATAGGGCTTATCTCCAAAACCGGTGGAGGCAATAAAACCTTTATTCGGATAATTGCCCAACGATCCGTAATGCGCTTCTAACCGAGCCGCTATTATTTCCCGATTTTTCAAAAAATCATCGAATGCTTGCGACGAATATCCGTCTTTTGCAGAACTGCTCCTAAATGCAGTCTTCAATGCAATATGTGTCTTGGTATAGCTTCCGCCTCGTACAGTCGGCATATCGTCAAACATAAATTGCATTTGAGAACTACGCGTGTCTGTTCTATTTCCTGTCAAGTTTATTTTCAAGCCCCGGATAGGTTCAAGCGCTATTTCGAAATTAAACTCTTCGGTACGACCGATAACTGCCGGACTTATCTGCGTGGAATCACATAAAAGCCAACCACGTTCTTTTGCCCGATATACATAGCTCTCATCAGTAAAACCAAAAGCGAAATCGAGGCCGGGAGCCATAGGGCCATACGAAGTCGATTGCCCGAATACATCGCCTACATTCGGGGAAAACAGAGGTAACGAAGTAGTATTGGTCTTACGATAACGCACGCTCGCATTTCTTACCATCATCAATCCCCGTAAAGAATACTCGGCTGCTTCTTTCCAGAAATTACGTTCATTCTTATTCGAAGGAGTAATTATCACATTCAAGCGTTGGGTTCCTTTATCGAGAATCACCACATTATTGGCATCGAGAACTTTCGTCCTCAGGGCCACTTTCTTTCCGGCATCGTCCCTTGCCACAACTTTTACCTTCTTATTATTGAGATTATGCCTTAAAGTAACCGTAGTATCTTCCCGAAGCAAAATGGTACGTTCGAATTTTCTATTTTTCTTCGCCGCCGCAGCCCTATTATTGGAAGAAAAACGTTTGTTTATCTTCTGCAAATATTTCGACTTATTGTATAATTGTTCAAAATTGAAACGCCCGTCAAAGCTCAACTGCCCCTGATTATTCACCGAGTTACCTAAATCTATTTCCTCTGAAATCTGGGCTCCTCTATCCCAAGTGTATGTAGCGTTATACTTGGCATTAAACGACAAATAATCAAGAACAGGTATCTTGCTGAATGGAGCCGTATACGATGCATTGAAAGTTTGATTATAATTCCACGGTGTTCCCAAATTCTTGATACTGGTCAACACGGTATCTTTCCATGCTTCGTATTCATCTGGGAAAAGCTGTTTATTCACCACACCGACCGGCTCCTCGATATGAGCGTTCGTCATCGTTTGCAACGAAAGGTTTATCGACTTGGTGAGATTCCATGTCAACGAGAACTGCCGATCCCATAAAAAACTTTTACTTACACTTGTCGGCAATGCCATTCCTCCCGATCCACTCACATCGCGAATCTGCTGTTCATAATAATATCGCGACATATTGGTATTAAACGCAATATTATTAGGCAAATAATTAAATTCCCATTCCTTCAAAAATTTCAAATGCTTAGATTTACTCTTTAATCCCTTCAACGGGACAAAAGGTTTAATAAAAGGAGTATAGGAATAAGTGAAACTACCCCGATAATCGTATGTATTCTCAAATTCGGTAGTAGGGTCTTGTTTCGATTGTCGATTATAAGAATAGCTGATAGAAAAATTAGCCGGGTCATAGGGCATAGGATTCTTACTCCTAATATCGAAAGAAACTCCCGACAAACTGAAACTCTCGACAGTCGATTTCTCTATCGAAGCATCACTTATAGAGTCACGCTCGGCTTTACTGCCCGCATTGTCCAAAGCATCTTTCAACAAGATATCTTGATCAAGCGGATTTAGGAGAAGTACGTTGTTCGGTAATCGAATAAAATAACGGGGCTTTCAATTTGACTTTTTCAGGCAAAAAACGCCCTAACTCGACCATCGTAGCTATATTATACTGATAGTAATCGTCTAATCGACGTTCCGTAAGGCTTTGGTCTATCCCCCCAAAACCGACAGTTTCTACATGCCCCGCGATATTCAGCGTAGCAATATCCGACAAACCGAGATTTACATTTGCTTTGGCAGCCCAACCACCAGATTGGTCAAAATCGGTCAAACGCATTTCATTCACCCAAACGACTATATCCTTAGCTGCATTCGAATTATTTCTCACACCGATCATCATCGTACGAACATCGCTCAAAGAAGGGTTCCCCACGATAGTCACCTTATTTTGATTTTTATCGGGATCATAACTGGAATAACGAGTTTGAAACGTCACCGTCGAATTATCCATACGCTTCTTTGCATTCCGTTCCAGCTTCAAATCGGTAAACAAAGAAAGAGGAAAATCAAACATATTGGATTGTGGCCAAACCGCTTCTTGATCTTGTGCATTATATGTGCTATAATTACCCGGCTCCGTCAATGACAACGGGACCTCATACTCATAATAATTCGATTTGCTATCGGATCCTAATCGTAAAAACACAGACACATCGCCATCTCGTAAATTAGTTTTATCGTCAATCAGCTTCTCTGCATGTACAAACATCTGTAACCGCTTGTATGTACGCATATCCATACCACTGTTCTTATAAACCGCACGAGCATCTCCTGACTGCAAATCGGTTACTTTCAAAGACATGGCTTGTTCATTAAGCTGAGTTATTTGCGATTGCCCCGGGTCTATAATACGGGTTACTCCCGGAGGTAAAACATAATTAACAGGAACCTGTCCTGCATTTTCCTCAATATTTACCACCGATATATCCATCTTACCCTGAGCCGGAGCATCTCCTTTCAAATTCAAAGCATAGTTATACGTTCGCCATTCACCCCGAACCAATTCCAACGTGGCAAAACGCAAATGTGTTTCACACTCAAAACCCGTCATAAACATGCGGATAAAACGTATCGTTTTAAAATCTTGAATAGATCCCACTTTCTTCTGAGGACGAGACAAAGGAATTTTGAATTGATACCACACAGCTTTTCCTTCTTCACCATTGCGGAGCCGGACGGTTGTCTCCCGTTTGTCGGTAATACAGTTTTTTCCCACCTCCAAACTATCGGGGCATAACGATATGCGGTACTGATAATACCTTTCATATTCGTTCAACGTATTATCCTGATTGATATCTTCCACGTCAGGAACGCTTTTGGAAGACTGATAATACGAATCATTCATTTCCTCGGGAGACCGGGAATTGTTTTCTGTTCCGTTATATCGTTTGTACCGGTCCAATATAGAAGTTTGGGCATCGTCATAATCGTGTCCACGATAAAAATGGTAATTATCCCCGGCCGGATCGTTAAACGGAGAAAACTGATCTTGTCGCATAGCCTCTACTACCACCGGAGATAGTTTAGTTTCGAGCTTGTCCAAATAATCTCTATAAGATGAGAACCCATATTCCTCGTCATTCGACAGACCGTCTAAACCTACGTCTTGCAAAGCCCGTGCACCACTGGTATTATCGAATGCATAAGTCAAAGACTGACGTTTGGATACCTTTCCCCACACCGTAGTCGCTATCTGTGTTGTATCACCGTCGACAGGCAAACCGTTCTCGAAAGACTTCATACCGTCTTTAAGAATATCTTCCGACACTTCTCCCAAATTAAAATACAATTCTCCCCCGTTATGATTAGTCTGATTCTCATCTAAAAACGGATCCATGAGCCAGAACTGTATATATTCGATATTCGATGATTCGAAATCGGTATAATCCATTTTTCGCATAATCCCGCCCCAACGGTTCTCCGGATTCAACAAAAGTCCTTGTGAGTCGATATTATCGGCATCGAGATTGTACGGCCCCCGTTCCTGTGGATAAAATGAAAGGTTCAATGTCTGTAAGGTCGTCGATTCTCCATAATTGATTTCCTTATTGGGAAATATTTCCCGTACACTCACCTCACGTACATAAGGATTGGACAATTGGTCCAAATCATTTTTCAGGTGAGCCGGTATCAATGTCGAGTTTTTCTGAGTAAACATTCTATCGATATAATACCACGAGAGCAATGCTCTATTTTGCCCATAACGAATATCATTGGAATAGCGAGCTTCGGGAAACAAAGCATCAGATGAAGGGTCGTACGGAGTGGAAGCCAACGTCCATGAATAAGGAGACTTCAAGTCCAACCCTGTTTGTGTCGATTCGAAATCATCGATATACGATGTTCCCTGCGAGCTGCCGTTTTTGGATTTATGCGGTATCAATTGGGCAAATTCGGCCGTGAGAGCCAACGTAGAAGGAGCTGTTGCGTTTACAGTCGGAATTTTATTCAACAAATTGGTCAACCATAAAAAATTCGTATTATAAGACAAGTTCACTCCCCACAAAGTATTATTCAGTACCTCATCGCCCATATTTACTTTTTCTGTCAGGGACTTTTCGGACAAATGCATAATCGTCGCTCCTACATTAAAATCTTTGGAGAACGCATAATTCAAATCGAGTCCCAGCATTGTCTTACGTTGCATATTGAACATCGATTGATTTTCAAGCGATACACTAATCGGAGTTCCCGCCTCGATTATACTTTGGTTCAATATCGTCACGACACCCATCGCATAATCCACAATATAATCGGAATTTTCGACCAAAGTCATACCTCCGGCAGTAACAACCACCGATCCCCGAGGTACATTCATCGCATTTAATCTTATCTCTGCGCCCGAAGATGCTTTATATTCTCCGGTCATAATAAATTTATTCTTCTCCGATACTTGCTGGGCGATAGTCAATGTCGAATCATACAGCTCTTGATAAACATACTTTTCCGCTATCGCCGCATTTCCTATTTTTTCGGCCAAGTGACTACCGAACGGCTCTATGACCGGAAATATAATTCTCCCGTTCGAAGATTGAATCGTATACCCCTCTATATAGTCAAAAATGCCATCGGAATATTCCGATTCATTCACATCTAAGCGGTCGAGATTCATTACTTGCAACAAAGTCTGATTGGATATATTCCCCTCCGGTATATTGTTTACAGCTACCCCCGTAGAATCATTCTGATATTTAATATACAACCTGAATTTATCCTTCTGAACCTGATAGGCCCCCAGCGAATAAACATTTTTCATCATTAAATCCCAAATGGGTAATGAGGTCGAAATGGTAGAACCTTTCAACATTTTCAGAAAAAGACATTGATCCGTATCGGTAACATCTCCCGAAAATTCCCCAACCTGATAAACCTGTCCGTTATAAGTATATTCATAAGCGACAGCAATCATCTCATCGGCATTCAGCTTACTTTTCAAGGAGATATAGCCCAATTGGGAATTCAACGTATATTCAGAAGAAGCAAGTTTCCGGGCACTCTCTATTTTCACATAATCCTGCCCCCCCTCGATACCATAAACAGAAAGAGGCTCCAAAGCCTGTGTCACCAAATTGATATTACGAGCATCGGGATAACCGTTTTTAATCTCGGCATACAACGAGTTGGAGTTATTCATCGGATTCTGCTGCGCGGTAGCCGATATCCAATGGTCGTTACCGATATGAACATTTTCGGCCAAATCCATAAAACCGACAATATTCCTCGACTCTTCATAATTACCTTGTTTATTCGTAATCCAAACTTCTATTCGATTGATACTCACGCCCGATGAGACATAAGGCAATTTGGAAGCAAATTTATCGTAATTGTCCCTAAAAAAATGAGCTAAGAAAAAGTGCCTGTTTTCGTCATAAGCGTCTGCCCGGATTTCGAACGGCGTGGTCTGTGCCCCACCACTCGCATTGACCGTTTTCGATTCGGACTGTTGTTGAGAAATAAGAGCGGTAGCCGTCAATTTACCGAACTGCATAGTCGTCTTTACACCGAATAAAGCCGTACTACCACGTATCAACGACGACCCTGTGGTCATACTCACATTACCGGCTTCGATATTCTTAATAATCTCGTCTTCTTTTCCCTGATATTGTAATTTGAGATTTTTCGAGTCGAAATCGAAAGTCGCATCGGTGTTATAGTTCATATTGAACGACATCTTGTCACCGACTTTCGCCGTTACCGAAGCCTGTATCTTCTCGTCGAAGTCGAAATAAGTCTTCTTTCTGGAACTCATCGGCAGTGCGGGATTATCGAGTTTGTTATGTTTCAATCCCATATTCAACTCGATAGATCCTTGTGTCTTCAATTGTACTCCACCCGGTCCAAAAACTTTTTCCAATGGCCCGAGAGAGAACTGCATATCCAAAAAATTGAACTCCGATTTACTGTTCTCTGCAAAATTCTGGGCATTCCGTTCCCGATAATACTGCTGCATGGATTTACGCAACGTATAATCGTTATACTCGGCCGCCGATAACATGAAAGGAGTGCAAACATCAACCCCGGCGACTCGGGTATGGATTACATAACAATTCGTTTCGGCATCATACTCTACTTCTGTTTTCAGATTAGAAGGATTTTTCAAATCCATCGGAGCTATCTGCCCGATTTCATCGTATGATTCGGGTGATGTTTTAGTGACAGGATAACGGACTTGTATAGAATCGGATTCTTTATTGCTTTGCGTTGCCGATATACCACTCGATGAACTTTGCAGATCGGCCGACTGCAAAGCAGCAAAAGCGGAATAGGCCCCTAATCCGCTCACTGCTAGCACAACTATTGTTCCAATCCTTATCCGTCTTCTCATTCGATACTCCTACACAAATTCCCGCCTTTACTCAAAAGGCGACGACGCCGGTATCAGAGCATTTTCAGAGCCTGCTTAATTACCTCTTCAACTCTCATTGAAGGAGTATCACGCAATAACTTTTGAACTGTTTTTTGCGATTGGGGCTGTGAAAATCCAAGCATCACCAACGCAGCCACAGCTTCCTCGTAAATTTCCGAGGCTGCGGGCGTACTTATTACTAACGGATTGTCGGTAGGTTTTATTTTATCTTTCAAGTCAACAATTACACGCTGTGCAGTTTTAGCGCCTATTCCTTTTACCGACTTCAATAAATTTAGATTCTCCGACGCAATCGCCTGCTCCAATTCAGAAGGATTCAATGAAGACAATATCATGCGAGCCGTATTGGGCCCTACTCCCGAAACAGAAATCAACAATATGAATAGTTCACGTTCGTGACGGTCATAAAAGCCATAAAGCTGATAGGCATCTTCCCGAATCGCTTCGTAAACATACAGACGTGTAGCTTGCCCTTTCGAAAGGCAAGAATAAGTATTTAACGAAATATTAAGCAAATAACCTATTCCCATGCACTCCACAACCGCCGTGGCGGG
>ENA-OPVH01001362-OPVH01001362.1-human-gut-metagenome-genome-assembly--contig:-NODE-1362-length-12284-cov-1.629406_pt1 | contig 12284 bp, 15 predicted proteins | sample MGYA00241494_ERZ501980 | MGnify/ENA primary metagenome ERZ501980 (study PRJEB25962, sample SAMEA1964914) | human gut metagenome | biome: human gut; feature: human-associated habitat; material: faeces... | reverse complement strand
GAAATGGGCTCCATGTATCTGGTCCTGGGCGGATCCATCCTTTTGCTGATCGGCGTATACGTTTTGCTGAACATACTGACTGGGAAAAGGAAATAAAGAAAAGCACACAGTGTACGATAGGAGAATCAAACAAAATGAAATGTGTAACAAAACCACTGGCCATTATCATGTCGTGCGCGATTGTATGCAGTCTTGCCGGACGCCTACTATGAGCCGCTCTACGAGGGGGCGAAGGATATGCTGCTGGTGGGAAACGTGGATGACCGGGACTTTTTGACGGCACTGTTTACAGCGATGGAGCCGGAACTCCCGGAAAAGAAGAAATTGCTTCCTGCCCTGATATTTACAGAGATATGGCTATTTTTCTTCAATATGACTTGCAAAAAACTAACGATTGGTAGTATAATAACTAACAGAAAGAAGCAAGCAAAAGGAGGAAGCCAATGAACAGGAAAGAAGAAATTTTACTTGTAACTTTAGAACTCGCAGCAGAAAATGGACTAAGCAATGTGTCTATGGCACAGATAGCAGAAAAAATTGGAATTAAAAAGCCGTCGCTATATAACCATTTCAAATCGAAAGAGGAAATTATAGTGGCAATGTATCAATATTTCAGAAATGAATCAAAGGAAGCCTTATCTTTAACAGATATTGACTATGGGACACTTGTTAAAGGGAAAAGTATGGAAGAAGCATTAAATCAAGCTGTATTAAACTATGTGAATATGATTAGTGGCGGAAAAATGTTTCTATTTTACAAGGTAATCTATACAGAAAGAGCGATTAACTCCAATGCCGCTAAAATTATGGTAGAAGAAACAAGGCGAATGATAATTACAACAAAAAGTCTTTTCTATGCTTTACAGGCGCATAGGAAAATTTGTATTGACGATATTGATATGGCAGCTACTTCTTTTGCTATGACAATTCATGCCATGATAGATTATCAATTTGACTGTTCCTGTTCTGGGGAGCCTGCTTCGCAAGATATGGTACAGAATTATATAAAATGGTTTTGCAATCAATATGGAGGAGTGAATGATGAAAAAAACATTGATTAACAGATTAGGGCTTTTAGGACTGGTGTCCTTGCTTTCTTATACTGCAGCGGTTATCTTCACTCCGTCCGCCTATCCCGGCTATAATTGGATGGCGCAAGCTGTAAGTGATTTAAGTGCCAACAATGCTCCCTCAAAAATGCTATGGCAGCAACTTTCAGCTTTATATGATGTATGCGGTATCGTTTCTATTATGATGGTCTGCGTATTTATTCAAGGAAAACTGAATAAAACAATCCGTATTGGTATTTACCTTTTTGCGGCAATGCACTGGATTGCGAATGTTGGGTATGCTTTGTTTCCACTTTCGGATAGCGGTAATGCAGGAGCTTTCCAAGATATTATGCACATTTATGTTATAACAGTGCTTGTAGTTTTGCTCTCTATCATTTCACTTATAGTTATTATGATTGGCGGGTATCGGAACGGGCAATATCGTACTTTAGCAGTATGGGCAACCATAGCGTTACTTCTTATGTTTGCAGGGGCACTTGGAACCAATATTGTTCCAAAGGAATTTTTTGGTATTCCAGAGCGTTTTAGTGTATTTGCTGCTACAGGATTTAATGCGGTATTAGGGATTTACTTATATTATGGATTTGAAAAGATTGAGAAAAAATGACAGCACCGGAATGGGTAGCTGCCCTGTCTGCAGGAATAAAATGAGGTTGCAGAACCGCAGACTGGCGCAGATGCAGAGGGGAATGAGATGATAATGGATGAAACTGAAAAATGGCTTCTATGCCCAGCTTGTGGGAGCAAGACTCGCGTGAAGCTGCGGCAGGATACGGAACTTAAAAACTTTCTGCTGTTCTGCCCCAAGTGCAAGCGGGAAGTATTGGTCAGTGTAAGGGAATTTACGACAATAAGAATAACAGAGCCAGACGCTTTAGACGCAGAGCCGATGATCTCCGAAAGGGGATATGGCTCTGTGTTTTACTTTTAAGAGAGGATGACAAAAATGGAGAACAATAAAACGGAGTTAAGATTAACTTTCCAAAATGTGTTATCAATAACGTTTTCAATATTGCTGCTGGTGGGTATCATCGTTTGCGCTATTTGTGATGCGGCAATATCGGGGGCATTTACTTGGTCGTTATATCCAATCAGTTCCATTCTATTTGTGTGGTTTGTATTCATGCCGCTTATAAAGTATGGAATCAAAGGAACTCTTGGATCCTTGACAGCCTTTAGTATTCTAATAATCCCGTTCTTGTATGTGCTAAGCAAAATAATTGATAACAATTTGATTATGACGATTGGCATTAGGATGTCCCTTTTTTCTATTGCCTATTTATGGTGCGTTTATTTGATATTCAGAAGGGTGAAAGAACGAAAAATAATAGCAACAGCATTTTCATTATTATTAGCAATACCATTGCATATAGCAATCAATGTCAGCCTTGCTGAAATTCTTTCTCTTCCGGCCTTTGAGATATGGGATATTATATCTTTTGCGATTATGATTGCGAGCGTAGTTATATTATTTATAATTGATTATTTTACGAGGCGCAAAAAGGCATGACACAAACAGAATGGATAAGGGCCTCGCTGTACCAAGCGCGTCCGGAGAAAAGAGTTGATCGCTATGGATGAAACATTAAGGGAACTGTTATCAGATAACATCCTGCAGGTGTGGAAGGATTTAGAATGCGAAGTGCGTTCGCTGTATGACATGGATCAGTTATGGAACAAACGCTTTGTACATTTTATGCCAAAAAGGATGCTGAGAATATTTTGATTATCTTTGGTAAAGCCGAAAGAGAAAATTTGAGGAGATAAAAGATACATTTTCCCAATCTATACAAATTATCTATGACGCGGCAGAACCGCTCCATGATGGCAAATGGTTATGGATACCGCTTGATGAAAAAACAGTTAAAAAAGATGTTATTACTATGCTGACAATCAAGAGAAAGCCAAATAGAAAATAATTTAAATACAAAACCGAGGGAGGGCGAAGATGACAGAATTCAAGTGTATGATCAAAAAAGATAAAAATTCAATATGGAAAAACACACAGTGTACGATAGGAGAATCGAACAAAATGAAATGTGTAAAAAAACTACTGGCCATTATAATGGTGTGCGCGATTGTATGCAGTCTTGCTGGATGCCGTAGCAGTCAGCAGGCGAATTTGCCGACAGCATCCGACGTGGCTTCCAGTGAATCCATCCAGCCTCAGCAGGACTGGCGTGAGGATGCCGATATTTCCGTGAAGGACACGGCACTGTTCGGAGGCGAACAGGTTCCGATTGTAGGCTGTGTGGAGAATGATCGGATCCGGCTTTACCGTGATGCGGCTGAGCAGGAATTGCTGGCGCAGGCAGATTATCCCATCCCGCTGGAAAATGCGGCAGAGAAATTGACAACCTGTGAGTTTGAGGATTTGGACGGAGACGGAAACAGTGAGCTGACGCTGGCCTTCGACTTTCCCGAGGGGGAACGGGCAAGCTTTCTTTGGTTCTGGGTGGATGGTCAGGGTTATACCCTGAATGAAGAATTTTCTCAACTGCCCGGTGACAGCAGTACTGGAGACAGTCTTTCCACAATACCGGAGGCATATTCGGCGCTTTTGGATTGCTACTCGGAAGCCATATCAGAAACCTGGGACAGCGCGGCGCTTATGGATGCGAACCTGCCCTATCTGCTTACCCTGGTCTACGGGGAAGATCCTTTGGAGAATATCGGTTACGCTATCTCCGATGTGGAGGGGGACGGTTCGCCGGAGCTGCTGATCGGTTCTTTAACCGGAGACGAATACTTTGGCAAAATGATTTTCGCTTTGTACACATTGAATCAGGACGGTGCGGTATCGCTGCTCTTTGAAAGCGGAGAAAAGAACCGTTATTACTATGTCGGAGAAAACCGCTTCGCCAATCTGGGCCAGTTTTCGGCGAATGAATATTTTGAAACCACACTGAAGCTGGAGGACAGCGAAATGATCGATATGACCTACACGACCCAGCCGGCAGATTATGTGCAGTTCCAGTTACAGCCCTTTTCGGTATGGGGAACCTAAAACATGAATTGGAGAGAAAAATGACTTGTACAGATATCATAAATAAACTGAAAGCATGTTCCTCAGAGAAGCATAAAGCGAATGTAGCCAAAATGGGAATACCGGAAGAAAACAGTATCGGTGTTTCTACAGCGGATATACGAAAACTGGCTAAGGAAATTGGCCGGTCGAATGAGCTTGCTTTTGCATTATGGCAAACCGGATATCATGAGGCCAGGCTGCTGGCGGTACTTTTGTTTGATAAAAAGTAATTGTCCGGAAGCGATATAGAATGTCTTATGGGTGATGTGGCTTCATGGGATTTGTGCGACCACTTGTGCAAAAATGTGATTATTAAAATGAAAGATTATGATTGCTTCATTATGGAGTGGAGTAAATCATCAGAAACATACAAATTGAGAGCAGCGTTTACTCTGATTGCTTCTTCGGCAATACATGATGACAAACTGGATGAGGATGCGATTGATGAGTATTTGGTGTTAATTATGGAATGCTCGGTTTGCCCGCATGAGCATGTAAAAGAAGCAGTATCATGGGCATTAAGAGAAATTGGAAAAATTGATTATGCCAATCATGAGAAGGCGCTTATATTAGCAAATGAATTGAAGGAAAACGGCAATAAGACGCAGATATGGATTGCAAAGGATGCATTGAAGGAAATTGAAAATCTTGTAAAGGTTGAAGGAAGAAAACGTCTTTATGAAACAATCAAAGCCTCTTTGAATATGGACTTTGCTTATTATCTCTGTGGGCACAGCAGGGAGGTATACAAAAAGGAAAAACTGTATTCGCACATCAGAAATATTGAAAACCTGAAAGTTGAAGAGGCATCAAGGCAAAACAGATTAGGATTTGAGACTTATTGCAGCAGCTACCAGGATAGCGATGGAAAGTCTGAGATTGTCTTTACGATAGAAAAAATCTGAATCTGATGCTCCGCAGGATATAAAGAGGGAGAACTTAGTGTGTTTACAGGAACAAATAGGGGCTGTCGCCATTTATGGTATTCACTATGATATCTGATGAAGATCATGGGCTGTGGCTCCCGCAATGGGCTCCACAGCTCTTTGTATTTCAGATCAGGCTCCCTGTTGGGATTACGTGGGAAGAACTTGGACTGGAGCCGTATGCGTCTTATGAGGAACTGATGGAAGCATATGACCGGTTAGACAGGCAGAGAGAAAATGGTATGTCTGGAGAGGATGACGAGTTCTGGGATGAGGAAGATTTATTTTGACACCGGGAACGGTGTAACAGATTCTGCAATTTATTATTGAGATATTTTGTCGAAAATGGTAGAATAAAGGGACAAACCATTAAATTGCGGAGGATATTTGTAATGAAGAAATTAAGAGTAAAAAAGGGCAGTACCTGTATGGCATGTCTCGCCTGCGTGCAGGCTTGTTCAGAAGCATTTTATAAGGAGTTTCATCCGGACAAAGCCTGTCTTCAGATCGTAGAGAAAAAGACAGTACGCCCGATGGCGTGTCCGCAGTGCGGCAAATGTGCGGAAGCCTGTCCGGAGGGAGCGATCACACAGAATGCGAAAGGCGTTTACATGATCAACAAGAAGAAATGTACAGGATGCGGGAAATGTGCAGAAGCCTGTCCGTTCGGTCTGATCGTAAAGACAGAAGGAAACCCGGCATCAAAATGTATTGCCTGCGGCATCTGTGCAAAGGCATGCCCGATGGATGTTCTGGAGGTAGTAGAAGAATAGGAAAGTGCAGACCGGAAAATGTGAGGAAGTCCACACATTTCCGGTCATTTTACAAGTTCCGCATTTCTTTGGTTTCTTTGTATCATAATATGGAATAGAAAGAAAAAACGTATCTGTAACGAGTCAGGACAGATACGAAAGGATTCAAAGGAGGACGAAAATGAAACGAAGAATGATACAGGCTTTAAGCATCACAGCGCTCGCACTTTTATTTACCGGATGCGGTTCGAGGGAAAATGCCGCATCACCGGCAGAGACGGCTCAGACAGAGGTACAGACAGCCCAGGAAGCAGTGGTTGAGACGGAAGCACCAGCCAGCGAAGCTCCGGAAACATCCACGCAGGAGACCGCAGCCATTGAGACGGAGGCAGCGACTGAGCCGACGGTTTCAGAAAATACCCAGAACACCCTTCTGACCGAGGAGGAGGCAAAAGTGATCGCACTTGAGGATGCAGGCGTAACGGAGCAGGAGATCTTGGGAATCCGTGTAAAACTGGAACAGGATGATGGAATCCAGGAATATGAAGTAGATTTTTATGCAGGAAATACGGAGTATGATTACGATATCGATGCTATGACGGGGGAGATCCGCAGCAAAGATATGGATATCGACGATGACTTTTCTCATAGGGAAGCGACAGGCTCTGCCATTACAGAAGAGGAGGCGAAGGCGCTGGCTCTTAGCAAAGTGCCGGAGGCATCGGAGAGCAATATTCATATCAAACAGGATTATGATGACGGAAGACTGGTCTATGAGGGTTCGATCATCTGCAATAACAAGGAATATGAGTTTGAAATCGACGCAGAAAGCGGAAAAATCATAGCGTGGGAAGAAGAATAAAAACCTTGTGATAAAATAAGCTTATCAATTGACAAAAACGGAAGGTTCTGATAAGTTATATAAGGAAATATGATTTTACCCAAAGGGAGTCCCCCTTTGGGTAATGTTTCATGTTACTGAAAATGGGTTAAGCGAAAAGCGGAAAGGAAGTGTGATTCCATGGAAGGTGGGCCTAGTCCTAGGTGGTGCACAAGAACAGAAAATAAACTGAATAGCAGAAAATAACCACGGGACAGGGCTTTGGGACGATTATCCTGTTCTGTGGGGATAATCGAAAGGAGTTATGGAGTCATGATTAAAATCTTCAGAACGATTGATGGAGTGAACCATCAGGTGAATGAAATCCAGGAGGGATGCTGGGTAGCTATGATTGACCCGACAGCCACTGAGATTTTGGAAATTGCGAATGAGTACGGTATCGAGCAGGATGACCTGCGGGCGCCTCTGGATGAGGAGGAGCGTTCCCGTATTATGGTAGAGGATAACTATACCATGATCCTGGTAGACATTCCTGTGATCGAAGAACGAAACGAGAAGGACTGGTATGGGACGATTCCCATGTCAATCGTGATTACGGATGACATTATTTTTACGGTCTGTCTGGAGGATACGCCGATTCTGTCGGCCTTCATGGACGGGCGCGTGCGGAACTTCTATACTTATAAGAAAACAAGATTTATCCTTCAGATCCTTTACCGGAATGCTACGATGTATCTGCATTATCTTCGTATCATTGATAAGAAGAGCGAAGTGGTGGAGAGGAAGCTGCACGGTTCTACGAGGAATCAGGAGCTGATCGAGCTTCTGGAACTGGAAAAGTCGCTGGTGTACTTTACCACATCCCTCCGGTCCAATGAGGTGGTTCTGGAGAAGCTTTTGAAGACAGAGAGCATCAAGCGCTACCCGGAGGATGAGGAGCTTCTGGAGGACGTTATTATTGAGAATAAGCAGGCTATCGAAATGGCGAATATCTACAGCGGTATTCTGAGTGGAATGATGGATGCGTTTGCATCGGTTATCTCCAATAATCTGAATATCGTCATGAAATTTCTTGCTACGGTTACGATCGTCATGTCGATACCGACCATGATCTTCAGTGCTTACGGAATGAATGTAAATACTGCGGGGATGCCCTTTGCGGGAAGTCCCTGGGGATTTCTGGTCGTTATTCTGGGATCACTGATCCTGAGCCTGATCGTGGCGTTGATCTTCTCAAAGAAGGATTTGTTCTAAATTAAAAAGAAAGGTATTTAGATGAAGTTTTTAAATAAAATGGAGCGAAAGCTGGGCAGATATGCGATTCATAATCTGTCCCTGTATATTATCATTACCTATGTGATTGGTTATGCGCTGCAGATCCTGGCGCCGAATGTTATGTTCTTCCTGAACCTGGAGCCGGCGCTGATTCTGCGTGGGCAGGTCTGGAGGCTTGTGAGCTGGATCCTGATTCCTCCGGAAAGTCTGGATCTTTTTACGATTATTATGCTGATGCTGTATTTTTCTCTGGGGAGCTCACTGGAGCGTACCTGGGGAGCCTTCCGGTATAACCTGTATATCTTTATGGGACTGATCGCGTCTGTGATCGGAGCATTTATCCTGTATTTTTGCGGCGTGAGGATACTTGGGTTTGCATTCAGCACATACTATATTAATCTGTCGATTTTTCTGGCGTTTGCCTTGAGTTATCCGGAAGAGAGAGTATATTTGTATTTTCTGATTCCGATCAAGATGAAATGGATGGGATTCTTTTATCTGATCATTACCGTATATCAGATGATCAACAGCAACTGGGCAGGAAGAGTCGTGATCCTTGCATCCCTTGCAAACTTTATCATCTATTTCCTGATGACCAGGAATATGAAACGTGTATCACCAAAAGAGATCCGGAGAAAGCAGAATTTCCACCGTCAGATCCAGCGGGCGACGCCTTCCGGGGTGACGAAGCATAAATGTGCGATCTGCGGACGCACCGAGCTGGACGGAGATGATCTGGAGTTTCGTTTCTGTTCCAAGTGTGACGGAAACTATGAGTATTGCCAGGATCATCTGTTCACCCATACGCATGTCCGCAACATGTAAGCGTGAACGGCTTTTAACGTTACAGAAATAGAACACTTATAAGAATCATAGATTGGAAAAAGAAGAGGAATGAAAAAATTTATCAGTAAATCAAAGGCGAGATGTGCCGCTGGGGCAGTAACGGCGGCCGCTCTGTCCGTATTAAGTATCAGTGCAGTGTGGGGCGATGGTTTACAGGGAGGTAAGCTGGCCCTGGCACTGTTTTTGTCTGTTTTTGCAGGGATATTGGTTGCCCTGGATGTGAAAATTGGAGAGAAGGCAAGTGTTGCGGTATTTTTCCTGCTTCCCTTCGGGGCGCTGTGCTGCATGGAGTTTTATACACATGTGCCCTGGGATTTGAGCATACCCATTACACTGCTGAATTATTTCTTCTATTTTATATTGTACGGGATATGGACATCCCTTTTCGGCGGCAGCCGTTTTGGATGTGTAGCGGGGCCGGTGATCCCCATGATCGCAGGACTGGCGAACTATTTTGTGGTCAGTTTCCGGTCATCACCGATCGTTCCCTGTGATATTTTCTCTATAGGGACGGCGACGAGCATTACGGATAATTATTCCTTTACCCTGAACTTCCGGGTCGTGTTTGTGCTGCTGGGCTTTGCATATCTGATGATCCTTGGAGAGAAGACGAGACTCCAACTGGAAAAATTACAGGTACGTTTGGCGGCGGTCTGCATTTCTGTGGTTTTGATGGCAGGGTATGTGTGCGGGATTCAGGTGGAAGCTGTGGAAAATGCCTTCGGGATGGATGATATTCTCTTTACACCGAATGTACTGTACCGGAACAACGGCTGGATGGCTGCGTTTCTCTCAAATCTCCGTTATCTGGATGTGGAGAAACCGGAGGGGTATTCGGTAAAGGCAGCGGAGGAAATCGGAGATTCTGTAGAAAAAGAAGGAACGGGAGCGGCAGACCTGTCTGATAAACCAAATATTTTTGTTATTATGAACGAAGCCTTTTCTGACTTGTCTGTGTATGGAGATTTTGATATCAGTGAGGATGCCATGCCCTATTTCCGTGCTTTGAAAGAGAATACGGTAAGGGGAAACTTATATGTTTCCGTAAAGGGAGGAAACACGGCGAACACGGAGTTTGAGTTTCTGACGGGGAACAGTATGGCGTTCATGCCTGCGGGCAGTGTTCCCTACCAGCAATTTTTAAAGAGCGAGACGCCAAGCCTTGCCTCCCATCTGAAAAATCTGGGCTACCGGACGGCAGGGCTCCATCCCTATTATGCTTCCGGATGGAACAGGGAGCAGGTCTATCCGGATCTGGGATTTGAGCATACATATTTCAGGGAGGATTTTACCAGTGCATCTACTCTGCGGGGCTATGTGGACGATGCATCTGCTTTCCGAAAGCTGATCGAGCTGTATGAGGAAAAAGAAGCCGGAGAAAGACTCTTTGCTTTTGAGGTGACTATGCAGAATCACGGCGGTTACAGCAAGGAATATGCGGACCTTTCGCCGGAAGTACTGCTGACGGGAATGCCGGAAGAAAATAAAGGGACGCAGGTTCACGCCACGGAAAAATATCTGACGCTGATAAAGAAAACGGACGAAGCCTTTCAGGAGCTTCTGGAATATTTTGAGGGGCAGGGGGAGAAAACAATCGTTGTCATGTTTGGAGATCACCAGCCGTCCGACTATATCTGCAATCCAATTCTTCAGGAACTGGGAATTGATGAAACTTCCAGGGAGGATTCCCCGGAGGAGTTCTCGAAAGGGTATATTGTTCCCTTTGTGATCTGGGCGAACTACGAAATAGAGGAAGAAGAGGTAGAAGCCGTCAGCGCCAACTATCTCAGTTCCCTCCTGATGGAAAAGGCGGGGCTTCCGAAAACAAGATATCAGGAATATCTGAGCAGTCTGCGGTCATCCTATCCGGTGGTGACGGCAAACTTCTTCCAGACGGCAGACGGTGCTTTTCACGATTATGCCGATACGGAGGAAAAGAAGGGACTGAATCCTTATGCTGTTCTTCAGTATAACAACATTGTGGATAAAAAGAACCGGATAGAAAGTTTTTTTGAGTAGTAAAAGGAGGAGAATGAAAAAATGAAAAAACAGCCATTTGTAACAAAGGAGCAGCTTGAGAAGATCGCACAGGAATATCCAACCCCGTTCTATCTGTATGACGAAAAAGGAATCCGCGAAAATGTAAAAGCATTGAAGAAAGCCTTTTCATGGAACAAAGGATACAAAGAGTATTTTGCGGTAAAAGCGACACCGAATCCATTCCTGGTAGAAATCCTGAGAGAGTATGGCTGCGGCTGCGACTGTTCTTCCATGACGGAGCTGATGCTGTCCCGTGCCATCGGCGCAGTGGGGGATGACATCATGTTTTCCTCGAATGACACGCCGCTGGAGGAGTTTCAGTATGCCCAGAAGCTGGGAGCGACCATCAATCTGGATGATATCACCCATATCGAGGCGTTGGAGGAAGCCATCGGCACTCTGCCGAAGCGTTTGAGCTGCCGTTACAATCCGGGAGGAATGTTTAAGATCAGCAATGATATTATGGACAACCCTGGAGATGCCAAGTACGGAATGACTACGGAGCAGCTTTTCGAAGCGTTCCGTATCCTGAAAGAAAAAGGCGTGGAAGAATTCGGCATCCATGCGTTCCTCGCCAGCAATACGGTGACAAACGAGTATTATCCGATGCTGGCAAAGATTCTTTTTGATGTGGCTGTGAAATTGAAAGAGGAAACGGGCGCTCATATTACCTTTATTAATCTGTCCGGAGGAATCGGGATCCCTTACCGTCCGGAGCAGGAGCCAAATGATATTTATGCCATCGGAGAGGGCGTGCGCAAGGTATACGAGGAGGTTCTGGCTCCGGCGGGCATGGGCGATGTGGCTATTTATACGGAGCTTGGAAGGTATATGATGGGCCCCTTTGGAGCTCTGGTAACGAAAGCTATCAATGAGAAACACACTCACAAGGAATACATTGGTGTGGATGCCTGCGCAGTAAACCTGATGCGCCCGGCGATGTACGGCGCTTATCATCACATTACAGTCATGGGAAAAGAAGATGCCCCCTGTGACCATATGTATGATGTGACGGGTTCCCTGTGTGAGAATAACGATAAATTTGCTGTTGACCGGATGCTGCCGGAGATCGAGAAGGGCGATCTGCTCTTTATCCATGATGCGGGTGCTCACGGTTTTGCCATGGGATACAATTATAACGGAAAATTAAAATCAGCGGAAATCCTGTTGAAAGAGGACGGAAGCACACAACTGATCCGCCGTGCGGAGACAGCGGCCGATTATTTTTCTACATTTGACTGCTTTGACTTTTATCAGAAGGTGCTGGAGAAATAAGGATCAGGGGTTCGGACATGTAAAATGGTCCGGACCCCTATTTGTGTTTAATCGTAAAATGAGAAGGAAAAGACGGGAAAACAAATATTGCAAATGGCTGAACTGTTACGCAAATGGTCTGGAGGGAGAAAAAAGTGCTTGCATAATAAGAAGGACTATGATAAAATGAATGTCGGTTGAAAATAACCAGCCGCTGTGGCGGAATTGGCAGACGCACTTGACTCAAAA
>ENA-OPVH01001360-OPVH01001360.1-human-gut-metagenome-genome-assembly--contig:-NODE-1360-length-12299-cov-2.102254_pt1 | contig 12299 bp, 10 predicted proteins | sample MGYA00241494_ERZ501980 | MGnify/ENA primary metagenome ERZ501980 (study PRJEB25962, sample SAMEA1964914) | human gut metagenome | biome: human gut; feature: human-associated habitat; material: faeces... | reverse complement strand
CAAAAACAACTATTGCAGCCAGATATATATCAACATTTAATTTTACACCAAGCCACGTTAGCATTATTGATAATAATGCATTTCCGAAAAAACCTGATATGAAAATTTTCAAATCAAATTTTCCATTTAATACAGAAGTTATCCCTCCAAATACTGAATCTAATGCAGCAATAATTGCTATTGCTAAATATCCAGAGTATGTATAAGAAACCATTGGTGCTAGCATACCTATTAATGCCCCTATTAAACATCCTAAAACAATTGCTATTAATATCATATTAGTCTTCTACCTCCTTCATATATCTTACTTCTATTTCTCCTGTGTATTTAGGAATTTTTATATTTCTTTGTTTTTCTAGTTTTACTGTTTTTCCTTGTGATGTTCTATAATCTATAAAGCCTGTTTCTTTTATGCTTAAAGTGTTTATTAATTGTGTTTGACTTCCTATTGCTTTTATTACATATGGTGATGTAATTCTTTGGCTTGGTTTCATTATAATATAACCATATATGTCTGCAAATTCTGTCATATTTACTACTCTTACATCATTTACAGATATTGCTTCTGCTCCTGCATATCTTAGTTCGTTTACAAGTTCTACAATGTCTGTTGCAGTAATTTTTTCTGAATCGTTATCTGTTAATGTTATTACTACTCCATCTCCTGTAACATTTGTTAGTCCTAGTAGTAATCTAGATTTATTTAGTTCTTCGTCTAATAATTCTGATGCTTCTTCGTTTGACTCTATTTTGCTTGTATATTCTTCTATTTTTTGATTTGTATCTGCAAGTTTTTCGTTTATTTCTTCGTATTTGCTCTTCCAAGATGCAAGTTCTTCTCTTAGTTGAGTTTCTTCCATATGTTCTATGTCTGATACATTTACTTGTTTTACTGTTTTAAATTGAATAAGTGATACTGCCACAAGTATTATACAAACCATAAAAATGCTAATTGACATTGTAATGTTTGCTTTTGTCATTTTTATTTTCAAATTTTTCACTTTCCTTTCTTTTATATAATTTGAAAAGCATATTTTGATGTAACTTGTTCTTTAATTGTCATTTTTTATATATTTTGATCCAATTACACCAGTATATTTTTCTATTGTTATGCTATTTGATTGCTTAATTGTTGCAATTATAAAATCGTTTAAATGTTCTAATGTTCCACCTGGTCTATTTAAAGCAGAATACATTGTAGACCTTCCTATTGCTTTTATTACAAATGGAGAGCTTACTTTTTCTCCATTTACACTTATTATATTTCCTTCGCAGGTAATTGCACTTATACTTGTAATTCTTTGGTCATTTACAGATATTGCTTCTGCTCCTGCATTTTTTAATTCGTTTACTATTCCTAATATGTCGCTATAATGAACTATATACTCACTTATATCTCCAAGTGTTGTACTTGCAGTTACTTTATCGTTGTCTTTTAAAGTTACTATTACGCCTTCTCCTGTAACATCTGTCAATCCAAGTAACATGTTATTTCTTTTTAACTCTTTTTCTTTTTCTGATGAGCCCTCTGTGTTATCACTTGCTTGTTCTCTAACATCTTCTAGTCGTTTTTCTGACGTTTGAAGACTGCTATATGTTGTATCGTATCTTTCTTTCCATTTTAAAACTTGGTCTCTTAAGTTATTACTTGTAAATGTTGAAGATGCAACTTGATTTGCTCCATTTATTGTTTTTATTTGGATTACTGTTGCCATTGTAAGTAATAAACACATTATTCCAAGTGTTATTGCTATTTGTTTTTTATTCAATATGTTCACTCTCCTATTTTATACACTTTCTCTAAAGAATGCTTTATCTGTATTTAGATTCATATTTAGAAATATCTCTCCTGATATATTCTTTTCTGAATTTATTATTCCAACTAAGTATAACATTCTTGTTTCTAAATTGCTACAATCTCCTAAATATGCAGTCTTTTTTTCACTTTCCATATAAATTGTGTAATTTTCTGCATTTGATATATTTATTGTTGTTATTAAATTTGCTATTGAATTATTTGTAGCCGCATTCATTAATTTTATTACTGTTCCTAATTTTATTAAGTCTTCTTCTTCTAGTCTGTTACCAGCTTCTAATTTTTCTTGACTTGTTGAATATCCTAAAATTATTGGCAAATCTAACTTTTGACTAGATACCTCTAGCATATATCCTTGTGTATTTATATATACATATGCATTGCCATATTCTAACATATAACTTGGTTTTCTTTCTTCTATTGTTATTTCTATTCCATTAGGAATTTTTTTACTAATGCTTACTTCGTTTACATATGCATTTTGTTTTATATTTTTTATTGTTTTAGATTTACTTATTCTAAAAATATTTTCATTTTGTTCTATTCCAGATAAGCTTATTATTTCGCTTTCTGTAAGCTTTGAATTTCCAGATATTTTTATGTTATTAACATTAAATATTGGTGATACCATAGCAAACGATATTGCTCCTGCAATGACTATAATTATTGAAAATGTTTTTAATATTCTTTTGATTATTTTAGCTCTTCTTGCTCTTTTTTGTTCATCTATTATTTTGTTTGAATCGTCTAATATGTATTCATTGTCTATTCCTGTAAATTTATAAGAGTATACATCTTCTTTTTGTTTTGTTTTTTTATTTTTTGTAACTTTTTTGTTAATTTTTTTATTATTTACTTTCTTCTTATAAGATTTTTTATCTTTTTTTACTTGCTCTTTTTCTGGATATCTTGTTACTCCAATTACTATTTCATCATCGTAATTTATTTTCTTCTTCTTTTCGGCTTGTCCTTTTGTTTCAGATGTTTTTTTACGCTTCTTTGAGGCAGATTTTGCATCTGCCTTTTTTTTCTTTTTTAGTTTTTTCTCTTCTTGCGTCTCATAATCAAAGTCATATAAATTTTTTATTTTTTCTTGTTTTTTCATTTAATTTTAGTCACCTTCTTCTATATATACATTTGCTCCTAATTTATTTAATTTTTTGTCTAGATTTTCGTATCCTCTTAGTATATATTCAATATTCGTAATTTTTGTTGTGCCTTTGCAACTTAGTGCTGCAAGTACTAGTGCTGCTCCACCTCTTAAGTCTGTGCTTTTTACTATTGCCGGGGTTAACTTTTTTACTCCAGTTATTATTGCAACATTTCCTTCTTGCTTATTTTTTGCCCCCATTTTTTTAAGTTCATATAAATATTTGTATCTATTTTCAAATATATTTTCTGTTATTACAGATGTTCCTTTAGCTTTAGATAATACTGCTCCAAATATAGATTGCATATCTGTTGGAAATCCTGGGTATGGCATTGTTTTTATTTCTACTGCTTTTGTTCTTTTTTTAGCTTCTATTTCTATGGTATTTTTTTCTATTTTTATATTACAGCCAGATTCTTCTAATTTAGAAATTATTGGTACTATATGTTCTGGTATTGCGTTTGTGAGTTTTATTTTTCCTTCAGTTATTGCAGCAACGCATAAAAATGTTCCTGCCTCTATTCTATCTGGCATAACTCTGTACTGGACTTCTTTTAAGTTTTTTACTCCTGTAATTTCTATTACATTTGTGCCTTCACCTATAATTCGTGCTCCCATTTTGTTTAGCATATGTACCAAATCTACAATTTCTGGCTCTCTTGCTGCATTTGTTATTATTGTTTTTCCTTCTGCAAGTACTGATGCTAATATAATATTTTCTGTTGCACCTACACTTGGAAAGTCCAAGTCTATATTTGTCCCTATTATTTTATCACATTTACATCTAATAAATCCATACTCTTCTACAATATTTATGCCTAATTTTTTAAAAGCTTTTAAATGTAAATCTATTGGTCTTGCTCCTATGTCGCATCCACCAGGATACGAAAAGGTAACTTCTTTAAATCTTCCTAAAATAGCACCTGCCAAAATAACAGTGGAACGCATTTGATTCATTAGTTCTTCTGGTATTTCGTTTTTATGTATATACTTAGAATTTATTTCTATTTTGTCGTTTTTCTTGCTTACTTCGCATCCTAAATATTTTAATATTTTTAAAGTCACCTGTATATCGTGTATGTCTGGTACGTTACTTATTTTGCTTTTTTTGCCACTTAATATTGTTGCTGCAATTATTGGAAGTGATGCATTTTTTGACCCTGAAATTTTTACTTCTCCTTCTAGTCTTGTTCCTCCTTTTATTACAAAACTTTTCATTTATTTCACCATTTTGCCCTTTCTAATTTGTATATTAATTATGGTATATAATATGAATTTTAAGGCAAAAAAGTGAAGGCACAAAGTACTTGCCTTCACTTATTGTTATATGTATTTCAAATTTCTTCTTTTTTATCTAGAGTGCTTGAATTTATAAGTCTATTTTTATTTAAATATTTCTTTTATTTTGCTCATATTTTCTATTGCAGCTATATAGCCTTGATTATAGCAGTAGTCTATTTTCTTTACGCTAAACACACTTGCTTCTGGCATATCTAATGTTAAAGCAAAGTCACTACTTGCAATTTCTGCTGCAGTTCTTTGGTCGAATAATAAATCTACAGATTTTAATGCGACCTCAAAAACGTTTTTAGGATCAGTTTTGTTTGCAGAGCTAAAACGTACTGATAGCACTTTTTCTGCTCCTAATTTTCTAACCTCGTGTGCAGGAAGGTTATCTATTATTCCTCCATCAACAAATTTATGTTCTTTATATATTGTTGGTGCAAATACTCCTGGATAACTAGCACTCGCTCTTGTTGCTTTTCCTATGCTTATATCTCTTATGTATGTATCTTCTGAAAAGTTTTCATCAAATGCATGATTTGTAGATACGTATTTTTTACTTTCTTTAATGTCTACTGTTGGCATTACTATTGGCATTTTTAAGTCTTTTATGTCTTTGTAACCTTTTAATTTTGCACATTCATCCATAGCATTTTCTATTGCATCACCAGATAAAAGGCCATATCCCATAAAATTTTTTCTAGATTTAACATTTGACCAATAATATTTTGGATCTACTTTCATTACATCTCTTGAAAAGTATTTAAATAGTTTTAGCATCTCTGCTGAGTTATAGCCCATTGCATAAAATGCTGCAACTATACTTCCAATACTTGTTCCTCCAATGTATCCAATTTCTATTCCATTTTCTTCTAATGCTTTTATTACACCTAAATGTCCTGCACCTTTTACTCCGCCTCCTGCTAATGCTAACCCTATTTTCATATTTAATATCATTCCTCGCATAATATATTTAAGTTTTTTAGGATTTACTTATAAACCTACTTATTGCAAACCTATGTATAGTAATATATAAACTTATATCTTTATAATTAATATTTAACTACCAATTTGTTGAATTTAGAATTTATATACTTTTCTAACTTAACCATAAATTCTTCTGATTTTATTTCCTTTTTTGCAACCATATCTAAACCTTTTTCCCAGCTAGCTGTAAGTTTTGGGTTTAGCATATCTGGCATTGAATGATTTACAACATCATATATTACTTCTCCTTTTTTTGTAGGAGTTACTATTTGTGTTTTCGCATTTATGTCTATATATTTTATTCTCTCTAATTTTTTTATTATTTCTCCACGTGTTGCACTAGTTCCTATTCCAGCTCCTTTTATTTGTTCTCTTAATTCTTCGTCTTCTATTAATTTGCCTGCATTTTCCATAGCTAAAACCATATTTCCAGATGTATATCTTGACGGTGGAGAAGTTTCGGCATCTTTTATTTCGTAATTTTTTACTTCTATTTCTTGTCCTTTTTTTAATTTTTTGAATACTTCTAAATTATTGTTTTCTGACGCTTCTTGTTCTTCTTTTACAGAAGAGTTATCCACATTTTGTGCAACATCTGTGACTTTTCTTGCTGTATTTTTTGGTTTTAGCACTTCTAAATAACCTTGATTTACACATACTTTTCCACTTGCATAAAATGTTTCGTTTTCTACATTTATTGTGACATTTACTTTGTTAAATTCTGCTGACGGATAAAATACAGCAATAAACCTTTTTACTATTGTGTTATATACCTTTTTTTGCAAGTCTGGCAATCCATCGAAGTTTTCGAATCCTTGCCCTGTTGGAATAATTGCATAATGGTCTGTTATTTTGCTATCGTTTACATATTTTGTTTTTACTAAGTTTGTAGAGTATTTTTCTGTTACCATTTTGTTTAAAAGTTTTTGAACTTCTGCATCTTTATAACCTTTTACAAGTCCGTTTAAATTTTTAGAAATTTCCTTTGCAACAGCTGTTGAAAGAACTCTGGCATCTGTTCTAGGATATGTTACTAATTTTTTTTCGTATAAATTTTGTATTATTTCTAGTGTTTCATCTGGCTTTATTTTAAATTTTTTTGTACATTCATTTTGTATTTCTGCTAAGTTGAATAATAGTGGTGCATTTTCTTTTTGCTTTGCTTTTTTTAGCTCTGTTACAACTGCTTTTTTTCCTGCAAGTGAAGCAATAAATTCTTTTGCATCTTGTTCTTTTTTTAATCCGCTCTCATTGTATAACTTTATACTTTCAAACATTTTAGATTTTTCGTTTACTTTCCACTCTGCATTAAAAGAGCCTTCATCGTCTCCAAAGCTTCCTGCTATTTTATAATATTTTGTTTTTACAAAGTTTCTAATTTCTCTTTCTCTAGAAACTACCATTCCTAAAACACAGGTCATTACTCTTCCTATAGAAATGGAAGCTTTTTCTTCGTCTATTTCTTTTGCAACTCTTCTTCCATATATTATAGATAGCAATCTAGAAAAATTTATTCCTATTAAGTAATCTTCTTTAGCTCTTAAATAGGCAGAATCTGAGAGGCTATCGTATTCACATTCGTCTTTTGCCTCCCTTATTCCTCTTTGTATTTCTTCTTCTGTTTGCGAATCTATCCAAACTCTTTTTATTTTTGCTTTTGGGTTTGGTTTTGCCATCATAAATACTAGTCTTTGTATATACTCTCCTTCTCGTCCAGAGTCTCCTGCATTGTATATTTCTTCTACATCTTCTCTTTGTAAAAGGCTTTTTACTATGTTAAATTGATTTTGTACATCAGGAATTATTTCATATTTCCACTCTGTTGGTATAAATGGAAGTGTATCTAGCCTCCAATATTTTAGCTTTTCGTCATATACTTCCGGATAGCTCATAGTTACTAAATGGCCAACACACCAAGTTATTATCCAGTTGTCTGATTCTATATATCCGTTTTTTCTATTTGTACTTATTTTTAGTACTTTTGCATATTCCATTGCAACCGATGGTTTTTCGGTTATAATTAGCTTTTTTGGCATTTTTATCTTTCCTTTTTAAATTTCTATAATGTCCATTTCGGATGTAAAATTGTTATTTCCATATGCATATATTATGTATAATTTTCCTTCTTTTCCTATAAAGAAATTGTCGGTTTTATCTAAATGGTATATGTCGCTATTTATATCTCTTTTATATGTATCAAATCCAGATATTTGTATGCTATTTGCCTCTTTTATTGCTTGTGTAATTTGGCTCGTTATTTTAGAAGATACACTGCTTTGCGCTACTCCTCTTTGCTCTATTGCGTAATAAATGCTAACTTCTTTATCTGTTTGCAAATTATAATTATATGTTTGCACAATTACTCTTTGTGCATTTGTTCCTTCTTTTAGAGTTGATCTTATTATTAGAGAAAGTGTATCTCCATTTATATAGCCTGTATAATCTATGCTGTAAATTATTGTAGAGCCATTGTTATTATTTAAAACTTCTGTTGCCTTATCTGCAAAAACTTTTTGAGTTATTGAGTTAAAGCCTGATGTAACACTACTGTTTATATTAAATACCGGTAAATGTATGTCTACCTCATATTTATTCTCTTCTGCTTTTTCTATGTCGTAGGCAGTGTAAACAATTTCTTTGTTTTCATCTTGTTTGTTAATAGCACTTGTATTGTAATTGTTTGTATTTATTGTATTATTAAATAAACTATTAAATTCCTTTTTTAATTCTTCTTGTGTTTTAGTTTCTTCTGTTACGCTATTATTATTGTTGTTATGATTTTTCTTTCCTGAGTTTAGGTCAATTTGAGCAAATATAGCAGCAATTATTGCTAAGATACAAACTGCTGAAATTGATACATATATAATTTTATTTTTATCCATATTTAGTTACATTTCTCCTTCTAATTTTTCATTGCTATTATAACACGACCAAATTTAAATTTCAATTATTTGTATATAAGTAGCAATTTTGGTAAATACTAGTTTTAGAAAAAATATCTTACTAAGGAGGAATGAAATTAATTATGGATAAAAGAAATATTGTACTATTTTTACTTGTTTCTGTAATTTTTATAATTATTATAATTAGTTTATTGCTTTTTAATTTAAATAAAAATTCTGGAGGGTCTTTATCTTCTCAAAATGTTTATAATTATGATGTTGTAAGAACTTCTATTAACGATATAAACCTTGATAACATTAAGGCAAATTCTTCTGAAATTAAGATTTCTCCTAATTGTATAATTACATTTTTTAAAACCTATAAAGGTTGTGGTCATACAATAAAAGAAAAAACATTTACAGATTCTAATATGGTTAATTTAACTTTGGATGACTTTAAAAATTTGTATAGCGATTGGCAAATTAATAAGTTTACTAGTTCTGATATAGAACTTGCAAAAGATTTTAACGGTTCTTGTAATGAACATTTTTTAGTAAAATCTAATGATGGTTATGTTTGTATTTATAATATAAAAGATGATAATTCTATTGAGTTAAAGGAAAAAACAGATATTGCAGTTAAATATTTATCTTTAGTAGATATGAACGAGCTTGAAAATGGAGTTACTCTTTTTGGTAAAGATAATTTAAATTCTTATATAGAAAATTTTGAGTAAAACAAAATATTTATAAAAAGGAGACTATAAAGAATTACTTAAATTCTTTTAGTCCCTCTTCATTTTTATTTTGTTATTATTTCTTTGTTTTTTGTGCTTAGTGCTTCTTTATTCATATATCCTTTTTTAAAGAATTCTCTAAAGTACATTATTAATGCAAATATTGTAAGTACTAGAGCTAAGTAATATATGTATATATCAAAATGTATTTTTATGTTAAAATTATTTACTGCAAGTGATGCAACTATTGCTATATAAAATACAACTGTTGCAAGTTTTCCATACCATCTACTAGATACAACAAGTTGTTTTCCATAAAGGAATGAAGCACCCGCTATCATAGCTCCTTCTTTGGCAAATACTAGTATTAGCATCCAGTATGGTATTATTTTTATATAGGATAATGCAATTAATGTTGATATTTGTGTTGCTTTATCTGCTAATGGATCTATTAGCTTTCCAAAGTTTGTTATAAAATTAAATTTTCTTGCAATAAATCCATCTAAAACATCTGTAAGTCCAGATATTGTTAAAAATATGAAAGCAACTATATAGTTTTTTTCTAATATTGCTCCTACTATAAATGGAATTAATACAAATCTACACATTGTTAATGCATTTGGTATATGTTTAAGCACTTTTCTTTCCCCCATTTCTTACTTTATATATTTATGGTTTTAGCTATTTATTTTAAAGTTCAATTTATTTTCTTCTTTATTATATTCTACCATAACTTTTTGTCCGTTGTTTAGTTCTTTTCTTAGTATCATATCTGATAATTCGTCTTCTATGTATCTTTGTATTGCTCTTCTTAAAGGTCTTGCACCATATTTTAAGTCTGTACCTTTTTCTAATAAATAGTTCTTTGCCTCACCTGTTAATATTAAACCTATGTTTCTGTCGTTTAGTACTTGCCTTGTATCTGCTATCATAAGGTCTACTATTTGCATTAATTGTTCTTTTGTTAATGCATCAAATGCAACAATTTCATCAACTCTGTTTAAGAATTCTGGTCTAAATAAATCCTTTAACGCTCCTAGCATTTTATTTTTTGAAGCTTCTGTTGTTCCTCCGAATCCTATAGAATTTGTATTTAAATTTGAACCAGCATTTGATGTCATTATTACTATTGTATTTTCGAAACTTACTGTATTTCCTTGTGCATCTGTAAGTCTTCCGTCGTCCAATACTTGTAATAAAATGTTAAATACATCTTGATGTGCTTTTTCTATTTCGTCTAATAAAATTATTGAATATGGATTTCTCTTTACTCTTTCTGTTAATTGACCTGCATCGTCATATCCAACATATCCTGGAGGTGCACCAATTAATTTTGCTGTAGAATTACTTTCCATATATTCAGACATATCGAATCTTATTATAGATTTTTCGTTTCCAAACATTTCGAATGCAACTGCTTTTGCAAGTTCTGTTTTACCAACACCTGTTGGTCCAACAAATATAAAAGATGGCGGTCTTTTTGTACTTTTTAGCCCTGCTCTATTTCTTCTTATTGCTCTTGCAACTGCCTCTACAGCTTCATCTTGACCTATTATTCTTTTATGAAGATTTCTTTCTAAGTTCAATAATTTTTGTGTTTCTTCTTCTGTTATTTTATTTACTGGTATTTTTGTCCAGCTTTCTATAACATTTGCAATGTCTTGAACCGTAATTTCTTTTGGTTTCATTCTCTTTTTTAATGCATCTATTTGTTCTAATAAAGCACATTCCTTTGTTTTTAGTTCTGCTGCTTTTTGGTAGTCTTCTGTAGAGTCTGCTTGAGCTGCTTCTTCTTTTTGAGATTGAACTTCCTTTAATTGGTTATTTAAAACTTGTAAATCGTATAAGTCTTTATCATTTAAATTTATTTTTGAGCAGGCTTCATCTAAAATATCTATTGCTTTATCTGGCAAAAATCTATCATGAATATACTTTTCCGACATATTTACAGCTTTGCTTATTATGTCGTTAGAAATTTTTACATAGTGGTAATCTTCGTAATATTGTTTTATCCCTTTTAATATTTCTATTGCATCTTGAACATTTGGCTCTTCTACCATTATTGGTTGAAATCTTCTCTCTAATGCTGTGTCTTTTTCTATGTATTTTCTATATTCTTTTAAAGTTGTTGTTCCAATTAGCTGAATTTCTCCATTTGTTAAAGATGGTTTTAAAATATTGGCTGCATTCATAGAATGTTCTGCATCTCCTGCACCAATTATGTTATGAATTTCATCTATTACAAGTATTATATTTCCTGCTTCTTTACACTCAGAAATTATTCCTTTCATTCTAGCTTCAAATTGACCTCTAAACTGTGTTCCTGCAATTACTGCTGTCATGTCTAGTAAATAAACTTCTTTATCTAATAGTTTTGCTGGAACATCTCCATTTGCAATTTTAAGTGCTAATCCTTGTGCTATTGCAGTTTTACCAACACCTGGCTCACCTATTAAACAAGGGTTATTTTTAGAACGTCTATTTAAAATTTGAATCATTCTTTGTATTTCTTTGTCTCTTCCAATTACTCTATCTATTTGATTATTTTTAGCCTTTAAAGTTAGATTTGTACCATAAGTGTCTAGTGTTCTTCTTTTTTTATTAACCTTTGTTTTTTCTTTTACTTTCTGAGTTGAATTTGAGAAGTTTGCATTGTTTGCTCCTTCTTCTGGATTTTGCTTTATTCCAAATATTCCTGAGAAGATTGAGCCTAAAGGTATTCCTTGTGCACCTTCTTCTCCTAGTTCGTTTTCCCCATTTATCATTTCTGAAAGTTGGTCTTCATCTATATCTTCCATATTTGCAGATAAATTCTTAAATACATTGTCTAGCTTATCTGATAAGTCTTTTATGTCTTTTTCAGATAAGTTTGCTTGTTTTGCCATTGCATCTATTGGACTTATTCCTCTTTTTTTTGCACAGTCATAGCATAAACCTTCTACTTCTGTTTTATTATCCTCACCTAGTTTATTTATAAAAATAACTGCGGTGTTTTTCTTACAATCTGAACATAACATATATATTTAATTTTCTCCTATTCTTAGTTGTTTAAACACAATATATAATACACTAAAATTGCAATTTTGTAAATAGTAGCAGTTTTTTAGCATATTCCTCTCTATATTGTTATATACATTTTTTGAACTTTTGTGAATTTTTAGTAAATTATAGTTTTTAATTTATTCTCATTCATTTTATTAATATATGTTGTTATTTTGTATTTTAGTTGTTTGTTTATTTTTAGGGAAATTTCGCCACATTGGTCTGTTCTGTAAATATGTGCATATATATTTTTTAACCTTTCTAATACATCTTCATTTGGATGTCCAAATTTGTTATTTTTTCCTACTCCAATTAGAGCAATTTTAGGTTTTACGCACTCTAAAAATTCGCTTGTACTAGATGTTTTTGAACCGTGATGTGCAACTTTTAATATATCTATC
>ENA-OPVH01001352-OPVH01001352.1-human-gut-metagenome-genome-assembly--contig:-NODE-1352-length-12365-cov-1.644273_pt1 | contig 12365 bp, 14 predicted proteins | sample MGYA00241494_ERZ501980 | MGnify/ENA primary metagenome ERZ501980 (study PRJEB25962, sample SAMEA1964914) | human gut metagenome | biome: human gut; feature: human-associated habitat; material: faeces... | reverse complement strand
CGGCTGGGTGGAGAAGTATCCGGAGGATGTAAAGCAGATCCTGGCGGATGGGCATGACCTGGGAAATCACAGCCAGAATCACAAAAATATGAGTCAGCTTACGGATGAGGAATGCAGGCAGGAGCTGATGCAGGTTCATGAGAGCGTGGAGCGGCTGACGGGATACAAAATGTTTCTCTTTCGTCCGCCCTATGGAGATTATGATAATCATGTGATCACCGGGGCAAAACAGAATGGGTATTATCCGATCCAGTGGGACGTGGACAGTCTGGACTGGAAAAATTACGGTACTGATGCGATCCTTCAGACGGTGCTGGAGCATCCGCATCTGGGAAACGGTTCGATCATTCTCTGTCATAATGGCGCGAAATATACAGCACAGGCACTGGAGGGGCTGATTGCAGGATTACAGGAAAAAGGATATCAGCTTGTTCCGGTGTCAGAGCTGATCTACAGGGAGAATTATCAGATCGATGCGGAGGGGAGGCAGATTTCTGAAAAAGCAGGGAATGGAACGGCTCCGGAAGTTTCGTAAAAGAGGCGGCAAAAAACAGGGGGTTGCAAAGGTAATCAATACCTTGCAATCCCCTGTTGTAGTTCTCTTGCCCACTGCTGCAGGCTGTAGGTGCTTCCGTCAAACAGCTTCAGGATCGTTCCGAAGGAGTGGTCGTTGACAAAGGCGTTGGCTTCATCGGTGTCTACGTGCATCGCCAGTCGGAAATCCGGGTGGACACGGACGACCACATCGGCATAGATCAGGGAGCGTTCGTAGCTCTCCATGATGACGAAAACCTCATCCTTGTCTTTGACTTTCATCTGAATAGCATCTACAGGCGTCATGTGGATGTGGCGTTTGGCCACGATCAGTCCCTGAGGGATTTCCAGACAGCGGCCGGAGGCATGGCGCAGGGTGCATCCAGGCGTCCCGGCCACATCTCCGGACATGCGGATGACGGCGGGGAGCCCTAAGTGGCGCGTGTCGGTCACGGAGACCTCGATCTGCGTTTCCGGGCGGAAGGGGCCGAGAATCGCCACATTCTCGAAGCTTCCTTTGGGCCCCTGTATGCTCAGCCTCTCGCTTGCCAGAAACTGACCGGGCTGGCTCAGCTCCCGCAGGGGAGTCATTTCGGCGCCCTTTCCAAAAAAGAATTCAAAATCAGGCCGCGACATATGGATATGCCGCGCGCTTGTCTCAATGGGTATTTTAGCAGGCATGTCTTTCACCTCGTGTAAAATGTTGTGAATATAGTTTATCAAAACAAAGAGAAATTTTCAATGACAGGATGAGAAAGTTGATTATTGAAAGAAGAAATCATTCCGGTATATAATGAACGGGTAACAGCGAGGATCTCTATACAGAACCTGTGCTGTCACCTGGCGTTTTGGACAGTGAAAAAGGGAGGAAAGTACAATGAGCGATCATGAAAAATGGCTTCAGTGGGCCGTGGAATTACAGAGTCTTGCACAGGCAGGACTGTTTTACAGCAAGGATGTATACGACCTGGAGAGATTCGAGCGGATCCGGGATATTTCTGCCGAGATGATCAGTTATAAGACGGAGATCGGACTGGAAAAGGTTAAGGATTTATTCTGCAATGAGACGGGATACCAGACACCGAAGCTGGACACGAGAGCGGCAATCTTTCAGAATGGGAAGATTCTGCTCGTGCAGGAAAATAATGGAACATGGTCCATGCCGGGCGGCTGGGTGGATGTGAATGTATCGGTCAGGGAAAACACCATCAAAGAGGTGAAAGAAGAAGCGGGGCTGGATGTGACAGCAGATCTGGTGATCGCCATTCAGGATAGAGAGAAGCATAATCTTCCCATACAGGCACACAAAGTATGTAAAGTGTTTGTCCTCTGCTCCATTCTGGGCGGAACGTTTGAAAAGAATATCGAGACGGTGGACAGCAGATATTTTGGGCTGGATGAACTGCCGAAGCTGGCGGAGGAGAAGAATAATTACGAGCAGATCAAAATGTGCTTTGACGCGTATCAGGCAGAGCACTGGGTGACACAGTTGGATTAGAAAGAAGGAAAAGAATTTAAAGTTTCCGCTTGATTTTTCCAGAGAAATTATGGTAAATTAATCAACGGAAAATAAATAATGACGCATAAACGACACAAGTAGTGCTGGGCACGTAAATCTGATTACGGGAAATATGACATACATAGAATCAGATGCCGGCATTCCTTGTGTTTTTTGCGCCTAAGAGGAGGAAAAAATAATGCCAAGAAATCAATTCCAAAGGATGGTCTTTGCCTTTCTGACCGTGTTAGTAACTGTCCACGCCTATGTTTTTTACAGCCTGTATGTGGTGAACGGAAATGTTCTGATGAATGTGACCGGGGCGGATTCTGTGATCCATGCTATCAATGCTCAGGGGGGCGTTTACATGTTTGGCAGAATGCTTCCCATATGGGCGATCATTCTGATAGAGTTTTGTTTCGCTTACGGACTGGAATGTATCATGGGAAGCCCCTGTTCCTTCAAACTGGCAAGTAAGATCTTTGATCCGCAGAAGGATCATCCGATGATCTTTGAGAGCGCTATCATCTGTGCCACCGTAGGGCTCATGTGCCCGGCTATGAGTTTTCTTGCAGCCTGGTTTTATTATCCGTATTATAACGGTTTTTGTATCTGGGCGCTGCTGGCGAACTGGCTGAAGCTGGTATGCCTGAACTTCCCGTTTGCGTTTTTTACGCAGTTATTCTTTATACAGCCTTTTGTAAGAATGGTATTTAAGATTCTGTTCAGGAAAGACATTGAGAAACGGGCATAGGAAAACCCAAAAACTTCCTTGACAAATCTTTGATTACCGTCTATGATAAAAACCAAAGTTGCCGCAGATGCGGCAGACATTTTTAAGTAAAAGGCGAGGAAAAAGAGGAGTACACACATACCCCCTGCCAGAGAGGATTTCCCGGCGGCTGAGAGGATTTCCAAGGAAGGATGCGTGGAAGGTAGCTTTGGAGCCGGAGAGCTGAACGACAGTAGGTTTTCCCGTGTCATCCGCGTTAAGGATAAGGAGGCATTTGCTTTTGCAGATGTGAACAAAGGTGGTACCGCGATCATTCGCCCTTTGCAGGAAACTGCAAGGGGTATTTTTTATTTCATAGGAAAGTGCGTCCTATGAAATAAAAAACGCTCCGCGAGGATCGCACTGCGGCGGAGTGGAATTATGTCGCTAAAGCGACCCGCCGCAGGCGGAGAATCCTGCGGAGCAGGATTCTTTTTCATGCCGTAGTACGCAAAGAAGGGCAGCGCACCGAAGCAGAGCAGAAGTGTCAGTAGAAAAACAGGAGGTAGATATGGATTACACAACACAGATGGATGCAGCCAGAAAGGGGATCATCACCCCGGAGATGGAGATCGCGGCGGCGAAGGAGGACATGAATATTGATGAGCTGGTGGAGCTGATGGCGAAGGGGCAGGCGATCATTCCTGCAAATAAGCGCCATACAGCGTTGAGCCCCTCAGCAATCGGCGCGAAGCTGAAAACGAAGATCAATGTAAACCTGGGGATTTCCAGGGACTGCAAGGATATGGATATGGAGATCGAGAAGGTGAACAGCGCTGTGAAAATGGGAGCAGAGTCAATCATGGATCTAAGCTCTTACGGAGATACGAGAACCTTCCGCAGAAGGCTGACGCAGGAATGTCCGGCGATCATTGGCACGGTGCCGATCTATGACGCAGTGGTGTATTACCACAAGCCGCTGAAGGAGATCACATCGCAGGAATGGCTGGATATCGTAAAAATGCACGCGGAGGACGGGGTAGACTTTATGACGATCCACTGCGGCATTAACCGGGAGACAGCCGGAAAATTCAAGAGAAATAAGAGACTGACCAACATTGTCTCCAGGGGCGGCTCCATCATTTTTGCATGGATGGAGATGACGGGGGAGGAAAATCCGTTCTATGAACACTACGATGAGATCCTGGATATCTGCCGGGAGTATGATATTACCATGAGCCTTGGAGATGCTTGCCGCCCGGGATGCTTAAAGGATGCCTCTGATATTTCACAGATCGAGGAACTGATCACCCTGGGTGAGCTGACAAAGCGTGCCTGGGCGAAGGATGTGCAGGTGATGATCGAGGGACCGGGACATATGCCGATGGATCAGATCGCGGCAAATATGAAGATTCAGGAAACCATCTGCCAGGGAGCGCCCTTCTATGTGCTGGGGCCTCTTGTCACAGATGTGGCGCCGGGTTATGACCATATCACATCGGCAATCGGCGGGGCTATCGCAGCGGCAAACGGCGCATCCTTCCTCTGCTATGTGACTCCGGCGGAGCATCTGCGCCTGCCGAATCTGGAGGATGTGAAGGAGGGTATCATCGCATCCAGGATCGCGGCTCATGCGGCAGACGTGGCAAAGGGGATCAAAGGAGCCATCGAATGGGATCATAAGATGAGCGATGCCAGAAAGCGGCTGGACTGGGAGGAAATGTTTTCTCTTAGCATGGATCCGGAGAAGGCGAGACGCTACCGGGCGGAGGCAAAGCCGGAGAAAGAGGACACCTGCAGTATGTGTGGAAATTTCTGCGCCGTGAAAAATATGAACCGTATTCTGGACGGGGAGATCGTAAATATCTATGATGAATAAAAAGGTGCTGACCATCGCAGGTTCTGATTCCGGCGGCGGTGCAGGGATTCAGGCGGATCTGAAGACGATGTGCGCCTATAATGTGTACGGTATGAGTGTGATTACTGCGGTGACAGCCCAGAATACGCTTGGCGTGCAGCAGGTACAGGAGATTTCCGGTGAAATGGTGGCGGCGCAGCTTTCCAGTATCCTGAACGATATTCACCCTGATGCGGTAAAGATCGGGATGGTATACTCCAGGGAAAATGTGGAGGTGATCGCAGAGGCGATCGACCGGTGGGAGCTTAAAAATATTGTGCTGGACCCGGTGATGGTGTCCACCAGCGGGAGGCAGCTTCTGCGGGAGGATGCGGCAAAAGCCATGCAGAGGCTGCTGTTTCCGAGAGCCACGCTGGTGACTCCGAATGTTCCGGAGGCGGAGGTTCTGGCGGATGCCTGGACAGAGCGGGAAAAAACAGATCTTGCTGCGGGGCAGTCAGATGCTCTGGACAGTGAGAAAAATCAGTCAGCAGATGGCATGCAGGACATCAGGGCAGAGGCAGGAAAAGAAGGAACAGGGCAGTTTTCCTGTGGAGATGGGAAGAAGAATAATGGAACCCTCTGGATGGAGGAAGCTGCCCGGAAATTCGCTGCCTGCTGGAATACCGCCTTTCTCATAAAGGGCGGCCATCTGAAGGGGAAGCCTGCGGATTATCTGTATTATGGCGGAAACGGCATATGGTTTCCGGGAGAACGGATCGAGACGCGGCATACCCACGGAACGGGATGCACGCTGTCCTCCGCTATCGCCTGCGGTCTGGCGAACGGGCGGTCCGTGGAGGAGGCAGTGAAGGATGCGAAGGAATATCTGACAGGCTGTATCTCTCACAATCCGGGAATTGGAAGGGGGCATGGACCGCTGAACCATCTCTGGAGGATGGAGAATGGAGGAGTATCATGATACATGGAACAGGAAAAAAATGGCTGTATCTGATTACGGATTTCTCATATGGAAAGGAAAAAATAGAAGAGGCTCTGCGGGCGGGCGTGGACGTTATACAGCTCCGGGAAAAGAATATTTCCTCTGCAGAGTATCTGCGCCGGGCGAGACTTCTTGTGGAAATGGCAGGGGATTTTAAAACGAAGGTCATTATCAATGACCGGGTGGATATCGCTCTGCTTGGCGGAGCAGACGGGGTGCATCTGGGGCAGGAGGATGTTCCTGTGGCGGATGCCAGACGGCTGATGGGAGCAGAGAAAATCATCGGGGCTACGGCGAAGACCCCGGAACAGGCAAAGGCGGCGGAGGCTCAGGGAGCGGATTATCTGGGCAGCGGCGCATGGTTTCCGACAGAGACGAAAAAGGATGCCGTACCGATCACCGAAGAGCGTTACCGCCGGATACTGGAAGCTGTCACGATACCGAATGTGGCGGTGGGGGGCATCACGGCGGAAAACTGCGGCGATCCTCTCGCCTGCGGCTGCGATGGCCTGGCGGTGTCCGGCGGTATTATGCGGTCGGGCAACATCACGGGAACGATCCGTAGGTTCCGAAGCATTTTGAGTGCCTGAGGTTACATAAGAAGCTGCCGCACTGAAGGCGGATTTTGGCAGCAGTGCGCTTTTTCTGTATGTTTGAGTATAGAAACATGAAAGATAATATAGAAAAAATGCTGCGGAGCTGTAAATAAATTTAAGAAGGACGGAGGTACTAAAAAAATATGATAAAGATCAATGGAAAGGAGACCGAGGTTCCCGCTGGAATCACTGTGGAGCAGATGCTTCTCGCAAACGGCTTTTCTTTGCAGAGGATCGCCGTGGAACGAAATGACGAGATCCTGCCGAAAGCGGACTATGGGGCGGAAACGGTGCAGGACGGCGACGTGTTTGAAGTGGTGAACTTCGTGGGAGGCGGCTGATGGAGAGAAGAGTTCTGTCAGAGCAGGAAATGGATGCGCTTCTGATCGAACGACATGGGATTGAATACCACAGAAAGATAAAAAGCGCACATGTGGCAGTGGCAGGTCTGGGCGGTCTGGGGTCAAACGTGGCGGTGATGCTGGCGCGGGCAGGTGTGGGAAGCTTTCATCTGGTGGACTTTGACCGGGTGGATGGCAGCAACCTGAACCGCCAGATTTACAAGATGAAGCATCTGGGGATGAAAAAGACAGAAGCTTTGACAGAAGAGATACGGGAGATCAACCCTTATATCAGGATTTCTGCGGATACCGTGAAGGTGACAGAGGAAAACGCAGGAGAGATCTTTGCTGCTGATGCGATTATCTGCGAGGCATTTGACGCGGCAGAAAACAAGGCAATGCTGGTGAGCACCCTGCTTTCCAGGCTGCCGGAGACGGTCATCGTGGCAGGCTCCGGCATGGCGGGCTTTGGAAGCGGAAACCGGATCCGGACCAGGAAACGGATGCGCCGTCTCTATCTCTGCGGGGATGAAACCAGCGATATCGCAGACGGCATCTGCCTGATGGCGCCAAGGGTGACCTTATGCGCCGCGCATCAGGCAAATATGATCCTGCGGCTGATCCTGGGAGAGACAGAGCCATAGATAACAGCTCAGTCAGGACTTTGCATTCGGCTGCAAAGTCCGTAAGAACGTGTAAATTCAGCCAACAGTCATAGGACAGACAGCATGGAATATGAGCCGGAAACTGCGAAAGCGGTTTTTCGGCAGCGACAAAGCCGTGAAGATACGGCAGAAAAGAGGAATAAAAATGAAGGACGATAACTTAATTTTAGGCGGACATGTCTTTAACTCCAGATTTATTCTGGGGTCTGGAAAATATAATCTGGATCTGATCCGGGCGGCGGTGGAGCACGCCGGGGCGGAGATCATTACGCTGGCGGTGCGCCGGGCAAACAGCGGCGGAGAGGGAAATATCCTCGAACACATCCCGGCGGGAGTTACCCTGCTGCCCAACACCTCCGGAGCCAGAAACGCAGAGGAAGCCGTGCGGATCGCAAGGCTGGCCAGAGAGCTTGGCTGCGGGGACTTTGTAAAAATAGAAGTCATCCGTGACACGAAGTATCTTCTTCCGGATAATCAGGAGACCATCCGGGCTACGGAGATCCTGGCTAAAGAGGGCTTCGTGGTCATGCCCTACATGTATCCGGACCTGAACGTGGCCCGGGATCTGGTGAGCGCGGGAGCTGCCTGCGTTATGCCGTTGGGCGCACCCATCGGGACGAATAAGGGACTGGCGACAAAGGAGTTTATCAAAATCCTGGTGGAAGAGATCGATGTGCCTGTCATCGTGGATGCGGGCATCGGCAGACCGTCTCAGGCATGTGAGGCTATGGAGATGGGAGCGGCGGCAGTGATGGCGAACACCGCCATTGCCACGGCGGGAGATATCCCGGCGATGGCAGAAGCCTTCCGGAAGGCGATCGAAGCAGGCCGGAGCGCTTATCTGGCAGGCATGGGAAGAGTGCTGGACGGCCGTGCCTGTGCTTCCTCGCCGCTGACGGGCTTCCTGGCAGAGTAGGAGGCGGAAGGACGATGGAAAAGAGAACGAACCATATGGAATACATGGAAGGGATGGAAATTCTCGAATCTGATGTGATGGAGAAGGTCATCTCAGCCATGGAGCAGTATGACTATGAAGCCTATACAGCGGAAGATGTGCGGCTGGCACTTTCCCGTGACATCCGGGGACCGGAGGATTTTGCGGCGCTGCTCTCCCCGGCGGCACTGCCCTTTCTTGAGGAGATGGCACAGCTCGCCCAGGCGGAGACAAGAAAGCATTTTGGAAATTCCGTTTATATGTTTACGCCGCTTTATATTTCAAACTATTGCGAGAATTACTGTATTTACTGCGGCTTCAACTGCCACAATAAAATCAACCGGGCGAAGCTTACCTGTGAGGAGATTGACAAGGAGATGGCTGCCATCGCTGCCACAGGGCTGGAAGAGATTCTGATTCTGGTGGGGGAGAGCCGTGCAAAATCGGATGTGCAGTATCTGGGCGAGGCATGTAAGATCGCCCGGAAATACTTTAAGATGGTGGGGCTGGAGGTATACCCTATGAACAGTGACGAGTACGCCTATCTCCATGCGTGCGGCGCCGATTATGTGACGGTATTTCAGGAGACTTACGATTCGGATAAATACGAAACCCTGCATCTGGCAGGCCATAAGAGGGTATTCCCCTACCGTCTGTGCGCCCAGGAGCGGGCGCTGAGGGGCGGAATGAGAGGGGTGGGCTTCGGCGCACTTCTGGGACTTTCCGATTTCCGGAAGGATGCCTTTGCCACTGGGATCCACGCATGGCTGTTACAGAGGAAATACCCCCAGGCGGAAATTGCATTTTCCTGTCCGAGACTCCGCCCGATCATCAATAACGACAAGATCAATCCCAAGGACGTCCATGAAAGGCAGCTTCTCCAGGTCATTACGGCATACAGGCTTTTTATGCCCTTTGCCAGCATCACGATCTCCACAAGGGAGAGCGCCCGCTTCCGTGACAATATCGTTACCATTGCTGCCACAAAGATTTCCGCAGGCGTCAGCACCGGCGTGGGCAGCCATGTGGAGGAAGTGAAGGATAAGGGAGATGAGCAGTTTGAGATCGATGACACCCGCAGTGTGGATGAAATCTATCAGATGCTTCAGAAACAGGGAATGCAGCCGGTGATGAATGATTATGTATACGTTTAAAAATCTTTTGGCAGTGACAAACAGGAAACTGTGCACCATTCCGTTTCTGGAGCAGGTGGAGCGACTGGCAGCCTGCCATCCTGCGGGGATCATTCTGCGGGAGAAAGATCTGACAGAGGAGGAGTATCAGGATCTGGCAGAGCAGGTGCTCGCTGTCTGCCAAAAATACCAGACGACCTGTATTCTTCATACATGGCCGGAAGTCTCCCGGAGGCTTGGCTGTCCGAATATCCATCTGCCTCTGTGGAAGCTGCGCGAGTCCGCAGAAAAGCTGGCAGGGTTTGAAAAAATCGGAGCGTCGATCCATTCTGCGGACGAGGCAAGGGAGGCTACAAGCCTGGGAGCTACCTACCTGACGGCAGGACATATTTTCCTGACAGACTGTAAAAAGGGAGTTCCCGCCAGAGGACTGGGATTTTTAAGAGAAGTGTGTGAAACCGTTTCCATTCCCGTCTACGGCATCGGGGGTATCACGGAAGAAAATGCCGATGCTGTAATGCGGTGCGGGGCAGCAGGATATTGTGTGATGTCAGGGGTGATGAGAAGTGAAATAGCGTTTTCCCGTGACAGAGATTTATTATAGGAAACTTCGTTCCCTGCTAAAGCATAAAAAAAGCCAGAAATCAGCTTTGCTGTCTGGCTTTTTTTATGCCTGAGTATGCAGAAGGGGCTGCCGTCGTCCATTTTACTTCTGAAGGATTTTCTGGCACTGCCAGAGAAAGAAGAGATACAGCAATCCTGCGGCAATGGCGATGCCGACAGCAGCAATATCCATCCACTCGCTGGTGAAGATCGTCTCCGGTGCATTTGCCAGAAGCGTCCTGGCGATGGAGAGCAGATCGCTGAACATGAAAAGCTTCCAGACGGCAGCAGAGCGCTCTTTCAAAGAAACATCCATGCGTTCTACCAGTGTGCCTGTGGTTGTGCAGATATGATAGACCATCAAAAGATTCACCAGATAAATGCCGCACTGCAGAAGAAGGCTGACGGTTGCAGGCAGAGCGGTCAGTTGACTGTAGCTGTAAGCGAGGGCAACTGCCACGCTGATGCCTGTAAGATAGAAAGCGGTGCGGTACTTAGGTTCCGCCTTCATCATTGTGTACAGGGCATAAACGGAGATCATAGCAGAAGCAAGTGACACGACCCATCCCAGTATGTTAATGAGGGATAGAAAACTTAAAATCTCAGCCATAAAAAGGTAGTAAAGACCTCTGCCGACTGTGCGGTTGTGGGCTTTGAAATCATGGTTCATAGTTTGCGAACTCCTTTCTGTGATAGAATCCATTATGGTATCTTTTGAACATGATGACAGTATAGCACATTTCAACAGAAAATGAGGATTTTTTTTACCGTTTCGCAGTCAACTCGTAACAGTTCAGACAAGCTGACCTGTTACATGCAAAAATCCATTGAAAATCGCTTCGCGATGGGATTTTTGCACTCCTGAATCATATTCTTACGGTCTGTGCAGTAAATGCACAGACCTGTCTGAACTGTTACGGCAACTCTGCTCATATCATAGCTTCATTTAAAACATGCAACCGTTGACATTTCGCAGGAAAATGGTTACATTAATAGATAGGCGCCGGGAATCTGGGCGCAGAAAGGATGAGGAAGATGTCGATTGTACGTGTTAGAGAATATTTCAGGCAGTACGGAATGGAGGACAGGATCATGGAATTTGCCACCTCCAGCGCTACCGTGGAGCTGGCGGCGGAGGCAGTGGGATGTGAGCCTGCGAGAATTGCAAAGACGCTGTCCTTTAAAGTGGGAGATACGCCGGTTCTGATCGTGGCGGCGGGAGATGCCAAGATCGATAACCCCAAGTATAAGGCACAGTTCCACACAAAAGCGAAAATGCTTACCAGAGAAGAGGTGGAGGAGAAGATCGGTCATGCGGTGGGCGGTGTCTGCCCCTTTGCGGTAAATGAGGGTGTGGAAATTTATCTGGATAAATCATTGAAACGGTTTGAAACCGTTTATCCGGCAGCAGGCAGCAGTAACAGCGCCATACAGATGACCATGGAGGAACTGGAAAAATATTCTGGGAGCAGCCGGTGGATCGATGTTTGTAAAGCAGCGGTATCTTAAAGAGGTTTGAAAACACAAATATAAAAATTAAAGAAGAAAGAGGTAAAAATTATGGCAAGAGAGACAATTCATACAGAGCAGGCGCCGGCAGCGGTGGGACCTTATGTACAGGCAGTAAAGGTTGGAGGAATGATTTATTGTTCCGGACAGCTTGGTCTGAACCCGGAGGACGGCACATTGGCGGAGGGAGTGGAAGCCCAGGCACATCAGTCATTGAAAAATCTGGGGGCAGTTCTGAAAGCAGCGGGAAGCGACTACGGAAAAATCGTAAAGACATCTATTTTCCTTGCGGATATCGGGGACTTTGCAGTGGTAAACGAGGTATATAAAACCTATTTTGACGGGGAGTTTCCGGCACGTTCCTGTGTGGAAGTGGCAAATCTTCCTAAGGGCGGTCTGGTTGAGATCGAGTGTATCGCGGAGGTATAGAGCATGGCGGTGTTGAGCGGCTTAAAGCCGGAGAGGGTATTTTACTATTTTGAAGAAATTTGTAAGATTCCTCACGGTTCCTTTCATACGAAGCAGATCAGCGATTATCTGGCAGGGTTTGCGAAGGAGCATCATCTGGAATACCGCCAGGATGAGAGTAATAACGTAGTGATAAAAAAGCCTGCATTTCCGGGTTATGAAAACGCGCCTGTCGTCATTTTGCAGGGGCATTGTGATATGGTGTGCGAGAAGATTCCGGGGTCCGGCCATGATTTTACGAAGGACGGCCTGAAACTACAGGTGGAGGGCGACCAGATCAGCGCCGAAGGGACGACTCTGGGCGGAGATGACGGCATCGCCGTGGCATATGCGCTGGCGATCCTGGAGGATGAGACGCTGAGACATCCGGCTCTGGAGATCGTCATCACGACGGATGAGGAGGTAGGGCTTCTGGGAGCGGCGGCTCTGGATACCTCTGACCTGCAGGGAACCTATATGATCAATATGGATTCAGAGGAGGAAGGAAAGCTCTGGATCAGTTGTGCGGGCGGTCTTTCCGTGACCTGTGAGC
>ENA-OPVH01001350-OPVH01001350.1-human-gut-metagenome-genome-assembly--contig:-NODE-1350-length-12380-cov-1.411034_pt1 | contig 12380 bp, 25 predicted proteins | sample MGYA00241494_ERZ501980 | MGnify/ENA primary metagenome ERZ501980 (study PRJEB25962, sample SAMEA1964914) | human gut metagenome | biome: human gut; feature: human-associated habitat; material: faeces... | reverse complement strand
GCTCTTCCCATTCGCCCCGTCCCCCAACAGAAAAAAACACTTTTGAAGCGAACAATCATTGAAAAGCACATACCCCGCTATTTCCTGTAATAAATTTGCCTTGCGTTCGTCGCCCTCGCAAATCTCCTCAACAAACGATATCCACCGCTGAGAAAAAGCATCTGGATCATAATCATAATCCGCCTGAATCGAACACAAATCAGCCTCTCGATGCTCCCGAAACTTCCCCGGCTCCAGTTCTAACGTGCCGTTACGAAAATTAAAAATAGGCTTGCGATCCAGTTGCTCAGTTGAAATACACTCACCCTTGAGCAGATTGAACACCGAACCTACGCGACTGCCTGACCGATAATGCCCCATGACGTCCGAAACATAACGCTTTACCTCGGCATCTCCGCGCCGACGCCACACACCGCCCGCATACTCGTAGAACCCAAGCGCCTCGAAAAACTTCAATCGCCGCGCCTCCATAACCTCCTTCACGATCATATCCTCCGAAGGCGGAGAAAGCGCCTGCTTCGTAACCTCCCGCATCCATGCGGCGGGAAACTGCTTCACCTTTTCCAAAAATTCCATCATTTCAGGACGGCCCACAAAGCGCCCAGCCTCGAAAACAAACCTCTTGAACTCGTCTTTATTCTCGATCCGTTCCGCCAGAACCTCGATCCCAGGCCGCGCTCCTGCGATCAACACATCGAGCTTGCCGCCGGCGCAATAATAATCCGAGACATCCTTTACCTCCAGCTCGCCGCAGGTAAAATCAATATGCCGCCTAAAAAACTCCTGCGCCATCCTCACCTGAAACCTATTCCCGGCGCTGTCCGAATCAAAACAAATAAAAACCTTCCCGGCGTGCTTGCAAATATCCAATACCTGCCGCAACGAGTCCTTATTAAAAAACCCCGAAATAGGAGAAAGCACCCGGAACCCCTCTTGATCAAACGACATCGCGTCAAACGCGCCCTCGGCAATTACAAGCGGCGCCTCGCGGTCGAGAGTATGTAGCCCCCAGGGAATATTCTCCATCATCCCGTCCAGCGGCGCCTTCTTATACTTGGCTCCGCCAGCCCCGCGTTCCCGCGTAATCACATAGGCGACATACCCATTCTTATAATAAGGAATCGTAAGACGCGCCCCGTCGAACCCGAGGCGCATCTTCCTTACATACTCGTCCGTCAGTTTCCTCGACCTCAAATAATTCCAATCAGTATCCCGCAGACCTTCATGCCAGAGCGCCACCGCATTACAAAGATTCTGCGTTTCGTCGCGCCACCGCGGAGAAAACCCGCCCAACTCGCGAATAGCCGCCCCGCGGTCGCCGCCGTGCCGCACCAGCGCGCACAAATCGATAACATCCCCGCCCACCCCGAGCTTGAAGTCATAAAACCAGTCGTCATACACCCACAAACACCGGTTATTACTCCCCTTATCGATGCTATACGTATGATCTCCGGGACTTCGCACATCCCACCCCAACACATTACGGGCATAATCTACGACATTATTCTGCGCCTTTATTTCAGAAATACTTGCCAATCAAACTCGCTCCCCTCACTCGGAGACAAAGAACCTTCAACTCCCAGCTTAGACGCCACCAACTCCGCATCGAAGCGGATCAGCTTCCGGCTCTGCACGAACCACACCAGAAAAAACCCTCCCGTTTTCACCAGATTATTGACCTGTGACAACTTAGCCTTCGAAAGCGGCCACGCCTCAGCCTCGCACTCCTTCGTATCGAAAGTCCAGACGCGCGAAGGGGAAAACACCTCATAATCGAACGGTTCCCCCTCGACATACGTTCCATCATTTAGGCGCTTCGGATGATTTTTATGTCCATGAATCCCCAAAGTGTCGAGATACCTAAGCACCTTATCCATCTCACGCTCCAGGTGTGCACCCTTACGAGGCATCTATTTCTACCTTCTTCAACGCAGCGCCTACCGGGCAATCCTCACATTCCCGTTCATGCGTCTCCATCGTTCGCCCTCCTGTTCCATGCGGCTATGGCTGCTTCTGCCGAATCGTATCTATACACTCCTCCATAATATGCAGGACATGTTACGTGGTCCCCTCCACAGGAAACGAAGTATTCAAATTCCTTGTTATTGTTTCCCCACTTCGTTCTTTTTCTTAACATTCCCTTTCCCCCGCAAAACGGGCAGGGCTTGAGTTCAGGCATCTTTCATATCCTTTCCTTTCTCTCGATAGATTACTTCCACGTTACGATACATACAGTAAAAAACTCTTATCCTATCGATCGCATGTACAAATATATTCAGTGATGCAAGCAATAAAACTGACGCAATTGCTAGTCCGCCAACGACACAAACTACGGAACCAGCGCCGAAAACACACATTTTTAACAGTTCAGGCATCTACGCCACCTCCTGTCAGTGCTGAAATGGGAAACCAGTAAGCGATCCAGTTTTCCGGATACACTCTTTTAAGAAAAGATTCCCATGCCTCTGGTGTTTCAAACCATCCCGTCACCGTATACGACATCATGTCTTTCGTGAGAAGTACAAGCTCGCTTCCTACACCTTTGGGGACCTCCGACACAAGGCGAAGACGGTATCGTGTCTCATATTTTCCTATCTCTCTGTTTTTTAATATGAGGATGTCGGACTGTGCGCTTAGACGCCTACTAAGGGATATCACAGCTTCCGCTAGTTCTATGCACAGGTTGCCACTGAAAGAGAAATTCCCTTTTTTGTTGTCCTCAAGTTGTTTTTCGGCTTTGCTGATTGCCTCACCGATACTATCTATCATTCCCCGCCGCCCCCTTCGAGCTTAGAGTCATATTGCACATCCTCCACGCACTCCGTTTGCAATTCGTAGGGGTTCGGCAGTCTTGTTCTTTTTTTCAGACAATGTTCGCAGAGTACCATCGTTACATGGCCGTTTATCGCCCCGAGGGAGGCTTCGTCTCCGTGGTATCTGGCAAAATTACTAAACGGGGTAATCTCTACAAAATATGCGTTTTTGTTGCAATCCTTACCACACATATCACATACAGCGTGTATCATTGTTCGTTGCCCCCTTCGAGCTTGGCGAGGAAGGTTTCCGCCTTTCTAAGTGCTTCCCACGCCGGACATGTCTTGCACGAGGATTCACCCTTGCCACACCATATAATGCAAGAAATGCCGAGCTCTATTCGCAGTGTATTTATTAGTGCCACCGCCTCCGGCATGAGGTTCACGCAGGCGGTGAGGTGGCGAGCAAAGTCATCGGCATATTCTGCTTGTTCATTTGACATGAGTCCTAACGAGGGCTGCATAACGACAATTCCGCCATACGTTTTTATTTCTCCACGTACTGCATCATATGACAGCGGCAACGGAAAGTATTTCTCAAACTCGCGGGTCATTTGGATACTTCCTCAACTGTGATCGCGCCTGATTCGATCAGTTCCTCAACAAGCGCGCGCGCCGCGGCGGCTGCTTCGGGAGCTCGAAACGATATCTTGTCCAACAAATCGTCGATTGCCATAAACTCGGGGCCGCCCCTGAGATAAACGACTCCGCCCAGTATGACATCAGGCACTACAAAAAGTTCGTAAGTATGGCGAAACGTATCCGGTAACACCTTGCTCATAACCATTTTGCATTTAGTCCCATCGTTTAGCCGCTTAAATTTATCGCTGTCGCTGAACCCGCGTTCGATTAATTTTTCTCTGTCTATCGCCTTTACAAGGTATTCTTTGTTCATCTATTCCACCTCCTGTTCGAGCCATTTTTTATGTCCCGATATGCACCGTCCCATCCTGAAGTAACAGGTACACTCTTCGTCATCAAACTCAAAAGCACAAACGTCGCAAGAAGTGCAACGGGCCGACCACTCCGCCATCTCATCAATGCTCATCTGCCGAATACGCTCATAGTTGGTCATTTTGATTCCCCCTCCGGCAAATCCAGCTGATACTTTTCTTTCAGCGCAGCAAGCTCTGTTATAGCCGCAATTGAATATTCGATAGCCTCTAATGTCAGTCGGTTCTCGTTATTTAATTGACTTGGTTCAAGCACATTTCCGTTCATTGGATCGAACAAACATAGTTCCTTAGTCATTTTCAGTGCATCTATTGCTTCCTGCTGATTCATTTCGATTCCTCCTCAACACACTGTCGGCACCTCTCAGGGACCTTACCTGCCAAATCAATCCCAAAACGCATACACCTATATCCATACTGACCTAACACCAAAGACAGACACCCGAGAGGACAATTCACCGCAAATCCCTCCCCAGAAAAAACCTCGTCAAAATCGCCCCGGCCTCCGCCTTCGTCATATTACTCACGTCATAATCCGGCAAAAAACGCCGTACCATCTCCACCTGCTTATCCGTGGCACGATACTCACCCCAGCGCTTCACACAAGAGGCGTCCCACATATTCCGCAAGTCCTCATAATTCGCGCACAGACTTCGGTAAACCTCATCCAGCGCCCGCTGATAAGGCACCTTCCGGCCCTGCCAAAACACACGCCCCAGCTTATCCGGCGCGGCCAGCCTAAACCGCGGCTTCCCCAGCACCAAATCCCCGCGCGCCGTGCGGAACCAGGCCACCCCGTGCAAGTTATACCGCTTGCCCTTCGCCCACAAATTCACCAGCTCGGCGTTGCGAATCCAATACCGCGGCACATCCATCACCCGCGCCAGCGCGTCCGGGACATCGAAAATATCAATCTCATCCGGCAAACCATCACACCGGTCAAGCAGCGAAGCATCCAGCCCAATCAGACTCGGCGCCGTGCATAAATTCAAAGCCGACGCCCCCACACAATCGATAAGCGTCAGACAATCCTTGCCGGGAAACAACCTCGTCCCGCGCCCCACCATCTGCGTATACAGCGCGATATTCTTCGTCGGCCGGGCGATCAGCACAGTCTCCACATTCGGCAAATCCGTCCCCTCCGTAAACACCATGCAGTTGACAATACATTTCAAATCCCCCGCCCGGAACCTCTCCAACACAACAGTGCGGTCCTTACCACCTATTACCACCTCACTGCCGGGGATTTCCCGCGCTATCGCCTCCGCGTGCGCTACCGAAACCGCGAAAACAAGCGTCTGCCCCTTCGCATACCTTCGATACGCATCGGCAACCGCCTTATTTGCGCTCGTAATATTGACCGCCGCCTCCAGCTCATCAGCCGAATAATCGCCCAGCCGGCTAGAAACGTCACGCAAGTCGAAACCAATATCGCAGCGCAGGCAACGTATATCGCTGAGATACCCATTCCTAATCCCCCATTCCAGATCCCGTTCAAAAATAATATCCTCGAAAATATCCTCCAACCCGACGCCATCCCCACGGTTCGGCGTCGCTGTAAACCCCAGCGTCAGACGAGGCTTGAAGTGGTCAAGGATTTTACGGTAACTCTGCGCCGCCGCGTGATGCGCCTCATCCACCACCACAACATCGAACATATCCGGCGGGAACCTCTTCAAACGCCGAACCATCGACGGCACCGACGCCGAAATAACCTCCTCAAAACAACTCCGGCACTCCGCCTGCTCAATACCCACTGGCACATCAAAATACCTCACCGGCTGCCGCACCAGCTCGTCACGGTGCGACAAAATCAACATCCGGCCTCGCCGCGGAATATTGGCGAACGTCACAGTCTTGCCCAAACCCGTCGCCATCTGTATTAGAAACGCTCCCCTCTCGGGAAGCGCCTCTATACACTCTCTTTGATATGGTCGAAGTTCCATCAGAACGGCAGATCTACGTCGCCGCCAGACTCGGCGCGCATACTCATCGAATCACCCACCGGCGCCGAAGAAATACCGCTGTCCTCCGGCTCCGACCAGGGCGCCAGCCCCTCCTGCCGCTTCCGCGTAAGAAAATAACTAACGGCGTTCTGCATCTCGCCCCTCTCCTTATTCATCTCCTGCTTCACCCGCGCGGCCCCGACCTTCCCGCGCCAATTCAGCACATTCATATCGCCCACCTTAAGGTTGAAACTTTCCCAAACCTCGCCGAGCTTCTGATTCGTCATCTGCTTCTTCTCCGAAAACTTCGCGTCCCCCACCTGCGGAAACACAATATAAAACCACAGCTTATTCTTCTTTCCAGAGACCGAGAGCGTCAGCTTAAACATTTCGTTCCCCGCCTTACTCACCGTCTCCTCCGCCTCCTCGATCCTCACCCGGTAATCGCCCGGTGGTATCGGCATAAAATGCCCGTCAGGGTTATAATCCTTCGCGTCATAATTCCAATTAGGCATCCTTCTTCTCCTCCTGAACAAGCAAACTCTCCGGCGTACAAAACTGCCGCTTAAAAAACCTATCCTTAGCCACAAGCGTAGCCTGCGCCTCCAGCCGGATATATCGATTAGCGTCCTTCGGGGAAATAACAACCTCGCCGACAATATCGCAAAGCCCGCAAATATTCTCCGCAGTCTTCCCGCTCATCATCGGGCGTGTCTGCGTGAACTTCGTACCGTCCACCGCCACGACCTCCTTATACTCCTCCCAGGCCGTCAGCACGATATTCGCCGGCAAAACTCGCAGCCGCCGGCACGTATCCACCATCTTGAACTGTACCTGATTATAATGAGCCAACTCCGGCGCGCCGCCGTTCTTCCCCGTGCGCCCCAAAAACGTCAGCAGCCCGCGTTCAAGCTCCGAAAGCGAATCCAGACAGACATTGTCATAGACACACTCCTTCTCCAACTCCCCCAGAACATCCTTCATATTCTTCATCTCAGGGTCAAGCCGAACTATATCCACGCGCTCATTGCCCATCAACACATCAGCGCCGCGATCCACGTCAATAATCAGAGTACGCCCGGGCAAAGCCCCCAGCGCCGTAGTCTTCCCCGTCCCCGGTGCGCCATACAACAACACCGTTTGACGCCTCAGCTTCAAATCCTTACCATTCAAAATTTCCATCATTAAGCTCCTCACACTGCCTTTCCTTCTTCACAAACCCCACCAGACACTCCGGGTCGTAGTCTTGACAAATACTCTGATAAGCACACGGCATAATCGAACAACAGCTCGGATTCCGGTAAAAAACCTTCCGCCCCTGCTGCAAACTTCGGCCTAAATAAACCAGCTCCCGCTTAAAATCCTCGATCTCCTGCGTAGCGCGCACCACCGTGAAACAATCCACCTTCTCGGTGTCAAACCACTCCCGTTGACGTGCCAACAACTCCCGCGCCTGCGCCTCCGGGTCCCCCTCCAGCTTCTTCGACGGCAAAAGTTTCGGCTTTGCACAAACCGTATAAACAATCCGATTCACCGGCTCCCCGCGCAAAAGCGAAAGCGCCAGAAGATAAGAGGAAACTTGATCATCGAGAAACAGCCGCGCGCGATACTTCTCATCCGGCTTCGTCGAACTGCTCTTATGCTCAACCGGCGTCCCGTCTCCGCAAAGAGCGTCAATCTTTCCCTTCAAATAAATCCCCGGCGCCAGCTTCACGCGAAACTCCTTCTCAACATCCCGCACCTCCCAATTATGCCACGGGATAAACCTGTCAAAAGCCTCTGCCATCGCCGAAGGCAAATCCACGACATCAAAAGACTCGCCCCTAAACAGCTTCTCCAGATACTCGTGATAAGACGAGCCAGTGACCAAAGCCTCGGCAGACTCAGCCGGCTTCAGACACTCGATATACTCAAAAAAATACTTCTTCGGGCAAGATTTAAAACTTCTTACCATCGATGCCGTAAGCTCAATCATTGCCACGCACCCCTTCGTAATACGTCCCCATCAGCTTCTTCCAATCCACATTGTCATCGAGCAGATTGGGACAGGTACTGTCGGGATAGAACCATTTACGTCCAAGCCCCATTAGTATCTGCCACCAGTCGTGAACGTCGGGGGTCAGTATCTCGCCCTCCGGCCCGATACGGCGCAGCTCGCGGTAAACCAGCGCCGTCAACTGACTCTCATCCATCGCGGACGTCGTCTTCGCAACAAGCTCAATTACATAAAAATAGGAACAGTCCCCCAGCTGATAAAGCAGCTCGCTCCACTTTGGCGGAACCTTTGAAGTCTTGGCGAGCACCAAATGCCTCTTGCCGCCTTTGCTCTTATGATTAACGACAAAGAGGATCTTATCGGGGTCTATATGGTGCAGTTCGTCATATTTTTTGATGAGGGCCTCTGCTATTGGCCTTATCCTGCTTGAACATATCTCATAATCAAATTCCGGTCTTTCCATGATATAATCCTCCTAGAATGTCCTACATTCTTTGATCTTGGGGTCCTTCGGTTGCCGCCGAAGGGCTCTTTTTATTTGCCAGCCTCGCCAGATCAAGCCCGATCCAGAAAAGCCGTCGCGCCATAAACAAATCAAACTCGCGCCCGTTCGCTGCATAAGCATTCAGCGCGTCCCGCACACAATTAGAAATCTCCGTCACCTTAATCCTTACCGTCACCTCATCCATGCCTTTTGCCTCCCTCTGCACTCGATGCCGACCTCGCCGAGCTCCATATCAACATTCGTAAAACTCACCAAATACCCGCCGTTCACACTCCGATACAAAAAATGCGTACACCGGCAGCCGCCGACCTCCTTCTCAAACCGGAACCCAAACCCGCCGACCTGAATCACCTCCTCAACTCCCGGCTTCTGCTTTCTGCGTTTCCTTCCCAAAATTGCCCCTCCTCTTATAAGACCTCAGCCATTCGTTCAAATCATCGACGTGATACCGTACCGAATCCCCGACCTTGATATAAGGCGGCCCGTCATTGCCGCGCCTCAGCTTATTCATATAAGACACCTTAAGCCCCAAATACTGCGCCGCCGACTCCACATCCAGCAAAACCGGCTTATGTCCGATCGCCAACTTCACCTTTGCCGCTAAATCCTCCAAACAACAAAGAATCAGTTCAAGCCCATTCTCGTCTTCCACCATACCCACAACTCCTCCGGCCAGGGATAATGCCTGTCAGTAATGCGAGAGCTACGCACAGCGGATACCCTCCCAATACCTTGAATAGCCACTCCGCCCGCTGCGGAAGCGGCCAAGCCTATTCATAGAGCGGATAGCCGCGACACGAGACGGCACATCCCATCCATGAACCGCGCACCACTCCGAAAAACAAAGATAAAAATCACCTCTGTCCAGCCGCGCGCCAGGAACAGACATACAGCGCTCATCGACAAAACGATCCACAAGCCCGTCAATTCCAAAAAACTCCGCCTCTAAATCCGTATCCTCCTCAGCCTCAGAGGAAACCCCTATCAGCTCGTAATACCGCCGCATAATCCGCTTCTTCATCGCAATAGGCATCACGTCACGGAAAGCAGTTACCCCATCCAGCGCAAAACGAGCCGTCTTAAAATCCAGCGCCGCGACGGGAATCACCGGCTTCTCATCGCCGGCAGACAAAACCTCATTCTCCCAAAGCGCCTTCTCCATTGCGTTAAAAGCTCTGATATAAGCCTCCTTAAACTCCATCGCCTTAGGCCCCGTAAACCCCATCGCCAAAATCGTGAACCCGTCGCGGGACATAATATATTCGGGTCTTTCCTGATTCTGACTGTCCTTATAAGACCCGAGCCGAAAATTCGACCCGGCGAACTTCTCGCTGCACTCCAGATTCCGGATCGCCTCCATAACATGCTTATGCTCCTTCTCAAACACCCTCGCCACATCACGAGAAGAAACAACTACCCGTTGCTCCGTGTTTTGAACAAAAATCCCTAAATCTTTAACCTCTGGCATTGTGTTCACCATCCATTCTTTCTTTTCACATCTCGCTCTCTGCTACAATAACTAAGAGAGGGGGGTGACTAAAATGACTGACTATGTCAGCAAAAAACTGAAAGACATGCTTATCGCGCTGGGGCCTGATTACGAAATCAAAAAAATCGACGGTGAAAACTGTATTTACAGAAAAATCGATTCTCACTATGAAATCGAAATAATCGGGCTCAATAATCCAGAAAGAACTTTTAGCTGTTCGGTCTATCTCCGCGACCTGAGACTCTCTAACACAGGTCTAATAGTTGAGAGACTTCAGGCAAATTCGATCGATCAGGTGAAATACTTCCTGGAACAAATCTTGAAAACTGATCGTAGTTAATTCCCATCGCTCCCAGAAGAAGGATCAAATCTTTCCTCGAAAGCTTCTTTTCCTCGACAAGATCGAGCCATTCTTTCTTGGTCTTGTCGTCTTTTGTTATCCAATCGAATCGTCGTAGCTCTCCGAACTTATCTTGCTGATACTCTTCAATGTTCATGCATTGCTCCTCTCTACCTTTCCTCCGCACACGTACTTTTTTTCAGCTGGTCAAGGCCCATCCATATAAGGTTCCGAATCATCTCGTTTTTCGTATCCATGTAATACCTAGATTTCTTAGCCTCATACAGTTCTTTTTCCATTTCCGGGGTAACAGAGATTGTGAAGCGTTTAAGTTCTGTGGACATATTCTCACCTCCAATTATTCAAGAATTATTGGTTAAGTAGTTCACTGGTTCACTATTGATGTTGTAAATAGTATAGACGTTCACTGGTTCACTGTCAAGCAAGAATCGAATTTTCTTTTGCTGTTTATGGTGCACTTGTATTATTGGTTCACTGATGTATAATTACATAAGGGGGTGACAATTATGGCAACCGATAGGCCGCGCTATACCGTCTCTGTAGACGACGAACTATTTAAAGAAATAGAGGACTTTAGATTTAAAAATAGGTTTGCTACTCGCTCTGAAGCCACAGTAGAACTTTTAAAATTGGGCTTACAAGCATTAAAAGAGCAGCAAGAATCCCGCCAAGATGAAGAATCCTAGCGACACCACAGGGGAGATGCTACGTAAAGGCATCTCCCCTGTGCTTTTACGTATGTGGTGAGGTGATGTATAATTACTTACGTTATATTTATTGCTCGTAATATTATCATTATGATTACTGTGTGTCAATATATATTTAAATAGTAATATTTTGATTTCAATAGGTGCTCCATTTTACCTCACAAAAGGAGACAGAATCAGCATGAAAAAAGCGATCAAAGTGACCGGAATAATTATAGTGTTGCTAATTATTGCTCTTTCTTTCGTTGAATCAATTCAGGTTGCAGGAGATCATGTAGCTGTATTATGTGAACCTGAAACACGGCAGTATTATGCCCCACCATTCACGACAGAAAAAGATCTTCTCTATCCACAGTCGTGCTTCGTACAAAGAATAAAATGGGCTCGTAAATATGGATACTCGGCAAATAAAAAACAGGCTGACGCCGGATATTTCACATCAGAGGCAATTCCACTCCTATTAAAACTATTGGGTAAAAGAAACCCGTCTGAATGGGGAGAAGATGGTAATTGGGGGTACAAAGATTTTGAGAAGATACCCTATTAAATATTTTTCATAATAGGTGGTGAAAATAATGGTTGAAAAACAAAAGCTAAAACGACGTTGGATGTTAATTTTTCTATCCTTAGTGCTTGCATTTTGTCTATATGCAACCCCATTTAGCCGCAATACATCAAATGGGAATAAAATTTTTTTGGGATGTTATCCAATTCACCATGCTTTTTTAAAAAGAGGATTGCCTCCTGCTGCTCAAATCGATATCATAAAACTAGCTGGTGCAGTTTTTATTATTAGCCTCGCCTGTGGTATAGGATATGTATTTCAGAATAAGAATTTTGATCTCTGACAAATTCCATACATATTCCATACGGGCAAAAAATAAAGAGCTCTCAAAAAGGGCTCTATATTTTTGAGTACATATTGAGTACAGACAAAAAAATTCCCGAAATCTAAGATCTCGGGAATCGTTGGTATCAGTGGAGCCGACTTCCGGACTCGAACCGGAGACCCCATCCTTACCATTGTTTATACATCCTCCATTGCATAACAAATATTTTACATTTATTTTACTTTTTATCTTGCTATAACCGTATTCTTAAAATTTGATTTATTTCAATGTTACTTTTATAATACACAATATACCCTATCGTGAGTACATACTGAGTACAGGATTGAGGAGATAAGATGAACGCCAACTTAACGATAGCATTTGTCGAGCGTCAAAAACCGAGGGAAAAACGCTACGATGTCAGGGACAAAATCATCAACGAACTAATCCTGCGTGTGGAAACAAGCGGTAAAAAGACATACCTGCTCGACTGCAAAAAAACCAACGGCAAAAGGACATCCCTAAAAATAGGGGACGCTGCCATCATGTCCCCGTCACAAGCGAGAGAAATCGCGAAAGAAAAACTCTTCCTCATATCACAAGGGCTTGAACTCAGAGAAAAAGACAAGCTGACCCTCAAAAAATTGATCGACACATACTACAAAAACTGGACCGCCGACAACCACAAAGACGGCAATCTAGCGATCAAGATGCTTAAAAACAACTTCAATGAATTTATGGACACAGAATTGATTCAGATAACAAAACTCGACATCGAAC
>ENA-OPVH01001340-OPVH01001340.1-human-gut-metagenome-genome-assembly--contig:-NODE-1340-length-12446-cov-6.736179_pt1 | contig 12446 bp, 9 predicted proteins | sample MGYA00241494_ERZ501980 | MGnify/ENA primary metagenome ERZ501980 (study PRJEB25962, sample SAMEA1964914) | human gut metagenome | biome: human gut; feature: human-associated habitat; material: faeces... | reverse complement strand
GCTTGGATGGTGTGAAGCTCATCGTCGGCGACAAGTGCTTGGGAATGCTGGAAGCCGTGGGAGAAGTATTTCCTGACGCCAAATACCAGCGCTGTACGGTCCATTTTTACCGGAATGTGTTTTCCGTTGTTCCTCGCTCCAAAGTAAAATTAGTGGCTAAGATGCTCAAGGCGATCCACGCCCAGGAAAGCAAGAAGGCTGTCCGTGAAAAGGCCAAAGCTGTGGTGGCCCAGCTGAGGGAGATGAAGCTGAAGGAGGCTGCCAAAAAGGTGGAGGACAGTTTTGAGGAAACTCTGACTTATTGTGATTTTCCCTATGAGCACTGGACCAGGATCCGTACCAACAATGTGATTGAAAGGCTGAACCGTGAGATCCGCCGCCATACCCGCGTGGTGGGGACCTTCCCGGACGGCAACTCTGCCCTCATGCTGGTCTGTGCCAGACTGCGCCATGTGGTCGGCACCCAGTGGGGCAACAAGAAATACATGAATATGAAGCACTTAGAGACGTCTCTGGAAGACTTCTCTATTGCCGGCTCACCTCATTCAGCCAGAGCCTGCAAACCAATTTGCGCATAAATGTTGACAGTACTCTCGAAATCGCATTAAGAACACCTTTTGCCGCTCAAGTTGGTCTATTATAGCCTTCCGGAGCGGCTTTTTGCATTCTTTTCCCTGATAATCTCGCCGTTTTCACTTTGTTTTCAATTGAATAGGAAGCTGGGATAGAGACATTTTTTCAGAAAAAAAGGGGCGGCGCACCGCCGCCCACTGTTTTAATGCAGTTTACTTTATCTCCAGCCTGCCAGAGACTATTCGTCTGCCGGACTTGCGGTCGAAGAGCATTATATTGCTGCCGGTAAAGCTGAACTTGCTCTTTGTACCTATGGCAAAAAGCGAGCTGCCGAAGGCTACGCTGGTAAGCAGGAACTCGCCTACCCTGATCTTCAGGGTGCACTCCATGCCGGTGGGCATTACTCCGTATATCTCGCCGTCTATGCCGCTCTCGCCGGACATGGAGATGAACTCGGGCCTTACACCCAGCACGAAATCGCCATCCGCTATCTCGGGCTCCTCCGTAAGGGCGTCGTCATTCTCCTCTACCTTTGCAATATGGGGACGGAACGCCTCGTCCTTATTGCTCTTTTCCACGTAGCCCTTGGCCTTTGCCCGCTCGGCATTGGCGGCGGCTGCCACCTCCGCATCGGCGTCCCGCTTGACATACCAGGCTGCAAGGTCCAGCTTTTCGTTGGGGATGAACCTGGCTTCCGCCCAGCCCAGCATTGTAAGCCGTATATTTTCGCCCTCCTGATCGCCGTGGGCGTTTATAAAGTTTATGGAGGGATTGCCGACGAAGTCGGCCACAAAGAGATTGTCCGGGCTGTTGTATACCTTGAGCGGCGGATCGTACTGCTGCAATACTCCGTTGTTTATGAGGCATATCCTGGTGGCGAGGGTCATTGCCTCCATCTGGTCATGGGTGACGTATACGAAGGTACTGCCCGTCTCAAGGTGCAGGCGCTGCAATTCATAGCGCATCTCCAAACGCAGCTTTGCATCCAGGTTGGAAAGGGGTTCGTCCATAAACAGCACGGAGGGCTCGGGCGCAAGGGTTCTTGCTATTGCCACGCGCTGCTGCTGCCCCCCGGAAAGCTCCGCCGGGTATCTGTCCATAAACATGCTTATCTTGACTATTCTGGATACCCTGCGCACGGACAGGTCTATCTCTTCCCTGGTGAGCTTGCGCTCCTCCATGACGGTCTTGCCGTCCCTGGTGAACTCGCAGGCGGCATTGAGCTCCATGCCCTTGGCCTTTGCAGCGGCCTTCCTGCCATCTACAACGGCAGCCAGCTTGGCCGTTATATCGGCAGCGAGCTTCGCAGGATCCTTTGACGACTGAAGGTCATACTTATACAGCTCCTTGGCGGTAAACATGGAGATGGTGTACGCATCTATGAGCTTTATGTAGGCCTTTTTTTGGTCGAGGGCGCCCTTCTTGTTGCGGCAGTCCTCTATCTGCCTTATTACGTCGGCAGGGTTACTGAGTATATCGATGAGCTTTGCTGCGTTGCGGGCCTCAAAGTCCACCTTTGCCATCTCGCCCTTTATGTTGCTCAGGCCGAAGGCTATGTTGTCGTATACAGTCATATTGGGCCAGAGGGCATAGTTCTGGAACAGGAAGCCCACCTTGCGCTTGTTTGGCGGTATGTTTATGCCGAGATCGCTGTCGAACACCACCGTGTCGCCTATCTCTATGCGGCCGCTGGTGGGAGTTTCCAAGCCGGCTATCATACGCAATGTAGTGGTCTTGCCGCAGCCGGAAGGGCCGAGCAGCGTGACGAAGGAGGCATCGTCAATGGAAAGGTTCAGGTTTTCCACTGCGTAAAAGCCGCCCCATCTCTTTGTAACGTTTTTCAGTTCAATTTTAGGCATTGCCTTAACCTCCTATACCTTTATCAAGGCTTGCACCGGTTGCTTTGTTTACCAGCGCATTGCAGATGAGTATGGTCACTATAAGTATGAGATTTATGCCGCTTGAGAAGGCGTAAAGACCCATCTCGTCAAAGTAGTCCAGCGTGGTGGAAAGTATGAAGCCCTGCACGCAAAGAAGTATGAACAGCGACAGCTCGCGGAGGCAGGTCATAAAGGGCAGTAAATAGCCGCTTATGATGGACGTCTTCTGAATGGGTATGATTATACGGGTCATTCGCTTTGTCCAGGGTATATCCTGAATTATTGCGGCCTCCTCTATCTCGCCGCTCAGTTGAAGCATGGAGTTAAGGCTGCTTCTGCTGGCAAAAGGTATGTACTTTACCGTACCCACTATGATGAGCAGGGCGTAGGTGTTGAACAGGTTCACATACTTATTTGAGAACAGTATGAAGAAGGCCACGCCAACCGCTATGGAAGGCATAAGGTATGGCAGAAACGCCATGCTGTTCACGTAGTTCGCCCACCTGCTGCGGCGGTTCTTGGATACCGCATAGCCTATCAGCGTGCCTATTGTGCCGGCAGTCAGCGCGCAGCATACGGATACCATTATGGTTCCCTTGTAGGCATGCCATATCATGTCGTTGTAAAGTATGCCCTGTTGGCCGTACATGCCGTTCTCAGTTATGTTCTCGTTGGTGACCCACCACTTTGTGGTCAGGTTGTCCGGGTCGCCGGTGTACAGGAAGCTGTAGTCGCCGGGATTTGGCAGGAAGGTCTCAAAGGCGAAGGACACTATGGGGAATATGCTTGTAAAAAAGGTTATTATTATAAGTATTATAGCTATGATGTACTTGCCGGATCTGCCCAGGTTGAATTTGGATATCTGGCCGGACTTGCCGGTGACCGTGGTATAGCTCTTTCTGCTTTTTACGCTTATCTGGTTCAGAAGCAGTATCGCCACGCCGAATATCATCATCAGTATGGCTAAAATGCTGGCCTCGCCCGTGTATTTGGAGTTCAGCGACACGTACTTTGTGGAGAGCGTCGCAAGGCCAAGGTAATGCGGCACGGGATAGCTGCCCATTGCGCTGCCGAATACCAGAAGTATGGTGGAGAGTATTGCGGGCTTTATCATGGGAAGCGTCACACGGAACATGGTCTTCCAGCGGGGGGTGTCGAGTATGGTTGCCGCCTCTTCTAAGTTGGCGTCCATGTTGCGGAATATGCCGCCTATGAGTATGTATGCGAAGGGCGCGTAATGCAGGCCCAGCACCACGGCGCTGGGGAAAAGACCCTTGCACCACCATATTGGCATGGTGATATTGAATACAGAAGCAAGCAGGCCGTTTGATGTGCCCGTTATAAGGTTGCTGTTAAAGAGGTTCTGCCATACTACCGCCAGGGTCCACTGGGGCATTATGTATGGGAATATAAATATGGAGCTCAGGTATTTTCTGAATTTCATGTTTGTCCTTGTGATAAGGAAAGCAAACACGCCGCCGAATAGTATTGATATAACGCAGGACATAACTGAAAGCAGCACCGTGTTCAGGAGCGGCGTCCAAAGGTTGGCCTTGGCCAGCCTGCTTGTGAACAGGTCTACATAGTTAATGGCGGAATAACCGGAGGACATTCCGGTAAGATGCTCGTCTATGGTTCCGGGGTGGATAACGAAGGTATCCCTTACTATTGCCACTATGGGCGCCACCGTGGTTATGGTGAGCACTATGCCCATTAGCAGCAGCACGACATTCTGCGGCTTGGAAAAATAGGTCTTGAGCTTATTGAGGCGTATCTGCCACGCTCCGGCCTTCTGTTGCGGGTTTTGCTGCATATAGTTACCTCCGATGGCGATAAGGGCGTCTTAGATAAGTAAGACGCCCTTGCCGTTTACTCAGTTTACAGTACTAACCTTCGGTGTACTTGGTCAGCATCTCAATCCAGCTGCCTACGGTGAAGGCGACGGAAGCGCAGTACTCGGGGTCTTCAATGACAAGCTTGCCGTTGTTCTTCCACCAGTCGAAGCCGCGGTCGTTCTTGCAGTCGAATACGTTTACGCCGTCCTCATAGCCGCCCTGGCTGTGATGATAGGTGGCCTCGACCTCCTCTGCGACCTTGGGGTTGGAGGAGTAACCGCCCATGTCCTTGCCCCAGGCACTGAAGCCATCAGCGGTGCAGGTCATGTAAGCGATAAAGGCGCAGGCGGTCCAGGGCAGGGGACTGTTCTCGGTTACAAACAGATAATGGCAGTAGCCGTAGCCGCCGATGCCGGTGTAGTCGTCCTGATAAGCGGCGACGGTGATGTTGTTCTTGGATACGCCGGCGGATTCCTCAACGGAACGGAGCTTGGAGTATACCAGAAGGCCGAACTGATCGGTTGCGGACTTGGACACCAGGGTGTTGCAGATAGGTCCGTCATCGGTCTGAGCATTGTAGCTCTCTACCCACAGTTTGATCCAAGCAAGGGCGTATGCGCCGTCAGCGCCGAGGCCCAAGTCGGCCGCATCGGCAGCCATCTCGTCGATAACGGGCTTGAAGTAAGCCTGCTTTTCGGCGTCGAGGGCGTCAAAGGCAGCCTTCAGATACGCGGCATAGGTATCCTCGGTGAGCATATAGAGGAAGTTCTTGCCCACGATTTCGGAATCGATATCCATATAGAGGCCATGCTCGCCTTCGGCTACAAAGTCCCAGCAGTTCTTGTAGGTCTTGCTGCCGGTGTTGTTGAACATGAATACCTTGTTCAGGGTCTGGAGGGGCAGATAGCCCTCGTACTCTTCGGCGGTTGTGCCGTTGGCGGCAGCCCAGTCAAGGGGTATGAAGGTATCCAGGATGCCGGTGCGTACCATCTTGCTCTCAATCTGGTTGCCGTCCTGAATGAGGGTCATGGCATAGGTGCCTACGTCCTTGAGGGAGTCGGCGGTGAGCTGATCGAAGATCTTGTTGTTCTTGGGCTGCTGCCAGTCGAACTCCATGGTGTAATTGGGGTCGATGGTCTGCAAGTACTCAATGAACAGAGGCAGTGCAGACTTGCCGCGGCTGGAGTTGCCAACGCCGTAGAAGGTAGCGCCGTTGGATTCTTCTATTGCCTTCTTGGCCAGCTCCTCCAGGGTCATGCCTTCGGCTTCCTTGATGATCTTCTGGGTATCGGTAAGCTCAGCCTCAGGCTCGGCGGGGCCCGCCGCTTCTTCGGTGCCTTCGGCTTCGGGAGCTTCCTGGGCTGCAGGTGCCGCAGGGGCAGCGCAGGCAACAAGGCTAAGCGCCATGCAGAGTACCAGCATGATAGCAATCAATTTTTTCACTGTTCTTTCCTCCTGTTGATTTTGATGTGTTATGAACCGAGCGGTTTCTTGATATGGCTTGTTGAATAAGATACCGCCTTATGTTTTTATTTTACAGGCATTCTATTCGTTTATTACAGGGGATAATCCTGTCATTATTTTCAAAATTCTGATATGTTTTGCTTTAATAGTTATTTTTTGATATACTTTATATTGGATAAGAATAATAACAAAAAATGTAAATTATCATTGATGGCAGGATATACATTATTATGAAATGCAGCGATGCAGCATTGTTTTCAGACCTCGACGGAACGCTTTTTAACTGCCGCGGCGAAGTTTCTATCAATAACAGGAATGCGATAGAGGACTTTATAGCTCAGGGCGGCATGTTCGGCATTGCCACCGGCCGCGCCTCGCAAAACGCCTTGCAGCACCTCCCGGGCATAAGCATCAACGCACCATCTATAGTATTCAATGGGGCTGCGGTATACGACTATGTAAATAAGCGCTACATCTTGGCAAACTATCTCGACGCCGAATCTTTTCCCCTTATAAAGGAGCTTGCGGAGTGCGGTAAAAGGCTGGATATACAGCTGTACACCGAATACGGCATATTCTACGTAACGCCGGAGAAACGCTCATATAAGCCGTTCGTGGATATGCACCGCCCCTGCACCTTCTGTAAGGTTGATGACATAGCGGACAGGCCATGGCTCAAGACGCTTTTTCTGGGTGCGGAGGAGAATCTCGACTATGCCAGGGAGCTCATAGCAAAACGCGGCCTCGAGGATAAATTCGACATAGTGCCCGGAACAACCGACATACTGCCGGACGCCAAATACATAGAGCTTTTGCCCCACGGCACAAACAAGGGCAGCGGAGTGGAAGCCCTGCGCACACTTTCCTCCCTTTCCGGGCGCAGTATAATATGCGTGGGGGACTATTGGAACGACCTTGAGATGCTGCAAAGGGCGGACGTGGCATGCGTCCCCCTGAACGGCGCGGAAGAAGTAAAGGCCTTGGCCCATTACATAACCCCGGACAATAATCACGACGCAATAGCCTATATAATAGAAAAAATCATACCCGGGCTGTAATCCTTTGCAAAGGAGGGTACCGCAATGAAGCGAAACACAAGGGTTGTATGGATCTTATGCGTGTGCCTTTGGGCGTTGTCCTGCTTAGGCTGCGCCCGGAACGGAAATGCCCTTGCACAGTACGCCCCCGATGAAGCTGACAGGCTTACCGTATATACCTCCCACAAGCAGGAGGTATATGAGCCCATAATCACTGAATTCGAGAACCGCACCGGGATCTGGGTCACCGTTGAGACGGGCGGCACCAATGAGCTTCTTGAGCGCATAGCGAGTGAAACCGGATCCCCCGTATGCGACATAATGTTCGGCGGCGGCGTAGACAGCCTGGAATCGTATAAGGGCTACTTCAGCCCGTATCAAAGCCCCGAAGAGGCGGGCATAGACCCGGCTTTTCTCTCTGAGGATCACATGTGGGCGCCCTTCTCAATCCTTCCCACAGTAATAATCTACAATCAAAAGCTGGTTCCCGCCCATACCGTCACAGGCTGGCGGGACCTCATAGACCCCCGCTGGAAGGGCAAGATAGCCTTTGCCGACCCCTCCGCCTCAGGCTCCAGCTATACCGCCCTCGCCACGCTGTGCCAGATAATACCCAAGGATACCGAGTCGGTGCTGCGGCAGTTTGCAAAAAACCTGGGCGGCAGCCAGTTCGGCGGCTCCGGCGACGTGGTAAAGGCGGTTGCCGACGGCACCTGCTTTTTAGGAATCACCCTCGAAGAAACAGCCATGAAGCGCATAGCTGAAGGGTACGACATAAAGCTTCTGTACCCCGCCGAGGGCACCAGCGCCGTACCCGACGGCAGCGCCCTGATAAAAGGTGCGCCACACGAGGACAACGCCAAGCTGTTTCTCGACTTTGTGCTGAGCCGCGGCGCTCAGGAAAGGCTTGCCCAACAGTTTTACAGGCGGCCCGTGTGCAGCGACATACAGCGGCAGAAGGAGCTTTCCCCCCTTGAAGACATAGCCCTGATAGACTACAGTGTATCCTGGGCAAGCGAAAACCACGACCATATGCTGGAGCGCTGGTCCGCCCTGATGGAACAGGAGGCGGGCAGATGAAGCTTATATTTACCCGCGGAACATTCAGGGAAAAGCTGTTTTCTTCAATGCTTTTCACCACCCTCACCACGCTCATGCTGTGCAGCTCGCTGCTGCTCATAGTATTCAGCTCCCGCATGGAGGACAGCGCACGGCAGGAGGCGGATACGCTTATATCCGTAGTATCCTCTTCCATCAGCGACCTGCGAGATTCCACCGAAAAGATAGGCTCAAAGCTCAACCGCAATTCTCTCGTGATAAACGCCATGTCAGGCGGCGGGGCGTTCCCACAGCAGACATACTACGAGCTGTACAACGCCACAAGCGGTCTTCGGGACTATGTGCAATTTTACCTTTACGACACCAACGGCGCTTTGCAATACTCTACCTCCAGCGCAGGGCACTCACGCACCCTGCCTACAAACTGGGGCATACTCCTTGCGGCGGCAAGTCACCACGGGGAGCTTGTGTTCCGGGGGGCAGACGCATTCAGCTACCCAGACCGGGATGCGGTGCTGTACGCCGCCCGGAGCATCGTGAACAACTCGGGCGATGCGGTTGGCTACTTCGTTGCGAACCTTTCCGAAGACAATCTGCAGGAGCTTTTGGAGGGCAAGTTCGGCAGCCGCAACACCCTCTACATTACCGACGCCTTCATGCGCACCATATACTGCTCCCGTCCGGCGGAAACTGATTCCCCCGTGCCCGCGCTGCGTTCCGCAATGCTCAGCAACACCCCCGTATCCTCCGACGAGTACAACTACTACATGCGCCACGAGCCCACAAGCGGCCTGTATATAATACTTCGCCAGCCAAAGGCATTCACCCGGGACACAACGAGACTTCTGAGGACAGTGGCCTCATTTCTCGTCCTCGGCAGCATAGCCCTCTGCGTGTTCGTCTCCTTCAACCTGAGCAGACAGCTTTCAGACCCCATAGGCAAGATAACCTCCGCCATGGCGGAGGTGGAAAAGGGCAGCCTGGATACCCGCGTAAACCTTCACCGCAGCGACGAATTGGGGCAGCTCGCGGACAACTTCGACAACATGGTAGAGCGCCTCAAAACCTACATGGATAAACTCATACAGGGTCAGCGGGACCTGGATGAGGCTCAGATACGCATGATGCAGGCACAGCTGAACCCTCACTTCCTCTGCAACACGCTGGACACGATGAAGTGGATAGGCAAGATGAACGGTGTGCCCGAAATATCCAACATATCCATGGATCTTGCGGACATACTGCGGGCCTGCATATCTACAGATGAATTCGTTCTACTTGGGGACGAGTTGGAGCTTCTAAACCGCTACATACGCATACAACGCATACGCTTCCCCGGACGCTTTACCTATGCCGCAAGGGGCCACGAGAAATACATTGACTGTATAGTCCCAAAGCTCATACTCCAGCCCCTTGTGGAAAACGCCATACTTCACGGCCTTGCCGACCGGGACAACGGCAGCATAGTCCTCTCCGTATCGGAGCAGCCCGGCAGCCTGCTCAGGATAGCCGTATCCGACGATGGCAGCGGCATACCCGACGAGGTGATACGGCGCTTTACACAGGATGGCCCTGCCCGCGAGGGGCGGCTTGGCCTGTACAACGTAAACCTTATACTCAAGAAATACTACGGGACCGATTTCGGGCTTCACCTCAGGAATAATCCGGAGGGCGGCGCTACAGTCTACGCGCTGCTGCCCATCACAAGGAGGGAAACAGATGCTTAAAGTTCTCGTTGTGGAAGATGAGCCATATGTGCGCCGGGGCATTGTGCTGTCGGTAGACTGGACGGCGCTGGACTGCTTCGTGGTAGGCGAGGCGGCCAACGGCGAGGAGGGCTACGACGCGGCGCTGAAATTCCAGCCCAACATCATCATAACCGACATACGCATGCCTAAGATGGACGGCATCGAGATGCTCAAGCGGCTTAGGGAGGCCGGCTGCAAGTCCGAGGTGATAATACTCACTGCCTACAGCGACTTTGAGTACGCCCAAAACGCGCTGCATTACGGCGCGGCGGACTACCTTCTCAAGCCCTTCCACGATGGCGAACTGGAGCAGGTGATAGTCTCCATACATTCCCGCCTCATGGCCCGGCAGGGCAACGCCGCGGAATCTCTACCCGCCCTTCAGCTCAAGAAAGGCGACAAGAGCAAGTACGTAATGGAGTCCCTCGCCTACATTGCGGGTCACTACAACGACCCGGACATAGGCGTTGGCTCCATAGCCGCAAACGCAGGCATAAGCGAGGGCTACCTTTGCCATATATTCAAAAAAGAGACAAACTACACCCTGATGGAGTATCTATCCCAGTACCGCATGCACGTAGCCATGCAGCTCCTCCGGGACTGCCGGGTAAAAATATACGAGGTGGCCGAACAGGTGGGGTACAGGGATATCGCCTATTTTTCCAGCATGTTCCGCAAGATAGTCGGCGTCACTCCCTCAGAGTATCAGGACAGGTGCAAATAATCCGGCGCAAGATAAGCTTTAACATGAGCATGGCATATATCCAATATAATTGGAGGATCCAGAGTCTCTTCGTTATCGTCAGAATGTTCCGTGTGCGCTTCGCCATACAGCCGGCTTTCTTTCGGAGAAAGCCGGCTGTATGGCCTGTTATATCTGAGGTTAAATAGCAATCGCTGCTTTTCTTTTACACAATGCCCGGATTATCTTTTACATACGCCATCGTTACTCCCATACCTTTCTTCCAGAACGGCTACGCCCTGGGAGAGTATCTCACGGGTGAGGCTGACGGCCTGCTGCTCGTCCTTGGCCTTTATGGCGGCAAGCAGCCTGCGGTGCAGGCGCGCAGATTCCTGCACGTCCCCCGCCTTAACGCTGTAATGCTGTTTTATGAGCGCCCGTATCACCGGCTCAAACGCGCGGAAAAACATGCTGTATATGCCGTTGCCCGAGGCCTGGGTCAGCCGGTAATGGAACTGGTACACCTGCTCCTCCGGGTCCCCGCCCTGCTCAAGTGCGTCAATGCAATCCTCCATCTCGGCATACGTGCTGTCGTATATATTATCGCATGCAAGCCTTGCGCATTCCATCTCCACCAGCCGGCGGAAGTCCATCATATCAGAAAATATGGAATGATCCAGCTCTATATCGCTGAGCGGATACGTGCAGCAGGGGTGTATCCAGCCGAATTTCTTGTCCGCCTCCCTGCGCCCGTCCGCCTCGTCGGGGATAAACACCTCGCCTGAAACAAGCCTGGAATGGCACCAGCCGCACTGACCGCTGCGGCAGCGGGAGGGGAGCCTTTATGCCCGCCTGCTCCATGGCTGAGAGCAGCGTCTGGTTTGCCCGGCAGCTTTTCAAAGTGGGTTACGCATCCCTCCGCTATTCTGTCCTTTAGCTTGAAGTACTCCTCTTCGGTTACGTTTGCGAATGCGTCCTCCGTGTAGAATTTTGCGAACTGCACCATGCAGGTGCCCTCCGGCGTGCAGTCTGGTATTGCCTCGTTGATTATGGTCACGCAGTAATCCTTGTGCCCCTCTATGGTCGCCGCGCTTTCATACTGCGAAAGGGTATCGCCGGTAGAGCGGACGAATGTATCGTATGCCTTGAAGCCAAGCTGCTCATAGGGTATATCCAATCCCAAATATACTGTAAAGGCGCTCTGTGCCAGCTTTCTCGCGTTCATCAGCTTGCGCTCACGCTCCGGCACCTCGCTCTTGTCTATCATCCTGTCGAATACCACCGTGGGCATCAGGTTGGATATTACCCGCTCGCAGGGTATATACGTGCCGTCCGCCAGCTCTACGCCGCGTACCGCGCCGTTTTTAACGTCTATCTTTGTTACCTCGGTGTTGTACCATATATCGCCGCCCATGTCCCTTATGGCCTTATCAAATGCCAGCGATATTTCATGGCTGCGGAAGCGTGCCATCCAGGGCTTCTGTGTAAGATATGTATATGTCATGAAGGTACCATCAGTTGACAAGAGCACACAAGCTCTTTAGGGTCTTCGAGTTTTAGAAGCCAAAGAGTATGGCAGAACAAGGAGGACGAGTGCAGAAATACTGGTTGTATTTCAAATGAGGACGACACAGCTATGCCGTGCTGTTTGGCTTCTAAAACCTTGTGTATCCTTGTCAACTGATGGTATCTACATTGCTGAATTAACATTTATGTCTGCATCATATAGCATGGTTACAAAATCGGGATAATAGAAGCCCTTCTATTGCGCCAAAGCATTGACAATAGCTAAAAATTTTTGTAGAATTAATATCATTTGTTAGATTACATGCTTCAGCAATACCGGATTATATTCACATTTTTAAAATACAAATATACTGCCAGTCAGGGCAAAGAATCAAACATACTGAAGGGGTCGGGCCGATGGAAGAAATCCTAAGAATGGAACATATTACCAAGCGCTTTGGAGATATGTACGCGAACCGGGACATCAGCTTTGATGTCCGCAAGGGCGAGGTGCATACTCTGCTGGGCGAGAACGGCGCCGGAAAGAGCACATTGATGAACGTGCTGTTCGGCCTTTACCAGCCTACGGAGGGAAGTATATACATACACGGCAAAAGGGTGCGTATAGATTCACCTGCACAGGCGGTAAAGCAGGGCATAGG
>ENA-OPVH01001327-OPVH01001327.1-human-gut-metagenome-genome-assembly--contig:-NODE-1327-length-12550-cov-1.890836_pt1 | contig 12550 bp, 15 predicted proteins | sample MGYA00241494_ERZ501980 | MGnify/ENA primary metagenome ERZ501980 (study PRJEB25962, sample SAMEA1964914) | human gut metagenome | biome: human gut; feature: human-associated habitat; material: faeces... | reverse complement strand
AAGCATTTTTATAATATCGGCAGGCTAAAAGATATATTTACCTTTCAATGCTGTACTACAAGCACGAAATTTGCTGTCCTTTTGCTGTACTTTATATTCTCAAAGGCTCGCAAGCCTTGATTTTACTGCATTTCTCAGCTCAACGACTTCATCGTCGGGATTTCTTCGCAATTTATTTTATTAAGCTTTAAATCCCTTTATTAAGCCGCTTTTCCATGCTTCTCCTGCCGCCCAATAACCTCTTATGACGGATTAAAGCACCCGGATTTGTCGTACTACTGTCGTATGGCACACATTTTGTCGTACTCCCCGTCAGCCCTGTTCGGACTCTTTCCTAAAATACGTTTAATTTGTGTGCTAGATTCTGCATTGTTTCCTGCTTTTTTGCATCGGTGACTTCCGCATAAATATCCATTGTAGTCTCAATGTTCGCATGTCCCATAATGGACTGGATCACCTTTAAATTTGTTTCATTTTCGCAAAGCCTTGAACAAAAGGTATGCCTCAAATGATGACATGAAAAGTGTGGTATCAGCACCGGCTCCCGGTGTTCTTTGGAAGCCTTTACCACCTCTTGTGCATTGTACGCCTCATAAATACGTTTGATTGCCCGGTTGATGGACTGCGGATTATGGACATAGCCAAAACGATTCATAAAGATAAATCCCTTCATTCCATCTATCTCCGTCTCATTAAATCCATTCTCCTGCTGCCATGCCAATTCTTCCTGAAGTGCCTCATAAACCGGATCCATCAGCGGTATATTGCGTATTCCTGCTTCTGTTTTGGGAAGTGAGACAGAAAACGTACACATGGGATGTTCCTTAAATTCTCTGGAATAATATACCAGGCTATGATTGATGCTGATAATCCTCTTTTCGAAATCCACATCTTCCCATCGGATCCCGATTGCTTCTCCAATCCGGCAGCCTGTTCCTAATAAGAATCGGAAAAGAGATACCCATCGGCAAAACTGCAGGTTATTTTCTATATAGCTGATAAAAGCACGCTGCTGTTCCAATGTCAGGGCATGTCTCACACCGTGGTTTCTACCCGGCAGCTTCTTAATCTGCGCCATTACCCCGTCGCTCGGATTTGTACGGATGATATTATCCCTTACCGCCAGTTGGAAAGTTGGATGAAGCACCGTGTGAATGGTTTCCAGGGTATTGATCTGCATTTCCTTATCCTTTAACAAATGCTGATAAAACTGCACCACATCTGAAAACTTCACTGCAGCAATTTTTTTCTTTCCAAATCCTTTCCGGATAAAACGGTCATACATATATTTGTAATTTCTCATAGTTGTCCCACGAAGCTCTGACTTCGTAGAGATGTACCTGTCAAAAACAAAATTAACCGTTGCACTCCCGGCAACATAGGTATCCAATCCATCCAACTGATCTTTTATCAGTTGTTCCTCCCTTTTTCGCAGTTCCATAATATCTTTGGAATAAATACTCCGGCGTTTTCCCTCCGGATCCGTATAGGTATACACATATTTTCCATCCCGGCTGCGCTGTGTCTCGCCTTTTCTTAACACCCTCCCCTTATTATCTTTCCTTGATTGTGCCATTTCTGCTCCTTTCTCAAGGAAAGAGCTTTCGTACTATCTGCCTTCAGTTTCTTCCATTGCATATTGCAGATGGATTCCTCTTTGCAGTACCTGCGTTATGGTCATGTCATGTTTGGACGCATATTCTCTCAATTTTGCGGCTTCCTCCTCCGTCAGCTTTAATCCGATCAGGTTATTTTTCGGATTAGCAGACTTCGGTCTCCCTGTTCTTGCCACAGCATACACCTCCATCCATTTCACAACTATTATACTTTTAGTTTAACCAAAAGTCAATGTATTTTTTCGTTGTACGAAAATTCCTTCCTTATGTCGCTCTATCTTACCCGAAATGACTCAAGGTACTGATCCAGCACATCCAAATCTACCAGCACCAACCTGTCGATTTTAAGAATAGCGCCTGCATCCCTCGAAAGCGCTTGAAACTTGTTCATTCCCATGCTGTACAGTTCGGCCCCTTCTTTATATCTGACCAGGCGTTTTTTATTAATCACTTTTGATGTTCTCTGCATCTTGCATTCCTCCTATAAGCACACTGTTATTCATTTTTTGACAAGGGAAACACCTCGCAAAATATCAATGCCTCCTCTCTTCGTAAAAGTAACGGCAAGGTTTCGTTTTCCCTTCATACTTAGTCCCGAATGAACTTCCCCAAATGTTGGCGTCTTAGGCAAAAAATTTTAAATATATTAAAAATTTCACCTCCCCACATCAGGACTCGGATGAAGTTTCTTTTTCTCCCTTTATTCTTACTCCCAAATAAGAACCCTTGAATGTTCGGGTATTTCAGAAAAAAAATAAATTTTTTTCTATAAATCGAACAGAGGAAACGCATTGTTCCTGATTATGAAATTATTGCCATTACAAATTATTTTCAAGTATCCACGGACTATCTGTTAAGTCTTTCCAATGAAAAATAAGCGGTTCTGTCACTACAAACCTTTGACAGATACCGCTTATTTCTTTTCTAACGCATTATTAAATTTATATCCAACGCCCCAAACCGTGAGTATATAGATTGGTCTTGCCGGATCAGGTTCTATCTTCTTCCGTATCCGGCGAATCAGACTGGATACACTGTCATCTGCCCCATAATAGGGACTGCTCCATACCTGTGTGTAAATCTGTCCTCTGGAGAATACCTGTCCCGGATTTCTCGCCAATAGATAGAGAATACCAAATTGGTCATTTCAATTTCCATCCCATTAGTCCGGACAACCCGGTATATGGGATCAATCTCCAGTCCTTCATAAATTAGGACTTTATCTGTTGAAATGTTATCCAGTATTTCGATATTGCTTTTTTGCTTCAGGAAAAGTATCAATTCCTCTATTTCTTCATCATCACGGAATGTGGCGATTAACACCTTTCCCATCTAATTACCTTTCCATATTGTATTATCTAAGAGAAACTACTCCTACAATATTTATCCCTCACGTCATCGTATCATCTCTAAGTACCTCGGCCAGACTGATTTTCCGTACATTCCGCCATGCCAGATAATACGCCAGTGCCACAGAGCCTAAAATCGTCAGCATAAATATGAAAATCGGAATGAGCGGTGCTTCGCCCAAAAAAGTACCAACTTCCATATAACTTGTTTGCAGCATGAATCCTACTGCAACAATGATAATCGGAAGACTGATTAAAATCGGACGACCGGCGATTACAATCGCTTCTGTACAGAACATTTTTTTGAGTTCCTTCGGCGTCAACCCTACTGACATATATCTTGCAAATTCCCGCTTTCTTTGACGCACAAATCCCAAAGTATTGGAGAACACATTGCCAATACCGATGATCGCGAGCAGAATACAAAAGGCCCCGAAAATAGCCATCATTCCCTGGATCTGTCTGTTATTTAATTCATACTCCTGAATACGGTTTTCCTGTTCTATGGTATATTTTTCATCCAGAAGCTGCGCGATTTTCTCCTCTGTCGAATTTAATTCTTCCAGTGTGACATCTTCTCTTCCACGGAAGCAGATATAACTGTCTTCCTTCATTCCGCCGATCTGCCCTTTGATTTCCTGCCATAAGGATACAGGGATAAAATGTACCAGCTCATAATAATCGAGCGTTGCGTATTCTTCCCTCAACATAGGGACCTCCTGCGTATAAGACAGGACAGGGACCTCCGCCATCGTTTCCTCACTGCCGGACTGCCGCAAAACGCTCACCGTATTTTCGCCTTTCAGATAAGGCATGAAAACAGGATGCCGGAAGTCATGGTTTGTCACATCACGGATCTGATTTAAGATCACCGCGCCGTCAAGCCGCGGAGCAATGCCGATCTGCTCACAATACGCGGCAAAGCTCTGGTCGTCCATAATAACAAGCGGAGCGTTTACCAGCCATCCGCCGTCCGCCTGCGTCACATAGTTCACGGGAGCCCCCGAAAAGCCGCCGAAGGACTTCATATCTTCGGTCATTTCCTCCTCGGCGATGATTCTTTTCGCAGAAGCCTTCTGATACACAATAGCGCTTTTGATCCCGTCAAGTGCCTGTACAGTCGTCGTTTCTACAAAATTATCCACATCGGTATCTTTCACGGTAGTCATGATGTCCCATACGTCCTGATAACGCTCAAAATAGGTTTCCCTCGTGCTGATCTGGGAAAGGGAGAAGAAACACTGCATGAGCGCGAATGCAAGGAATGAAAATATGAGCGACAAGGAGGCTGTCCGCAGGGCTTTTCTCTGCGCTTTCAGTGCGTTGCCAGCCAATTCTCCTTCTATTCCAAACAGCAGCGAGAGCAACCGGGAATTTTTTTTGCGTTTCAACTGAAATTCCCCGGAATTTTTAATCGCCTCCAGCGGCGTGAGCCTGCTAAGGCGCCGGGCGGGAAGCCATGCGGAAATCCATATCGTCAGGATCGTTATAAGCAGTGTCAATACCAGAACCAGCGGGTGATAACCAAAGACCGACGAATGCCGCCCCGGAACATCGCTGCCGATATAGATGTCTGCCAGATACAGCAGTCCCGCGCTGCCCGCAATACCGAGCAGGTTTCCGATGAGTATCGGCGCCGCGCAGAGTGCAGCCGCTTCCTGCAAAAGGCATGCCCGGATTTGTTTTGGCGTAGCTCCGATACTGGAAAAAATGCCAAACTGATGAATCCGCTGGTTCATGGATACCGCAAACGAATTATGGATAATGATGATCAGCGAGAAGGATGCCGCCGCCGTGATCAGAATAAACAGCGGGAACAGCAGCCTTGGGGCTGTATCACTGGAATCGCGGATCAGGTACATAGCAAGAAGCTCATAGTTGTAAACAATCCGTTCCTGCGGGATACCGAACTGTTCCGCGATATGGGGCGTATCTGAAAAAACAGCTTTTTTATCGCTAAAATAAATATCTGTTGTCGGTTCTTTCCCTTTCAGTCCTTTCTCGTTTGCCACAGCATCCTCTACATTGGCAAAGTTTTTGATCGTTTCCATATCCTCCGGAGGAAGCTCGCCAATGATACGGCTGTGCCATCCGCCTTCCTCTAATTCGATCCGTTCTACCTCATATTTCCAGGCATTATAGAATAATCCGCACAGCAGAGATAAGAGCAGGGCAGAAATAAACGCCGCAATCATAACAGATAAACTGGAAGATCGGTTATTTTTGATATAGTTCGATGAATAATCTTTCCACATATCCATTACCTCCGCCGCTCATCACTGATAATACGCCCATCTTCAACCGTAATAATACGTTCTGCTTCCATAGCCACCTTTTCATCATGGGTGATCAGTAAGACCGTCTGCTCCAGATTACGGTTGGAAAGCTTTAACATATCAATCACTTCTTTGGAATTTTTCTGATCCAGATTTCCGGTCGGCTCATCTGCAAGAAGAAGGGCTGGCCGATAAATCAGGGAACGTGCAATCGCTACCCGCTGCTGCTGCCCGCCGGAAAGCTGATTTGGCATAGCGTCCAGCTTATCTGCAATTCCAAGAGACTTAACAACCTTCTCAAAATACTCCTGATTCGGTGTTTTTTTATCCAAAGAAAGAGGCATAAGAATATTTTTCCTCGCTGTGAGAGTGGGAATCAGATTGTAAAACTGATATACCAGTCCGACCTTTCTACGCCGAAAGATTGCCGCCTGTGTCTGGTTCAGTTTGGAAAGATCTGTTCCGTCTATGATCACTTTTCCATCAGTGGGTTTGTCAACGCTGCCCAGAATATGCAACAACGTAGACTTCCCTGACCCGGAAGCTCCAAGGATTGCCACAAATTCTCCTTTACTCACAGACAGGTCAATCCCGGCAAGCGCTGTTACCTGGTTAACGCCGGATCCATATACTTTTCTGACCCCTTCACATTTTAAGATCTCCATTCTGCTTTTCTCCTTTCTTTTGCCTACTCATTTTTGAAATCATCTGTGTCTTGCCTTGCCCGGAATGAATCCCTGCGGCCTTTTCAATTAACAGTATAGCAAATGAAAGTTACAACTCAGTGACTGTAAAAGCGGATTTCAAAAAAAGCGCCGCCTTCCAGCCTGTTTTTTGCCCGTATCGTCCCATTTTGACGTTCAATAATCTCTTTTGCCAAAGCCAACCCAATCCCAATGCCTCCTTCACTGGCATTTTTGCCCCGATAAAATCGTTCAAACAGATGCGGGATATCTTCTCTGTCAAACCCTGCGCCTTCATCCCAAATCAGGATTTCCGTATATAATGGATTCTGGGCATAGGAACAGTGGACAGTTCCTCCCTTATTGTGTTCCATGCAATTTTTCATCAGGTTCATGATTGCTTCCATTGTCCAGTCCATATCAGCGACAATCATCATCTCCCCTTTTTCTGGTATATGTATGGAAGTACCAGAACCTGAAAACAACTCCTGCAGGTTATCTGAAGCGAGGACAAGAAGGGTAAAAACATCCGTTTCCTCTTTTTGCAGAAATAACGTTCCCGCGTCAATCCGGGATAAAACCAACAGAGCTTCCTCCAAATAGTTCAGCCTTGATAGCTGCTTTTCCACCTGATCCAGTGCTTTACCGTCAAAGTCCAGCCTCATTTTTTGTACGGACAGGGACATCGCCGTAATCGGCGTTTTAATCTGATGTGCGATATTAGAAAGATTTTCCGCAAAATCATTCTTTACCTGTACCGCCTGCTCCTTTGTTCGATAGAGAAATGTCACCGTTTTATAAATCTCATCTTCCAGCTTAGAAAAATCATCCTCCCCGGAAGTCGAAAGGATCAGTGCTTTTCCGCTGTTTACTTGCTCCAGATAATCAGCTAATGCTCTGATCCGAAGGGTTTCCGTTCTATTTCGATATGAAAAAGTAAGCAGAAAAAGGAAAATACCTGTCGTCAGTCCGACTGCGGCAAAAAAAATATTCTGCCTGTGACCAGCACTGACAAAATCAGACACCTCATATCCCAGTCTTGACAAAACATCATCGTGAAGTACGCCGTCAGGATTTCCTTCCGTATATTCCTTTAATGCAGCGGAAATGATATCTCTGGTTTCCGGTTCCTGTTCTACCACTTCACCGCAGACCGCATTTAACAAATCAAAGGATAGCTGACAATAATGGTAAGAAACCAGCCAGACAGCAATAGTGGCAACAATCAAACTGGCAGCGAATGCCACCCCAAAAGTGACAAATATACTCTTACGGCTATTCATATCGTATCCTCCATACGGTAACCCACACTTCTAATTGTTTTCAGGCAAGGCGGTTGGTGCAGTTTGTCCCGCAATCGTTTCATTGTAACTGTCAGAGTATTGTTATTCACATAGCTGCCATTTACATCCCACACCTGTTCTAATATTTTTTCTCTCGTAACAGTCCTTCCCTTATTCTGCATGAGATATAAAAGCAGCCCAAACTCCGATACGCTTAAATCAATTTCTTCCGATCCGCAGGAAACTGACCTACGATTTAAATCAATCACAATCCCATCACAAGACAGATACTGCTCCGCCACATTTCCCGTTCTTCGAAGTACCGCCCGGATCCTTGAATACAACACACTTAACTCAAAAGGCTTTACCACATAATCATCCGCGCCATTTTGAAAGCCTGAAACAATATCCTGGGAATCACCCCGAACCGTAAGGAAAATAATCGGCAGGTCTTTCCATTTACTGCGGATCCATTGACAAAAATTACCTCCACGACCGTCTGGCATATTCCAGTCCAGTAAAACAATCGTTGGCACATGAATGTTCAAAGCCTGCCTGACCCCGGCAAGTGTATCGTACACGGTCACTTTAAAATTTTTCTTTTCCAGATATTCTTTCACAAAACCTGCAATTCCAGCATCATCTTCTGCATAATATAATTCAATCATATCAATTTTCACCTTTCTCTTTTATGTATTATAACAGAAAAAAGTTACAGTTTGGTGACCATTTCTATCCTTAAAAATCAAATCAATACGCTTAAAATGAGCCATGAATAATTTTCTCCACGGCTCATTTTCATAATCAAAATCAACTATTTTTCATCTCATAATCTTCTCAAACGCCTGCTCATACCTTTCCAAAGTCCGCTACTGCTCATCCATCTGCTCCTCCGTTAAATTCTTCTCATAATCTTCATACTCCGCCACTCCGTTCTCCTTTGACTTCAGATACAACCATCGAAAGTTCCAGTGATCCAAAAAACTCTCTCTTCCCTCCTTCTCACTCTTTCTCTCTATTCGGCTTTTATATAGAAGGCTACAAACTGAAAGAGCAAGATTCGCCTGAGCCGCTCCAAACCCACTTTCGTGGTTTGAGTTGTCCGTCAATCTTGATGGGGATTTCGGTCTACGCTCCGCTCCGGTCCGCACTAAACGGATGTCCCCCGGACATCCAGCGCCCCCATACCCTCGAATGCTGCACATTTCTTCAAATGTACAAGTTGGCTCCTATTAAAATAGTCGCAGCGTGACGTCTGAAGCTGTCACGGGAAAGGAAAAAGAATGGCAAGACCAAAAAAGGAAAAAGAATTACGGCATAACCATCAAATTATGCTCCGTCTCACAGATACGGAATATGAAATCGTTTCTACGAATGCGAAAAACGCAAATCTTACGCTGGCGGAATATGCCCGGAAGCAGATAATGAACAAAAAAGTAATTGTAAAATATGAGCTGATGGCTGACTTGCCGGAATTAAAAAAACTGATTGCCGAGTTTGGAAAAATCGGCAGCAACCTCAATCAGATTGCCCGCCACGCGGGCAGCGGCGGCATCCATTCACAGGAAATGCAAAAAGCAATCAATCAGGGGATTGCCGACATTTATGAAATGAAATACGAAGTGCTGAAACTGGCAGGAGATTTTCAGCAAATACGAAAATTGTAACCAAAAAGTCTTGTACTCTAGCTTACTCCTGTTTTCTCTGCCGCCTTTTTATCATATACTATCACGAAAGGATTGCTATTTTTCAAAAAATCGGCTATACTGACATTGAAAAGAACTTGAAGGGAGTGAAGCACATGGCAACACAAAGCATCAAAAAAAATATTGTAATCCATGACAAGGACTCCGCTGCCGCTTTTGTAGAAGCATTGGAAAAGGCTGCCTCTATTGCGACAAAACCTGTTTCTCATGGCTGTAATGTAAAGGAATTAAAAGGCGCACAAAACATCAAAGCGTTTTTCGGAGATAAATTGTAATGGATTATATAGAGCTGAACCTATTAGAAATGCTCGACACATACGGAGAGGATAAGCTGCAGGCCATCCTCTCCCGTTTCATGTGTCCGCAAAATACAGATGTTGAAAACTTCATACAGATAAAAGCGATTGGATTTGCCAGACAGAGAATTGCCATGACATATCTGGTTTTTTCCGATAGTGAATACCCGGAATTAGTCGGATATTTTACTCTTGCAAATAAATTTGTTGCTATTAATGGGCGCGCGTTAAGCAAAACCCTTCAAAAGCGCATATTAAAATTTTCCCAATTTGACAAAGAACTTGACCGCTATCTGGTTTCCATGCCTCTGATTGCACAGTTGGGAAGGAACTTCGATCCTGCTTTGTCCGCTTCAATTCCCGGAAAAGAATTGTTATCGCTGGCCTGTCGCAAAATACAGGAGGCACAGTTTATCATTGGTGGCAAAACAGCTTACATAGAATGTGCCAACAATCCAAAATTATATGATTTTTACTCTGCCTCACAATTTGTCCAGTTCGGTCAGCGTGACAGAGACACAGATGAAATAGCAGAAAGCCCTATACTGGTGCAAATGCTAAAATATTTTCGAGATTAAAAAAACGAGAAGATACTGCCGCCCCAAAGCAGATATCTTCTCATTTTTATTTCATCTACATTCCATATTCTTCACCGCAGTCATCTGCAGCACAAATTTTCCGACTTGTTCCTTGAACTCCGGCAATTTCATATACAAATCGTTCAACGCAATCATGCTTATTTATATATTAACTCATTTAATACAACTTTCTCCGCCATTGCCATAATCATATTGATATGTGCCACCCATGCAAGCTGATCCTCTTCCTTATCCGGCACAGGATAGCTTTGCAGCAGCCTTTCCATCAACACTTCCATCCGTTCCTCTGCGGTTTTCTGAACATCTTGCAAATGACAGTCCAGTTTACCCGTCAGAAGCATACTCTGATACCAACCGCTTCTGTGTTCTCTTAAAAATGATTTTCGGAGCATCCCATATTTCCCAATCACAATCTCTTTTTGAACAATTATCAGATTTGGAAAACGATACTCACCCTTACGACAATATTCTAACTTCATATTCCATTTCCTCCGTTTTCGCAATTCCATATCCATCAATTCCTGTGACACAATTCGGTTTTCCAACACAATCCCCCCCATATTCAGTTTTCATTTTTCAGCGTATCGTTCTACTATTTTGGTTTTGTCGCATTCCGCAGGATTTTAAGGTATTCCACCATACATATCGTGGTTCACTTCTGCCCGATAATAGCTGTTTATCGTAGACGGTGCGTTAAACAGGCAGGCAAGCAGATATGCCCGGATATTCCGTACTTTTGTGGTATTTTTATGCAGGCACTCCAACACGTACTGGATATGCCCATAGTTGAGCTTCAGCAACTTCCCCTTTACCATCTGGAACGGGTATTCTGCCCCGGCAATACATATCGTATCACGCTCTATGCTGACAGTCTCCGTCAGTAAGTCCAAAATTTCCTCCAGATATCCCCTGTCGCCAATACTGCAGCCTGCTATCAGAGAATCATAATCAATGTTATCCTTGATAATCTCTGTATACGCCCGTATCATGTCCATCTGATCCATCCCGCCTGTTCCGTCTGCTGTCCTTCTTCGTTCCCTTCCCACCTCTTTTCCAGATAGATTGATAGAATCAGTCTCACTAAAGTCAGTTTTGTTATAATCAGTCTTAATTGTGTCGGATTTTCCGAAGTCCGCACTTCGGTTTTCCAGAACTCCAGACTTCGGTTTTTCAGAAGTCTTGACTTCGAATTTTCCGACCTCTGAACTTCGGTTCTGCAAACCGGCGCTTTGGCTCTCACTTTCCAAATTTCTATTCTCCGAATCTGATGAAAGAACATCTTTCTCTGCTTCATGGCAAACAGGACTTTCTTTTATCAGAAAACTCTTAACATAGATGATCGTCGGCTTTCCCAATCCCCGTTTTACTCGTTCAATCAACCCAATCCCTTTTTCTGTATCCAGCTCGGCAAGAATTTTTACGCCTTTATCCTTGCCGCAATTCATATACTCCATTACCTGCTCCAATGTGAAGATAATATATACTCTGTCCTTATCGTCAATCCAGTGATTTTTGACAGACAGAGCCATGCGGTCAAGCATAAGTCCATACAGCACTTTCGCATCGCTGGATAAACCCTTGAAATAGTCATTCGTAAACAGTACCTTCGGAATCCGATAAAATGCGAATTGCTCCGACTCGCAGCCGTGAAAGTAATCAAATGAAATCGTCTGCTCTGACATTTGCATTTCCCTCCCCTCTGTCAAAATCTTCTCTGCCTGTCAAATCTCTTGTGTTTCTGCATATCAATATCCGTTCACAGCCCCTACATACTCCGGGTATCGGATTTTTACCGCTTCCCAAAAATATCTTGCATACCCACAACAGAATAATTCCTCCACCGTATAATACCGGCACTCTTTAAGCTGCCCTTCCAGATCAGCCTCTTCATAGTTGTAAATACTCGGTGTACCGTTGCAGTAGAGATTGAACGCCATCCGTACAATCTTCACGCTGCCGCTGGTCTGCCAGCCTTCATGCAGGCACTCCGGCTTTACGCTTCCCGTCCGGAAATCATAAATCTGCTTCACATGAGTTCTCGTGTCTCTTTCAATCCCAAGGCAATAAACCAATGCCTTGTGATACACATCCTGATACCTGCACTGTGCCAGATACTCCAAATAGAATTTCTTGTGTTCCTCGCTGCTGAAAATAATGTTTCCTGCTCCTAACGTCTTACTGCTCATGCTCTGTTCCTCCAATCATAATTTCTCTGACCATAACGCTCATTACCACACCTGCAGGACCTGCCACCGGCAGCTCCCTTCGGATGCATAGCAACGCAAAAAGGACATCTCCCTAAAATTTCTTTTAGAAAAATGTCCTTAATAGTACAAATATGAACTTGAACTGACACGGATTTAATTCATGACAATAGAAAATTTGTGAAACAGATTTTCTATTGTATATAATCGTTTATTTTAACCCGTTAAGAGAGTTTATTTTGTCGTACTCCTGTCGTACCATACAACTTTCAAACCCGCAAACCCTTGATTTTACTGGTCTTTTCCACCTAACGACTTCATCGTCGGGAACAACAGCACATCCCTGATCGCCGCCGAATCCGTCAGCAGCATACACATCCTGTCGATACCGAATCCGATGCCGCCCGTCGGGGGCATACCGATCATCAGCGCGTTCAGGAAGTCTTCGTCCGTGTGGTTCGCTTCCTCATCGCCCTGCGCCAGAAGTTCTTCCTGCGCGGCGAAGCGCTCTCTCTGGTCGATCGGATCATTCAGCTCG
>ENA-OPVH01001319-OPVH01001319.1-human-gut-metagenome-genome-assembly--contig:-NODE-1319-length-12581-cov-4.818058_pt1 | contig 12581 bp, 14 predicted proteins | sample MGYA00241494_ERZ501980 | MGnify/ENA primary metagenome ERZ501980 (study PRJEB25962, sample SAMEA1964914) | human gut metagenome | biome: human gut; feature: human-associated habitat; material: faeces... | reverse complement strand
TGCCGGGCGTAGCGTGTTTTGTCCGATGTACACGCCACCGGACAAAACAAATTAACATTTCATTCGCGCCTGCGGGCGCGAACTCTACGAGGTTTTTGACAGACTGACCTGTGCCCCGCTGCGATGCAGCGGGGCACAGGCTTTCTGCGGGCGGTCAGGGCTTTTTGGGGAAGGGGATGACGTTCTCCGGCTTTGCTTCCGTTTTTTTCTTCAGAGGGTGCTTGTGCCCCGCCATGTCCACGATGTAGGTGTTGTCAAGGTGGCCGCAGAGCGTGGATTTGATGGCGTCGATGTACTCGCGGCGCAGAATGTCGCGCTCCGCCAGCTCCTCCTCCGTCAGTCCCTCGGTCTTGGCCTTGTGCGCCAGCTCATTGATGCGGTCGATGCGTTCCTGTTTCATATGCTTCACACAAACCGGCTGATGACGATGCCGGTCCTTCCTTTCTTTGTTGTTCCGGAAATTTCTTCAAGACGTATTTTCCCAAGCCCGCGCACGGAGATCACGTCGCCCTCCGCGACCGGCTTGTCCGTTTTCATGCACGGCAGGTGTCCGAGCTCTGTTTTGCCGCTTTCAATATAGACCGCCGCCTTGCTGCGGCTGAGCCCGAAGCCCGAGGAGACGACGCTGTCGAGCCGGAGGGAGGCGACCGTGTCACGGATGGTCTTTACCTGCGCCTGCGGCGCGGAAAGCTCCGTCAGGGGAAGCTCGCAAAGCGTCAGCTTTGTCCGGCCGGCGGAGGTGAGGTTTTGCAGGACGTAGGGGAGGCTCTCGCGCGTGACGAGGAAATCGCACCGGCCCTCGGAGACAAAAATATCGCCGACGGTCTCGCGCTTGATGCCCGCGCCCATGAGCGCGCCGAGAAAATCACGGTGGGTCAGGCGATCGTGCGCGAAAAACTCCGCGCGGACGGCGGCGCAGGGGCCGTCACCCGAGGAAAGCCAGCTTTCGTCCAGATAGTCCGGCAGCCAGAGGCACATTTTTCGCTCTGCCTGCTCGCAGCCGCCGAAAAAATGCAGCGGCATCCCGCGCAGAAGCTGCCCGGTCAGGACCTGCTCGCGCGGGGAGAGGAACGCCGTTGCGGCGGGAATGTTCCGCTGCTCGGCGGCGGTGATGCGGTCATACACGCGCGCGAGGAGCATGGCCTCGTCCTTGTCCTGCGCCAGTTTTTCGATTTTTTCGCGTTTTTCCATCGGATCGCCTCGTTTCTGCCGGTATTATACTACGGCTTTGCAAAAAGATAAAGCGTTCCTGCGAAGATGTTCTGCGCTTTTTTATGACGCGTCTGCAACGGAAAACACAGCGGCCGGAGGCACGCCCCGCGGAGGGCGGATATTTACATCTCTTGACGGAAATGTTATAATAAAAAATAATCACCAAAAAAGGAGGGGCCGCGAGTGGGGCTGCCTGCAAAGCTGGTTCGTTCCCAGCTCAATTTCTTCAAACCGTTCGTCGCCAACTGCTCTCTGGAGGTCACGCGCAGGGGCCAGGACAAGCTCGGTGAGCTGATGGAGGCCATCCACCGGCACGATGTCTTCGTCCGCGACCACGATTTCGGCCTGTTTCAGGGTGCGTGGATCATCCCCAAGGACGAGCGGCGGCAGGGCGTCGTGCTGTATCTGCACGGCGGCGGCTACACCTGCGGAAATCTCGACTATGCCAAGGGCTTTTCTGCAACGCTTGCCGACGAGTGCGGCGTGCGCGTGTTCTGCGCGGCCTACCGGCTCGCGCCCGAGGACCGCTTCCCGGCGGCGCTGGACGACGCGCTGGAAAGCTACCGCTATCTCCTGAAAAAGGGCTATACGCCGAAGCAGATCCTGCTGTGCGGCGAGAGCGCGGGCGGCGGGCTCATCTATGCGCTGTGCCTGAGGCTCAAGGAGCTGGGGATGCCGCTTCCGTGCGGCCTGATCGGCATTTCGCCGTGGACAGATCTCACAGGCTCCGGCGAATCATACATCAAAAATGTTGACATTGACCCCTCCATGACGCCGGCGCTGCTGAAATTCTATGCCGCGTGCTACACCGACGACCCGGAAAATCCGCTCTGCTCGCCGCTGTTCGGCGACCTCACGGGTCTGCCGCCGTCGCTGCTGTTCGTCGGCGGAGACGAGGTCATGCTCGACGATACGCGGATGCTGCATGAAAAGCTGCTCACAAGCGGCTGCCAGAGCAAAATGGTCGTCGCGCCGGAGCGCTGGCACGCCTATGTGCTGTATTATCTCAACGAAAACATGTCCGATTTTGACACGATCGGCGATTTCATGACGAAGGTGCTCTCGCCTGCGAAAAAGCTCCGCTGGATGCAGCTTGACAACGCGGCGAAGATCTATCCCGCCGCCAAGCGGCGCGGCTGGACGAATTATTTCCGCCTGTCCATGACGCTCAGCGAGACGGTCGATGTGCCGGTACTGCGCTCGGCGCTGGACGTGACGGTGCGCCGCTTCCCGTCGATCGCGGTGCGGCTGCGGCGCGGCGTGTTCTGGTACTATCTCGAGCAGATCCCCAACGCGCCGCCCATCGAGGAGGAGCGGAGCTATCCGCTCGTCCATGTGCCGTTTGACGACGTGCGCAAGTGCGCCTTCCGCGTGATCGTCTACCGCGACCGCATCGCGGTGGAGTTTTTCCACGCCGTCACCGACGGGACCGGCGGCATGATCTTCCTGAAAACGCTGGTGGCGGAATATCTCTGTCAGAAATACGGCGTGCAGATCCCGGCGGAGCACGGCGTGCTCGGCCGGCTGGAGGAGCCGTCGGAGGAGGAGCTGGAGGACAGTTTCCTGCGCTACGCCGGCGATCGGAAGGCCAGCCGCAAGGAATCGACCGCATGGCATCTGAGCGGCACGCGTGAGCCGGATGGCTTTTTGAACCTCACGACCATGATGCTCAGCGTCGAGAAGGTCAAGCGGTGCGCCGGGCAGTATCAGGTCAGCGTCACCGAATTCATGGCGGCGGCCATGATCAAGGCCATCTGCGAGATGCAGGCGGAAACGGTGCCGCGCCGCAGCCGCCGCAAGCCGGTGAAGGTGCTCATCCCCGTCAACCTGCGCGGCCTGTTCCCGAGCCGCTCGCTGCGAAATTTTGCATCGTATGTGACGCCGGAGATCGACCCGCGCCTCGGCGATTATACCTTTGAGGAGATCTGCCACGTCGTTCACTACCGTATGGGCCTTGAAAACGACCGCCGGATGATGGCGGCGAAGATCGAGACGAACGTCGCCAGCGAGCGCATCCCGATCCTGCGCATCATGCCGCTGTTCATCAAGAACATCGCCATGAAGGCCGTGTTCGATGCGGTGGGCGAGTGCAAATCCTGCCTCTGCATGTCAAATCTCGGCGCGGTGAGGCTGCCCGAGGAGATGGCGCGCTTTGTCCGGCGTGTTGATTTCATCATCGGGCCGCAGGCAAAGGCTCCCCACAACTGCGGCATTTCCGCGTGGGACGGCACCATCTATGTCAATTTCATCCGCAACACCCGCGAGCCGGAGCTGGAGTCTCATTTCTTCGGCGTGCTGCACCGTCTGGGGCTGAACGTCAAGGTCGAAAGCAACCAGCGGGACTGAAAAGGAGTTGGATCTATGTACTGTGTAAAATGCGGCGCGGAGCTTGCCGACAGCGAAAAGAAATGTCCGCTCTGCGGGACGACGGCCTTCCACCCCGACGTTTCGCGCAAGCTCGCCGACCCGCCTTATCCCACTGAGCGCCGTCTGCGTGCGGAGGATGTGAACCGCTCGGGCGTGCTGTTCGTGCTGACGGTGCTGGCGCTGCTTCCGGCGGTGATCTGCCTGCTGTGCGACTGGCGCATCAACCATGCGATCGTCTGGTCGGGCTTTGCCTCCGGCGCGATCGTCCTCGGCTATGTGCTCATCATTCTGCCGCTGTGGTTCCGCCGCCCGAACCCTGTCATCTTTGTGCCGGTCGATTTTGCCGCCATCGGGCTGTACCTGCTGTACATCAACTGGGCGACCGGCGGACACTGGTTTTTGAGCTTTGCACTCCCCGTCACCGGAGCCATCGGCCTGCTGGTCAGCACGGTCGTGGCGCTGACGCGGTATCTGCACGCCGGATACCTGTACGTTTTCGGCGGCGGCATGATCCTCGGCGGCGGGCTGGCGGTGCTCATTGAGTTTCTGCTGAACATCACCTTCCACACGCACGAGACGCTGTTCTGGTCGATCTATCCGCTGGCGGCGGGCGTGATCCTGGGGCTGATGCTCATTGTGATCGCCATTTGCAAGCCGCTGCGCGAGTCTCTGCGCCGGAAGTTCTTCCTCTAAGTGTGCGCGGCAGGCGCGAATGCTGCGAGCTTTGAAAAAATGAAACGCGCCGCCCCCCATGGGGCGGCGCGTTCTGTATCTCCCGGTCAGGCCTTTCTCGCCTCGAGGAGCTTCTGCTTCAGCTCGCCCTCGATGCGGCGGAGCTGCTGCTCGGCCTCCTTGCGCTTCTGCGCGCCCTCGGTCTGGATGCTGAGGACCTCGTCCAGCGTGGAGATGAGGCGCTCGTTCGTGTGCTGGAGCGTTTCGATGTCCACGATGCCGCGCTCCGACTCGCGCGCGGTCTCCACGGTCGCCATCTTGAGCATGTCGGCGTTTTTCTGGAGGAGCTGGTTGGTCACATCCGTGACCTTCCGCTGCGCCTCCATCGCGCGCCTCGAGTTTTCGATGCCGAGCGTCAGCACGAGCTGATTTTTCCACAGCGGGATGGTGTTCATGATCGAGGTCTGGATCTTCTCGATCATCAGCGCGTCATTGTTCTGGATCATGCGGATCTGCGGTGCGGTCTGGAGCGAGATGACGCGCGTCAGCTCCAGATCGTGGAGCTTCTTTTCAAACCGGATGCACTTGTTCTCAAAGTCGTTCGCGGCCTGCGCATCCTCGGGCAGACCGGACTGCGCAGCCTTCTCCCGCAGGGCAGCCAGCGTTGTGGCGCGCTCCTGCTCCAGCTTCTGCTTGCCGGCGAGGATGTACATCGTCAGCTCCTTGAAGTAGCTGAGATTCTTCTCGTACATCTGGTCCATCACGGCGACGTCCTTCATCAGCTTGAGCTGATGCTTTTCCAGCTCGCCCGAGATGCGGTCAACGTTGACCTCCGCCACGGCGTATTTTGCGCGCATGGTCTCGGCGCTGATCTCCGCCTTCTGGAAAAGACCCGCAAGACCCTTCTTCTTTTCCGGCTCGTCACAGGTCTTGAGCTCCACGAGCAGGCTTGCGACCATGTCGCCAAGCTCGCCCATGTCCTTCGTCTTGACCTTTTCCAGCGCCGACTCCGAGAAATCGGCAATGTTCTTCTGCGCCGCCGCGCCGTACTGGATGACCTGGTTGGCGTCCGTCAGGTCGATCTGCTCGGCAAACGCACGCACTGCCTGCTGCTCTGCCTCCGAGAGCATGGACATGTCCGGGCCGGCCTCCGGCGCGGGCGCCTTTTTTTCCTGCTCGGCAGGGAGGTCGGTCTTTTCGTTCAGATTCGGCGTCAGCGTCAGCTGCGGGATTTTTTCTTCCATCATGTTATCTCCTTTTCATCGATCAACCGGAATCTTCTCTCCGGTGAGGCCCTCTGCCGCCATCATCCGTTCCATGACCTGAATGTCGGCGGTAATGTCCACAACATCGCTTTCAAACAGCGAATCGAGCTGCGTCTGGAATGCGACGATGACCTTGTCCAGCATGTCTTCGATCTTCTGCATGCCCTCGTCGATGTTGCCCATGCGCATTCCCTGTCCCTGCAAAACCACATACTGCTGCAGCAGCTTGATCGTTGTCGGAAGATAGAAATTCAGAAACTGCCGGATCTGGCGGACATCCTCGGGATGCTGGCGCACAAAGTCAAAAATGCGCTCCGTCAGGATCTCAAGCTGCTTGAGCTGCGCCGAGATCTTGAAATCCGGGATCTCGTCGTTGAGACGGCGGATCTCCGCGATAGACGTCTCGCCCTGCCGCAGCACCTCGTCCAGCTCGGCGTTGCCGGTCGTTTTCAGCTCCGGCTTTGCGGGGGCCGGCTCCGGCTGCGGGCGCTCCTCCGCTTTCAGCATCGGCTTTTCCGCGTGCTTCTGCTCGATCTTTTTCTCCGGCTTTTTCTCCGCCGCATCCACCAGCTTGTCCGGGAAAAACAGGCGCAGCACGCCGAACGCCACCGCCGAAAGGACGGCGCACTTGATGATGCCGCTGAAGCTGTCCAGCCCGCCCGTGAACGCGCGTCCGAGCCACATCGCCGCCACGCAGATCAGCGGGATCGGGGAGGGCTTGCGGATCTGCTTTTTTTTGGGCGGATGCGGCTTCTTTTCGATCTGTATCGGCTTGTCGTGCACGTCCTGTCCCTCATGGCCGTCCTTCTGCGCGTCCCGCGAGATGTAGACGTACTTTCCCTTGCCGGAATCCCAGCCGACCTTATAGTTATGCTGCCCGTCGCCGGACTGATATGTGAACTTTTTTCCCTTGTCTTCGCCCATAGATACGCTCACTTTCGTATAACCGCTCATCGCCTATACTGGATATTTTATTTTATAATAGCCCATGCGGAAAGTCAAGATAAGCCGGAGATCCCGCACAAAAACGAAACGTGCGCATTGACACTGTACAGTGAAGCACTTATAATAGCGTTGTCCAATGGGGCTGCCCGAAGGCAGCCCCTATCTTAAGCGGCCGCCCGATGCGCGGGAGGAGCCTTGCGCGGGCCGCGCCGCACATTCATTACTATGCGCCGCCCACATTCTTTGGTGCGGATATTCTACATTTTTCACGTGGAGGTATTCCTTTGGTAAAAGTTTCCCCTTCTGTTTTGTCGGCAGACTTCGCCAATCTCGGGCGCGATGTCCGCGGCCTGTCCGCGGCGGGAGCCGACTATGTTCATATTGACGTGATGGACGGCCTGTTTGTTCCCAACCTGTCGCTCGGATTTCCGGTCATCTCCGCCATTCGCCGGGATACGGAGCTTCCGCTCGATGTGCATCTGATGATCGAGCGCCCCATCCGCTATGTCGAGCGCTTCTGCGAGGCTGGCGCGGATATTCTGACCATCCATGTTGAGGCCGATACGCCGGAAAACACGATGCAGGCGCTCGAGAAGATCCGCGCGTGCGGCGTGCGCCCTGCGATCTGTGTCAAGCCGCGCACCCCGGCAGAGGCCGTGCTGCCGTATCTGCCGCTGTGCAGTCTGATCCTCGTCATGACGGTGGAGCCGGGCTTCGGCGGCCAGTCGTTCATGGCGGACATGATGCCGAAGGTGCAGACCATCCGCAGCTGCATCGATGCGCAGAACCCCGCGTGTGAGCTGGAGGTCGATGGCGGCATCAACGAGCAGACCGGAAAGATCTGCACCGCCGCAGGCGCGAATGTGCTCGTCGCGGGAAGCGCCTACTTTCAGGCGCCCGACCGCGCCGCGTTTGTCACCGCGCTGCGCGGCTGAGAGGAAAAAGCTGTGAAACAGGCGGCCGCCCATGCGGGCAGCCGCCTGTGTTTCTAAAGAGCGCTTTTCCGGGCGCGGAACATTTCTGCGTCTCTTTCGTCTGAACATATGATAAATAAGAAAAGGAGGCGAACACACGATGGGTTTCTGGTTCTTTATGCTGGCCATGGTGCTGCTGATCCCGCTGTCGATGCTGTTTCTGGGGCGCTATTTCATCAGGCATTCGCCGACAAAGATCAATTATGTCTTTGGCTACCGGACGCGCATGTCGATGAAAAATCAGGACACATGGCAGTTTGCACACCGCCACTTTGGAAAGACATGGTACGTCTGCGGCCTTGTGCTCACGCCGCTGAGCGTGCTGGGCATGCTGCTCGTGCTGGGCAAAGACGAAAACGCCGTCGGCATCGCGGGCACGGTGCTCTGCACGATACAGCTTCTGCCGCTGCTGCTTTCGATCATCCCGACCGAGCGCGCACTGCGAAAGACCTTCGACAAGGACGGCAACCGCCGCTGAGGTGCGCCGTTTTGCGCAATGTCCCTCTTCCATTTTTGCAAAAATGCGATATACTAGAAGCACCACAATCATACGAAGGAGCGTTATCATGACGGTTATTGAACGGTTTTTGAAGCTTGTCTCCTATGAGACGACCTCGGATGAAAGCACCGGTACCTGCCCCTCCACACCGGGCCAGAGGGTGCTCGGCGCGGAGCTGGTGCGCCAGATGCAGGAGCTTGGCATCACCGACGCACACATGGACGAGCACGGCTATGTCTACGGCACCATTCCGGCAAACTGCGAGACGAAGGCCCCCGTCCTCGGCCTGATCGCCCACATGGACACCTCGCCCGACGCCGACGGCAAGGACATCAAGGCCCGCATCACCGACGTCTATGACGGCGGCGACATCGTTCTGAACGAGGAAAAGGGCATCCTCCTGTCCCCGAAGGATTTCCCGTCCCTGAGCCGCAACGTCGGCAAGCACCTGATCGTCACCGACGGCACCACGCTTCTCGGCGCAGACGACAAGGCGGGCGTGGCGGAAATTCTGGCGGCGGCAGATGTGCTGCTGCACTCCGATGTGCCGCACGGCGTCATCCGCATCGGCTTTACGCCCGACGAGGAGATCGGCTGCGGCGCGAACCTGTTCGACGTCAAGGGCTTCGGCGCGCAGTACGCCTACACCGTTGACGGCGGCACGCTGGGCGAGCTGGAATATGAGAATTTCAACGCCGCCTCCGCAAAGCTCGTCATCCACGGCCGGAGCGTTCACCCCGGCAGCGCCAAGAACAAGATGATCAGCGCCATGCTCGTCGGCATGGAGTTTCACGCCATGCTTCCGGCGGACGAAACGCCCGCCCACACCGAGGGCTATGAGGGCTTCTTCCACCTGAGCGACATCTCCGGCAACGTGGAGCAGGCGCGCCTGAGCTATATCATCCGCGACCACGACCGCGAGAAGTTCGAGCGCCGCAAGCAGCTCATGCAGGAGCTTGCGCAGAAGATCAACGAAACATACGGCGCAGGCACCGCGGAGCTGACCGTCCGTGACAGCTACTACAACATGAAGGAAAAGCTCGCCGGATGCATGTTCCTCATCACCCATGCCGAGCAGGCCATGCAAAAGACCGGCATCACGCCCATCATCAGCCCCATCCGCGGCGGCACAGACGGCGCGCGCCTTTCGTACGAGGGTCTGCCCTGTCCCAACCTCTGCACCGGCGGTGAGAATTTCCACGGCCGCTTTGAGTACATCCCGGTCGAGGATATGGAGTCCATCGTCCGGATGCTCGTTGAGCTTTGCCGGAGCTTCACCGAATAATTCCATGCACCAAAAACCGCCGCCTGCGGGCAGGAAACCCGCAGGCGGCGGTTTTACTTGACGCTGCCCCCGTTCGGTGATAGAATGTCTTGTACGCTGATGTGGTGGAATCGGTATACACAACAGACTTAAAATCTGTCGGGCGAAAGTTCTTGCGGGTTCGAGTCCCGCCATCAGCACCAAAAACAGAAAACCCGCAATCCATTGAGATTGCGGGTTTTCCCTTATATATCAATGCTTCCCGGCATTTTTGACATTGCACGAACGCATAATTTATTGCACATTTACGCAAGTGTTTTTGCATTAACGAAACACAAAACGCTAACTAAAAATGCTAACGCCCGCGCTCCACGATCCCCCTATAATACGCGCACAGTTTTTCCTCCGGACCGGGGCCGTCCTTGTCCATGAGAAACGCCTCTGCCAGGGCTGCGTAGAACTCCGGGCGATTCACACCGAAGTCCACGGCGACGCCGTAGTAATCGGAGTACATCATGTTCATTGCCACGCCCCACGCCCAGCGGGGAACATCACGCCCGATGCCGCGCGCATCCGCAACGGCGGAAGTCTGTTCCATCGTCCAGTGCGGGCCGGTCGAGCCGTCGGCATTCTGCATATGCTCGGCCCAGTGCATGGCCGTTTCTCGGTCAAACGCTGCCGCATCCGGCTCGTCTGCGCGGCAGTCCAGCTTTTCCAGCCTGCGGATCGTCTTCGCGTACAGGCCGACTTCCTCCGCGCTGCCCAGCGTCACAGGTTTCTCCATGGACTCGTGCAGTTTCGTGTAAAGTTTTTCGACATATTCTTTCATCGTGTCATGCCTCCTGGATATACCGGTAGAGTTTATCGACGTCATTCTGGTCAAACCGCATATCGCCCAGCAGCGGGACGGATACGGTCAGTTTGTTCTCAAAGCGTGGCCGAGCCGCGTTATAGAGCTTGTCGAGGTCAATGTTCCCGGCGTCGTCGAAGATCTGCATCATCTTTACCGTCGGATTTTCGCGCAGCGCGAGGATCTTCTCGCGGCTGCCCTCCATGATGAGGGCTAGCATGATCCCGGCCCCGATGCCCTTGCCGCCCGGCAGGTGTGGAATGACCTCATTGTCCGCGTAGCGCATCGCGCCGCGCATGGCCTGATCTATCGTCACTGTCATTGCAGGTTTCCTCCTTTAACGATGGGGCGGCGATTGCCGCCCCTTTTGCTTAGCTGTTGCAGCACCCGCCGCACTTCGGGATCGGGTTGTAGAGCGTCTGCGCCGTGGTCGCGGTGCCTGTGGTGACGTCTGCGACCTGCTTGGGATAAAAAGTCGCGTTGACGTAGGTGATGATGGCGTTGTCGCCGCAGCAGCGGCGCTCGGCCTCCATCTTGATCGCATCAAGCGCTTCCTTGCGGACGGACTCGACGTCCTGCTTTACCAGCGTGAAGCTGTCCTCGGTACGCTGGTTGTGGACGGCCTGCTTGCACAGCGCCTCACGGACGTCCTTGAGCTGCCTGTCGATATAACCGTACACCTCCAGCATCTTGCCGTCGTTGTACGTGTTGGCCTTGAGCAGCGCGATCTCGCTGTCCTTCGCGGCCAGCTTCTGCTCCCGTTCGAGATCATAGCGCGTGACCGGCATATTCTCGCTGCACGTCGGCTCCTGCTGCCGTGCGGCGAGCATGGCGGCGACCGTCATGGCAGGCGTAACTGCTGCAACGACGTCAGCGGCTGCCGGCTTGTTGTTCTGTCCGATTCCGCCCAGCAGATTGCCGAGCCCGCCGTTTGCCAGACTCATCGCGGCGCCGCCGATGCCAAAGCCCAGCGCAGTCCCCGCGAGTCCCTTGCTTGCGTATTCCATAAATAGTTCCTCCGAATCAAAAAGTAAGCTGGCCAGCTCCTATCCTCATTATGCGCCAGCCGGAAAATCTAAGGGATGCATTTGTGTGCGTTTGTGCTGTATTTGTGTGCGATTCCGATAAGTTATATTTCCGTGTCGTTCCATGTCGTAAAAAAAGTTTCGATTCCGCTTGATTTTCATCTACAACATGCTATACTAAGGGTGCAGAGAGATCTGCATATATAAAGTGACGAACACTGCCTGTTCATCACCGCCCATCAAAGCGGAAAACCCTTGCCGTTAAGTAGGGAATGAAAAAAGCGGAAAACCCTTGCCGTTAAGTAGGGAATGAAAAAATTGCATGGGCAATCAAAAGCGGGACGGCGTACACTGTCCCGCTTTTACTTTGCAAGAAAGGTCGAAACATGGAAAAACTGAGCATTTGAAGCCCGAGGCATAATGCCCCGGGCTTTTGCTATACGATATTCAGCCTTTTGGCCGTCCTGCGCGCCTCGTTTATGCCGTGTACAAGTCTCCGCGAGATCGTAGACCGGTCCATGTGCATCTCCGCCGCGATCTCGATCTGCGGCAGCCTGTCCATGACGTACATCCGCATGATCTGCCGATCTTCCCGGCCAAGCATCGCCTGCCCAAGGACGCGCTCCCAATCGCCCGCCAGTAAGGTTTGCAGCTCCACTGGTAGATTTACGCGCCCTCTTGCCATTCGCGCCTCCTTTCGGCGCGCAGGACGGCGCAGGCTTACTTCGTTTCCAGCACCGCGATACTGCCCTTGTTCGACACCTTCAAGTCGAGCGCTGCGGCGATGTCGCGCACCTTGACATAGTTCGTGCCGTCCTTGAGGATGCGTTCTACGGCGACCTCTTTGCCGTCCACGATCATTTTCGACTTTTCAACCACTTCGTCGTCAATCCTTTCTTTAAATCTTGCCCACTGCACGTTGCCAGACGTGTTGTAGTGGGTGTTAATATCGTCCCCGACAAACGGCCTCGGGCACATCTTCCCGGACACGTCGTAGTGCCGGATGACGTTCTCGGCGGGGATGTTGTACTGCTTCATGAGCCGCCTGATCAGCCACACGGCGTTTTCAAGCGCCTGCTCGCCAAAGTACCAGTCCGTATCATACGCGCCAAGACGCGCCGTGTTGACCTTTCTGGGGCGCACCTCCACGCCGATGGAATTCCAGTTGCGGCACTCCGGATGCTTTTGGCCGTCTCCGCAGTGCCACGCAATGTCGGACTCCTTCACACATCGGTAGATGGTGTTGCCCTCGTCAACGGCATAGTGCGCGCTGGCTCTGGCCTGCGGATTTTTGAACCACTCCGCCACGCTGGCAGCCGTGCCGAGCGCGCCGAAATAATGTACAACGATAAACTTCGGGCGGCAGCCGCCCTTGCTGTGGTTGCAGCTCGTCAGAGCGTCCTTAATTACCGGCATCTCCTGCACCGTCCTTTCCGTCCACCGCATCCTGAAGCTTCTGGCTCTGCGTTCCGAAGTAGAACGCGATGATGACCGCGTAGATGGTCATG
>ENA-OPVH01001315-OPVH01001315.1-human-gut-metagenome-genome-assembly--contig:-NODE-1315-length-12616-cov-1.776292_pt1 | contig 12616 bp, 11 predicted proteins | sample MGYA00241494_ERZ501980 | MGnify/ENA primary metagenome ERZ501980 (study PRJEB25962, sample SAMEA1964914) | human gut metagenome | biome: human gut; feature: human-associated habitat; material: faeces... | reverse complement strand
AAAAGCATTTTTATAATATCGGCAGGCTAAAAGATATATTTACCTTTCAATGCTGTATCAGGGAGTTTAGGGTTGAATTATATAGATAAGTAGGATATAATCATGAAGAGATATTGGCTGTTTATATAATGAATTGAGGCATGTATGAATAATATAAAAAGTTTGACGGGCGCTTTAAAAGGACTGAAGGATAAAGGATTTTTTCAGATTTTTAACGCTACGATTATCAATAGTATGGTATCTTTTGTGTATGGAATCTTCATAGTACGGTTATTATCCAAAAGCCAGTACGGACTTTTTTCATACGCACAGGGAATTGCGAATTTTGGTCTTATGTTCTGCAGTCTGGGGTTAAATCTCGGAGTGCTGCAGTACTGTACAGAAGATCGGAAACCAGAACAGAAATATGGCCTGAGTAAATTTGCATTTACAGGTGGAATGCTGACGAGTATTGTTACCATGATAATCCTGATCGGGTATTCCGGCGTGGACGGTTCGAAATTGGACGGCGTAGTTCAGGCTATTATTGCTTTTAGCGTGTTGCCGGTAACATATTGGATGAAAGATTGGATTATTACCAATCTGCGCTGGAAGCTTAGAAACAGAGAATATGCCATTGTTATGAATCTGCATTCTGTTTTAAATGCAGCCCTGGTGGTGCTGGGAGCTTATGTAGGGGGTGTTTATACTGCAATCCTGGGAATTTACCTTGCATACATCATTACCATAATTGTTGGTCTGTATTTCCTGAAAGATTGCAGAAATGAAATCCTGCATGCACCAAAGGTTGAAAAAAGTGTGATTTCAGGGTTCATAAAATACTCTATGACGATGTGCATTGTAAATGCAATGATTTCTGTTTTGTATTCTATTGATACGTATATTATAGGAAATGTACTGCATGACGCGGAAGAGATTGCGTCTTACAAGACAGCAAGTGTCATTCCGTTTGCGCTGAATATGGTTCCCAATGCGGTTATGACTTTCATGTATCCCTATATTTCTAGGCACAAGAATGATAAACAATGGCTGAAAACGGAATTGAAAAAGGTTTATATTGCAAATGGCCTGCTGAATACGGCGATCGGAGTATGCCTTTTGATTATAGCAAGACCGCTGATCAGTATTCTGTTTGGATCTTCTTATGAGGGAACCGTTCATATTTTCCGGTTACTGACAATTTCATATATTATCAGCGCAAGTCTTAGAACTCCGTCAGCAAATATTCTGGGAATGCTGAAAATGACAAAAAGCGCATTCTGGGTATCTGCGGCAACGGTAGCGCTCAGTGCATTTTTGAGTTACAATTTTATCAAAGAATTTGGCATACAGGGAGCGGCGTATGGTTCCTGTATTACTTTTGCGGCAGTCGGCGTGACATCATTTGCGTTGATCGTTCGCTACTTGAACAGGAAAGAATCGGGAAAGGTAGAGGAATAAAATAGATATGAATATTGTGATATTAAGCATAAATATACTGGTGATACTTCTGGTTGCTTTCTTTTTTTATAAATCCATGAATTTCTTCCCGGAAGAAAGTCTTGCAATGGCAATCATGAGTATTCTGGTCTTAATTTATATTACAGGTATTGCCGGAGATGTGCGCATAGCATTAGGCATTGTGTATGTGGTGGCTTGTGTAGGAGGCGTTCAGTTCCTTTTTAACAGAAAACTCATATGGAAAAAGGATAGGACAGTTACGTCCAGACGAGGTTTTTTTAGTCCGGCGGTTGTGTTTTTTGTGCTTGCTTTTGCATATGCGGTGGTGGCGTTTTCAGGAATCCTGCTGCATAATTGGGACGAGCTGGCTCAGTGGGGAAAAGCGGCAAATTATATGGTCGATACAAACAGACTGGCATATGGAGAAACATTTGACGGAGCGGAGGTTCTGATATCTTCCACTACATTTTTTCATTATTTTATAGCGAAACCGGCCAGTACGGTTCTGGGAAAGATTGATGAGAGCCAGTATTATGTTTCAAATTTGCTTCTGTGGTTTTCTGCAGTTCTTTTGCCGCTTTCCGGGAGCACATGGAAAGAAGTGAAAATGTCGGCAATCTATGTTGCAGTTATTTTTGTTTCTATGACGTTCCTGTTTATCCAGCCATATTACAATATCTATTGTGATCAGGCATGCGCCCTGTGGGCAGGAGGTTTCATTGCATGGCAGATGTTTGGGAAGAAAAGCCGCTGGTCCCCTTTGTTGGCGCTTATGATTTTGTGGAATGTCAGTCTGTTCAGAAGTATGGTAGGGCCGATGTTTGCTGCAGTTGCAATTCTGGCTATTGGCATTTATAATTTTGTATGCGGAGGAAGCAGTTTAAAGGAACGTTTTGACAGCGTAAAAAAGAAGTACAAAATAAAAGATTATATTTATGGATTTATTACGGTCGTTATGCCCTTTTTGGCGACGATCATCTGGTCCGTTTTTGTCGGACAGAATGCACTGATTCGGAGCGGAGCTACAGTGAACCATGAAGATAGGTTTCGCCTGACTTTGCAGAGCGCGATCCAGAAGGTTTTTGTATCTGTGAGCTCAAAGGAAGCATTTGCAAAGGTGTCATATTTTACATTCTTTTTGTTTGCCTGTGTTATTTGTGTTATTTTGTGCAGATATTTTTTGAAGGGGAGGATTCAGGAAGCTTGTAAGTGGATTTATGGCTTATACCTTGCAGGCTTTGTGGTTTATTGGGTTGTTTTGGTTTATGCCTATATGACAGTGTTCGGGTATGCAGATAGTATATCAACAGGATCGATTGAACGCTATTTTTCAGATTATATGATGCTGGGAGTGATCCCATTGCTTTTCCCGCTTTTTATGGAAGAACGAAAGAGCGTTATGCAGCAGAACAGAAATGCGGAAAAAATTGGCCGGTTCATGCCGATCGTACTTATTATATTTACTTGCATACTGGTCAATGATGGTTTTGCAGGACGTTTGACGACCTGGTATCTGCACAAAGAGAGCGTATACCATACCCGGGAAAAAATAGTGGATTATGCGAATAGTCTGAAACGAATCACAGATAACCAGGGAAAAATTTATATGATTAATCAGGACACAGATGGATTTGCTGTAGTAGTTGCTGATTATGAAATGGGTACACAGTTGAAAAGAAGCGGGATGCCTTATTATTTTCAGGATACCGATGAACCAGTGGATATAGCTGGATTATTGGAGACAGATATTGAGAATTTTCCGGAGATACTGGAAAGCGAAGGATATGAGTATCTCTGGGTTTATAAGAAAGATGAGTTCTTTGAAGATTATATCAAGTCAAATTATTATCTGGACGAAATAAAAAATGGGGATGTGTACAGGATTGACAAAGTCAGGGAAGGGAAATTTAAACTGACCTTGTTGGAAAATATTATGAATGACGAAGAGTTTTAACAGATTGAAAGGACATTGGAGGAGAAGAGTATGGGTAAGCATACATTTGTGATATGTGCCTATAAAGAGAGCCAGTATTTAGAAGAATGCATCCGTTCTTTGCGGCGGCAGACGGTAAAGAGTAATATTATTATGGTAACTTCTACGCCAAACAGTTATATTTCAGATTTAGCAAAAAAGTATAATATCTCTCTCTTTGTCAATGAAGGGCCGGGAGGGATTACCCAGGATTGGAATTTTGGCTATCGGTGTGCGGAAACGGAATACGTAACGATTGCCCATCAGGATGATGTTTACCGAAAAGACTATCTGGAAAGGGCGCTCAGGGCGGTGGATCATTTCAAAAAGCCGTTGATTTTCTTCAGTGATTATTATGAGCTGCGAAATGGAAGGATCATAAAAGAAAATACGCTGTTAAAAGTAAAGAGATTAATGCTTCTCCCCCTTCGCATCCGGGTATTTCAAAAAAGCAGATTTGTCAGAAGAAGAATACTGGCATTTGGTTCACCAATCTGCTGTCCTTCCGTCATGTATGTAAAAGAAAATCTTCCGGAGACGATTTTTAAAGATGGTTTCCGAAGCTGCGAGGACTGGGAAGCCTGGGAGATGATTTCCAGAAGGGAAGGCGCCTTTGTCTATGACCATAAAGCGCTGATGTGCCATCGAATCCATGCAGACTCTGAGACATCTGCTATTATTGGCGATAATGCCAGGAGTGCGGAAGAGTATGTGATGTACTGTAAATTTTGGCCATCGTGGTTTGCAAAGATATTAAACAGGCAGTATGCAAAAGGTCAGAAGTCTAACACTATGAACATGTAAACGTACTGCAGGAAAAGGAATAAGAATGAAAAAAATTGCAATTATACCCGCCTATAATGAGCGGGACAGTATCGTAAAAACAGTAACAGATTTAAAGAAGAAAGCTCCGGAATTTGATTATGTGGTAATTAATGACTGTTCAAAAGATGATACCATGAGTATTTGCCGGGAGCAGGGATTGAATGTGCTGAATCTTCCGATCAATCTTGGAATCGGAGGGGCTGTGCAGACCGGGTATCTGTATGCCTATAATAATAATTATGATATTGCGGTTCAGATCGACGGAGATGGTCAGCATGATGCGTCATATCTGGATATGATGTGTGAGACTTTGGAACAGGAGAATCTGGATATGGTTATTGGTTCCAGGTTTATCAAGAAGGAAGGATTTCAGTCGTCCGGACTTCGGAGAGTGGGAATCCGGCATTTTGCATTTTTAACAAAGCTTTTGTTTGGTCAGGAGATTACAGATGCAACTTCAGGAATGAGGATGTGTAACAGAAAAGTAATGGAGCTGTTTATTAAGGATTATCCAAGAGATTATCCGGAACCGGAGAGTGTGGCACGTCTGCTTCGGCATAAATTTAAGATCAAAGAAGTGCCGGTTATCATGCACGAGAGGGAAGCGGGAGTTTCTTCTATCTCGTTAAGAAAATCGGGATACTATATGATTAAAGTAACTCTGGCGATACTGATCGAGCGCCTGCGTTAAGGGGGAAAGATATGACGATAAAAGTAAGGCTTTTACTGGGAGCGGCATTGATTTGTGCGCTGATTATGATTATCAATATGCTCAGGAAAAGAGAATTGGAGTTAAAATATGTCCTTGGGTGGCTGCTATGTGATATTGTCTTGTTGATTTTCACAGCGTTTCCAGGGCTTATGGTAGGTTTTTCAAACTTTTTAGGAATTTATTCACCAGTCAATATGATTTTCTTTCTTGGATTTCTGTTTTCATTGATCATCATTTTTTCTTTGACAGTTGCATTGTCGAGAGTGACGGCGCGGGTCAGAAGGCTTGCGCAGATGATAGCATTAAAGGATGATGAACAGCAGGCACAGGAGAATGATTCAGAAAAGGATGCTGATTAGCCTGGCTATCAGAATATGGAGGGATTATGGGAAGTGACGTTGGAAACAAGATGACATTGAATGAAAAAATGCAGGAAAAAAGTACAAATGTTAATCTGATTCGTTTCTTTGCCGCAGCAGGGGTATTGGTATCTCATGCACATGTTCTGTCAGACGGAAGCCAGGACTGGCTATGCCGTCTGACAGGTGTGACGTGGGGAGCCCTTGCTGTGGGCTTTTTCTTTTTTGTCAGTGGCTTGTATGTCAGTAAATCCCTTGTGAGATGTCAGAAAGGGAGTAAATATTTTGCTGCAAGGATAAAAAGGCTGATTCCGCTGTTGGCAGTTGTGATTCTTGTAACGGTCTTTCTTTTAGGGCCATGGATGAGCACACTGGGGGCGGGGGAATATTTCAGGAATGTTTCAACCTGGAAATATCTGGCGAATATTTTTCTGATTCCGGTACATAATCTTCCAGGTGTTTTTGAAACTGGAAATATTTCATCTACAGTAAATGGTTCTCTCTGGACACTTCCGGTTGAATTTTTGTGTTATATGATTCTCTTTGCAGCGTATAAGATGAAGCTTCTGCAGAAAGACAAAAAAGCAATATGGGGATTTGGAATCATGCTGGTGAGTATTGTTTCCTATTGGTTAGGGAACAGGCTGTCCAGTTCTATGATTTTATCAGCATCCCAGGCAGTGATTTTATTTTTTATGGGAGCTTTTTACTATGTGATTAAGGACATGATGGTTTTAGATGTTCGAATGGGGGTTCTTGCAATTTTAGGATGGACAGCATTCAGTTGTCTGGGGATTTCGTTTTTTGGTAATATCCTTTTCCTTCCAGTTATCATCACTGTATTTTTAATTGGTACAAAGCAGGTTTTTCCCAGAGCATCGGAACTTGGAAATCTCTCTTATGCGATTTACCTGACAGCATTTCCAGTACAGCAGATCGTAATCGCCATGAATGGCGGAATGATGGATCCGTATTGGAATATGGTTCTCAGCATACCGTTTGTAATTGTGATTTCCTATGGGCTTTACGGTCTGGAAAACATATTTTTAAACAGGAAAAGAAAAGGATAGATGTAAGAATAGAAAGGAAATAAGCGTATGCTATCAGTAGTGTTACCTGCATACAATGAAGAAAAAATGCTGGCAAAAACGGCAAGGACTATCAGCGGCATTTTGGATGAGGCTGCAATCCCGTATGAATTGATTTTTGTAAATGACGGTTCGAAAGATGGCACCTGGGGGGAGATTGAAAAGGCGGCTGAAGAAAATATGCATGTGGTTGGTGTGCATTTTTCCAGGAATTTTGGAAAGGAATCCGCTATTTTTGCTGGTCTTGCCAATGCTTCCGGAGACTGCTGTGCCGTGATGGACTGTGACCTTCAGCATCCGCCGGAGACTTTGGTAGAGATGTACCGATTGTGGGAGCAGGGTTATGAAGTTGTGGAGGGTGTAAAACGGAGCAGGGGAAAAGAGAGCGCTCTGCACAGGGCGAGTGCAGGACTTTTCTACCGCATGATCTCCAGGGCAATAGGAATTGATATGTCCCGCGCATCTGATTTTAAGCTCATGGACAGAAAAGCGGTAGAGGCGCTGCTTGCCATGCCGGAGAGAAATGCGTTTTTTCGGGCTTTGTCCTCATGGGTCGGTTATCGGACGACATCGGTGGAATTTGATGTACAGGAGAGAGAAGCAGGAGAATCAAAATGGTCTACCTGGTCACTGGTGAAGTATGCGGTTACAAATATCGTGGCGTTTTCTTCTGTTCCTATGCAGCTTGTGACAGTGGCGGGGGTGTTTGTGTTCATTTTTGCTGTAGTTATGGGAGCGCAGACACTTGTTAAGTTTTTTCTGGGACATGCTGTGGAGGGATTTACTACAGTTATTTTGCTGATTTTGATTATCGGCAGCATCATTATGATCAGTCTGGGAATTATCGGCTATTATATATCCAAGATTTATGAAGAGGTGAAAGGAAGGCCCAGATATCTGGTTTCGAAGAAAATTGGCGGGAGTGACAGAGAGAAGGAAGATTGATGATGATATTTCTTCCCGCAGACAACGAGCAAAATAGCCACGCTTGCACGGCTATCTGACGAAACAACAGGAGAAAGGTCACTCTATATACTTACAATGTGTTGCAGTAATATATAGAACAATATTTATTAAAAATATAATGACAAATAATAAACAGTGTGATATAATCTCTATACAGGAGGTTGATCATATGACAGAGAAAGATTTTTTGTTTGCAATGTCTGAGATAATGGATCAAAAAATAGAACCATTAAAACAGGACATTAGCGATATTAAGACAACTCTTAAAGACGATATCGCGCCGCGTCTGGAGAAAGTAGAAGGACGTTTGGAGAAAGTAGAAGGACGTCTGGAGAAAGTGGAAGGACGTCTGGAGAAAGTGGAAGGACGTCTGGAGAAAGTGGAGGAACGTCTGGATAAGGTAGAAGGGCGTTTGGATAAGGTAGAAGAAAGTCTGGAGAATGTAAAAGGACGCCTGGATAAGGTAGAAAGTGATGTTCGCGATGTGAAAATGACGCTTGAAAATGACATCAGGCCGCGTCTGGAGAATGTAGAATATGCTGTTCGAGATGTGAAGATAACTCTTGAAAATGACTTTAAACCGCGCTTGCAGAATATTGAGGAATGCTATCTTACAACCTACAGACGTTATCAGTCAGGCGTTGACCAGATAGAAGCCATGCAGAGCGATATAGATCTTATGAAGAAAGTAATTGTAGAACATGGCAAAAGGCTTAGAAAACGAGCATGAAAGGCTGCGTACAGGAGAAATTGATGAGAGAAAGAAGATCCTGGATTGACTGTGCGCGGATATGCGCAATATTCTGTGTGGTACTCTGCCATGCAGTGGAGAATTTTTATGGAAGTGTCATTCGGGGAGAGGCACAGGTGGGAGGAGGACTCTGGTTTGCAGAGAATACGCTATTTACCATAGGCAGGCTTGGTGTTCCTCTTTTTCTGGCGATTTCTGGCGCTCTTCTGCTGGAGCGTGAACTGACTCCGGGAAGGTTTTACAGGAAGTCTCTGCTGCCCCTTTTTGTAACGACAGAAATTTGGATCGTACTGAATTACTTCTTTGCATGTGTTTTTCAGGGAATGGTGTTCAGACTGCCGGATCTGATTAGTGAAATGTGTTTTTTGCGCACGCTGGAGCTGTCGCATATGTGGTATATGCCGATGATTCTGGGAATCTATCTGGTGCTGCCGTTTTTGTCAGTGATCGCCCGGTCTGCGACAGATATGAAAGCTTTTCGCTTGCCGTATCTGATAGGGATTTTTGCTTTTGTACTGATTCCTACCGTTAATGTTTTTTTGAGTGAAGCTGTTCCTGGCGGAGAGCCGCTGAAATTTAAGCTGGAGCTGGATTTCCTGGGAGGGCTTTACGGTCTGTATCTGTTCGGCGGATATTTTATCACCCGATATCGGGTGCTGGAAAAAGTGAAAAGCAGATATCTTGTTCTGGCTGCAGGTTTGGCTTTTTTGCTTAATACGGCAGGACAGTATTATCTTTACATAAATGAGTATTATAAATCCAGCAGATTGCTCTGGTACAGCAGCTTTTTTATTTTTGTGATGGGAATGATTTTGTTTGAAGGAATTCGAAGAGGATTTGACCACCCTCAGGTATATGTGCCAGAGGCTGTAGAGGAGATGGCGCGATGCAGTTTTGGAATCTATCTTTTGCATAAGCCTATTCAGATACTTGTTGCCAGCTATCTGCCCCTGGAACGGTGGAATACAGTGGCTGGAATTCTGCTTTTGCTGGCGGCGGGGCTGGGAATCAGCCTGTTGTTCCTGCTTCCTTTTAAAAGACGATGGCGGAAAGCAGGGCGACTATTGTTTTTGATCAAGTAAAAAGATGCAAGAGGATCTCACGTGGGATTCCCCTTGCATCTGTAGGTTTCTGTCATTCAATTGACCTGTCTTAGTTCTTTTTTACAGCAGAAAAACTGCTGTATACTTTCTTGTTCCCTATGATCGTGTAAGCACGAACCTTATAGTAATAGGTTTTCTTTTTCGTGAGTTTGTCCGTATATCCTGTTTTCGTACAGGAATTCAGCTTTTTAAATCCTTTCTTTTTCGAAGAAGAGCGGAATATCTCGTATCCTTTAGCGCCTGTCACCTTTTTCCATTTTACAGAAACCTTCTTTCCGGAGACATTTTTTACTTTGGAAAGCACCGGGGCGGAAAGCTTTAATTTTACTGACTTTTTCTCAGAATATCTGCTGTAGGCAGGTGCGCCGTTCAGGGTACGTCGGGCGCGTACTTTATAAAAATAAGTAGCTCCCGGTGTCTTTTTTGTATCGGTGTAAGATGTCTTTGCGGTCGTGGCGATTTTACGGTAAGTGCCGTTTTTGCTCTGGCTGCGGAAAACTTCATATTTTGCGGCATTTTTTACGGAGCTCCATTTAAGCTTCACCTTGCTGCTGCTTACACGCTTTAAGTAAGTAATGACAGGGCGTTTTAACGTGTTCGTAATGACATCCACATTTGTGACAGGCAGAGATGTATTGGTCGTAAATGCTTTGATCCGGGCAGTTTTTCCGGAGCCAAGCGTATGGAGGTCAATCCATCCATCAGAAGCATCGGAACAGTAATAGCTCTGATTTTTTGCTGATTTTGATACGAATTGCAGACCTGAGACAGAAGTTGTCTGGTCAATAAAGTATCTGACAGAAGAATCGTGCAAGGCGTGGAAAGTAATCACGACCGAAAACGTATCACCCTGTGCAAAAACAATTTTTTTCTTTAGTGGAACCGTGTAATAACCGCTGTAGGTAGTCTGTCCTGTCTGAGGAATTGAAAATACCGGACTGCCGGAAGCGGGATTTCCATTAGAGGGGTTTTTGTATATCTGAATGCTGTATTTTACATCCTGGCTGAACAGGGAAAAGGATACTGCGTCAAGCTGCTCATGCCCGCCCAGATTTCCCTGTACTTTGTATACGTTGCCGAGGGATGTACCATTCATAGATGAGGTCAGTCCGGAACCAAAAGCCCCGTCATATTGATAGTTGTGATCATAATTACCGGCACTTTCCAGATCAAAGGCATAACTCAGATAATCACCGTTTGTCTGAGTGAAAGAAACATCCTCATAGGAAATGTAAATATAGCCCTGATCGCCTTTGGAAACACCATAGCTGTTTTTGGCAATCCAGGCACCATTTGAGGAAGGACGAATCGTCTTTCCATTGTATACGGCTGAAAAATTGTTGCGGGAATAGCTGTCATCCCATCCAACAATGCTTACGATATGATTTGTAGCATTGTCCATATAGGGAAACAGGTAAGCACCGTTGGAATTTTGAAAAATCGGATGATAGTATATGGCAGTGGAAACTGCACCGTATTCCATAATAAGATTTTTGACACTGGCAGAATCCGCAGTGTTTACAAAGCGTGCATTCTGCAAGTGAGCAGCATCCTGATAGGCATATGCCGGGTTGATTGAAGAAGTATTCGTATATGGAATCAGGGATTCCGGCACCGGACCTGTCCATTTGGAGAGAGCAAACATAGTAAATATATTATTTCCGCCTGTGTTGAGGAAATAATCCCCGGTGTTATTTCTTATGGAGTCTCCGGTAGTTAATCCCAGAGGATCTGGAGGACACTGAAAAAAGAAGTAGGCCAGATGCATCTCAGAAAGATCAAGGTTTGTATCAGCAATTCCCTTTTTTATCATGCTGCTTTCTCCGGCGGAGAGCGTGCCAAACGCCCAGCAGGCCCCCCAGGGATCCTGATCTTTCACGGAGGTAACATATCCCTTTTCACGGGAATCATACCGGGATGGGAGGATACCGCGTGAAAGAGGAAGTTCTGAACTGCCGGATGTGTAGTTTGGCAGTTCAGGAAGCCCGGATGGAAGAAGGGGCGCAGCAGGCTCCTCCTGTGCAAGTGCGGTTATAGACGAAAACAGAAGCAGGAGCATGAAAAACAGAGGCTTCATAATCAGTTTTCTAAAATTACTGCGTAAATTCATAATATTCTCCTCAGTATATTACTTAAAAAGTTTTTCAGGATAAACGCCGGCAGCGATCAGTGTATTCAGGGAATTCACGACATTTTCTTTATCGGCCCGATAGGTGACGCCAAACCATTTATCCTTTGTTTCTAACATAGTGACCTGTGCGGTTCCGTTTTTGATCAGGGTATCCATAACCGTGGGAATCAGATACTCAGATTTCAATTCCCTGCCGGAAGCTGCCAGAAAATCTGTAAATCCTTTTTCCAGGATCGGAAAGATTTCAGGGGTAAAGCCCCACATATTCATGGATACATTACTTTTCGGATCAAGCATAGAAAAACCGCCGTTTCCATCAGGAATACCCACACCATCCTCCACTTTATAAATGTCATGTGTTTCCTTCACAGCTAACAGGTGGTTTTCGCGGTTTACATGACAGATCCCGCGAGTAACAGAGCCGTTATCACTCAGTGTATTTCCAAGGATGAAACCTGCCATGCAGAAATTCAGCCTGTCCGGAAGCGGCTCTGCATTTACCAGATAATCGTGAAGCTTTATGAAAGCCTCCTTGCCGTAATAGTCGTCTGCATTGATGACGATGAAAGGGTCTGTAACGATATCCTTACAGGAGAGGATGGCTTGTCCGGTACCCCAGGGCTTTACCCGGCCTTCCGGTATGGAAAAGCCCTCCGGCAGATCCTCCAGCTCCTGATAGGCATATGCCACGTCAGCAACCTTTTCAATGCGGTTTCCAATGATTTCCTTAAAATCTTTTTCCAGACTGCGGCGAATGATAAATACGATCTTATTAAAACCTGCCTCCAGTGCATCATAAATGGAATAATCCATAATGATTTCACCGTTTGGTCCGAAGGGTTCAAGCTGTTTAATGCCGCTGCCAAGACCGGCCGCCATAATTACCAGGGTCGCGTTCTTCATAACGTAAAATCTCCTTATTTGTCGTATTAATATTTCCAGTATACCACAGAACTGAGGCATTGTCGAGAAAGCGGCTTGAAGTATTATACCTAATTTGTTATAATGAGTAACAGTTCAGCAGCCTGAATTTGCTGGCAGATATGCTTGCATGAATCTGACAGACAGATGAAGGGCTGAGGGAACAGCCGTATATGAGCAAAGTTAGCCGTGCAGCAGCGGGAAAGCCGCATAGCGGCCTTTGCGAATGTCTTAGTATGCATAAGAAGCTGCCAGCGGCAGGTTCTTTGCATGGGTGTGTCTGAACTGTAACTATAATGGGGTACAGTTTAGAGTTTTCAGTCTGCAATCGGAATATAAGTGAACAGG
>ENA-OPVH01001314-OPVH01001314.1-human-gut-metagenome-genome-assembly--contig:-NODE-1314-length-12625-cov-2.047176_pt1 | contig 12625 bp, 7 predicted proteins | sample MGYA00241494_ERZ501980 | MGnify/ENA primary metagenome ERZ501980 (study PRJEB25962, sample SAMEA1964914) | human gut metagenome | biome: human gut; feature: human-associated habitat; material: faeces... | reverse complement strand
TACCCGGATGATCTGATCCTGCTGTGTTGTGATGGTGCAGCATGGCACAAGTCTACGCTGATGTAGACGCCCTCGTTGATGGCTTTTACGCGGCTGTCGATGTAAAGATGCCGTTCCATCAGCGCGGCGTCTCCGGGAGCGACAAAGGGCGTCAGCCGTTTGACCAGCTCCTTGCTTTTCCACATGGTAGAGGTTCTGAACCCTGCGGTCTTTGACAATATCCACGCCGAACTCCACAAGCTGTTCGATGTCGTTGCGGAGCGTGCGCGGGTCGGCGGTGATGTCATATTCTTCCAAATAGGCAGATATATGATATATTTCAGATATCTAGCTGACATTGCGCTACTAATATTTTATTATATTTATAATCATACAGTAGTACATTACTATGCAAAAGAAATGGTGCTTGAATTTATGATATGGGAAGGAGAGGCTATAATGAACGATCTAAATTACAAAGAATCCAGCTACAATTTTGAGTTCCCCTATGAGGACGACGAAAGTAAACGCATACTCTATAATTCACGTACAAATGCCCTTGCGCTAATTGATAAAGAAAACTGTGAAACGCTATGCGCGGCTAACTGTGAAACTTTATGTGCTGCTAATTGCAGTTTGTGTGGAGCCAGATCCTGCGTTGGTAAAATGGTTCCTGAGCCTTATGGCGGATAATCGCACATCGGATGTCTCTAATGGTTAATAAATAACTGCTGTCCGCAGTATTATACTTAGGATGACCGGAATTTGAAAGGAACTATAAAGGCATGAAGCGATATAAGTTATTTATCTTAGTTTTATCATTGCTAATGACCCTCTTATGCTCCTGCGATGGGTTCATCGCCAATCATAGCATTCCAGAGCTTTCTCCGGGAATGCCTGATAAGACTACTACAAACAGGTTTTCTGATTATGACAAATTTCCACTCCCATATGAAACAGCACTGAAAGTTAGTTCAGATGGAGAGCAGTTAATTCTATCTAAACAGCAAGCGCTTGAAGACTATGATGCCTTATGGGAAATGTTGGAGGATAATTACCCATATTTTGAAACGATAAAAAATGAACTGGGGCTGGATTGGAGGGAGGTAAGGGATACTTACCGTACTGAGCTGATAAGTGTGTGTAGGGGATCCTCCATACTTCAGGATAATTATATAAATGTAATCAATAACTGCTTGAATCAGTTTGAAAGCATAGGCCATCTATATGTCATTCAACCGTTTTTGTATCAACGCATGGTCGATTCTTTTCGATCGGCAGTGGAATCGAGCGGAGAGAATCAGAACCCCGACAGTAAAGAAGGAGTCGATATGCTATCCAGGATACTATCCATAATAGAAAGCCAAAAGGTCAAAACCTTTTATGACTATTATAAAAACTTAATACCAAGCCACACACCTGCCTCTACCGAAGGTAGTACACAGCTATACCCGCAAGAACAATCATTGTATGAAGAAGTCAGACAAACGATTATAGAGGCTACGGTTGGAGAAGATATTCCTTACATAAAAATTACAGGTTTCCTTTGGTCGTCTCCAGAATGTACGCCGATTGCGATCAAGATGATTCAGGATTTTTTTGAAGCAAACAGCGAGGCGGATGATATAATCATAGACATACAGGGAAACGGTGGAGGGAACGACGTCGTGTGGATGGATGGAATCATATCACACATAAGTTGCGAGCCTTTGATACAATATGGTATGATCGGTGTTAAGGATGGCAAGTTTAACCGTTTTATGTGGGATGCAGAGCAGCCGTTTCCGTCCGAGTTTCAAGAAATCGATAGCGAGACTTGGAATAAGACATTTCCGGATTTAAATATGGAAGATTTCGGTCATCTGAAGTTTTACAGTTACGAAAACACTTGCACGCAACACGAGGATAACATTTGCTTTCAAGGTCAATTATGGATGTTGATTGACAGTAGCAATTACTCCGCTTCTGATGCATTTGCTTCCTTTTGCAAGGCTACGGGCTTTGCAAGGCTTGTAGGCGAAACAACGGGCGGAAACGGACGTGGGGGGCAGCCATATACATTTGCCTTGCCTAACAGCGGACTGCTCGTGTACTTCGACCCATATTTTTCTTTAAATCCTGACGGAAGCTGCAACGCCATTGCAGGCACAAGACCGGATATTGAAACTAAGGCAGGAATGACCGCGCTGGAAACTTGTCTTGAAGCGATAGGGTAATAAAAATCCGCCAGTGCGCTGCGGCTGCAATTTGCAGCGTATGCGCACTGACGGACGTCAAAAATATTCACCAGTAGTTCCACTCGACGCCGTACAACTGCCGTTTGTTTGAAGGCGGCCCTGCGGCACGAGTAGAATCTACCGGTGTTCTGGGCTGCTGGTCACCGTTTGAGGCGCAGCCCGCGCCTCTTTTTAGGGGAAAATTGCATAAAACACTCCATCCCGGCAGGAATGGAGCGCCTTAGTCGCACGGATCGCCCTCCAGCACTGCCGTTTTTTTATATGCGGCGCTGGAGGTATTTCCTTATTTCGTCCTCTGATAGTGAACAAAATTCGACACCATTAGAGCATTTCTGAAACAGCGGGTATTCTGTACAATACTCGTGTCGGAGGTGAACTACTGGTGTCGATTTATAATACTCCATTAGAGGAGCGTTTCGGTGAAAAACTGGAAGAATTGCGCGAGGGGAAGAATATGACGCGCGAACAGCTTGCGGATCAGGTTGGGCTTACCGCGAGGCATATCGCCGCATTGGAACGGGGTGAGCGGCGGCCGACACTCAATACAATGGAAAAGCTGCTGCGGACGCTGGGCGCGCCGACCGAGTGGCTCATCTATCCGGAGTTTGAAGAGCAAAATGCCCGCTTACACGAGATATCCCATTTGGCTGCTACATTTTCAGATGAACAGCAGGAATTCCTGCTCGGCATTATGCGCCTGATGCGGAAACAGAAATATGAGGGTTAAAAATAGCGGTGTTCGCCGGAACACCGCTATTTCTTTGTGTCTAGGTATTGAATAATCGTTCGAGTGATACTCTCAGCGAACTCTCTATCTGAAGTATTCTCACCAGCGTTCACGCATTTTTCCGGATCCGTAAAGAGCGAATCGACCGATACCGAAAAAGTATTTGCTATCTTATAACAAATCGAAACGCTTGCTTTTGCAGCGCCTGTCTCAATTTGTGAGATATACTTCTGATTGCAGCCAATATATGCAGCAAGTTCGGACTGTGTCAACCCACGCTGTTTCCTCAGCCGATAGACATTTGCGCCCAGATATTGATACAGTTTTTGCTCGTTCAATTGCTACTCTTTCTCCGTATTTATTATAACATGGCATGGCTCAAAATGACACAAGCCAACTATCATATTTTTAGGTGCAGCTCTCATATCTACATTTGCTAATAACTCCGATGGGCGCTATGGACAACCGCGAATTATCTTCGAACGTTCAGAAAATCCTTTGCTTCATACGGCGATTTGTCGTACCCCCCCGAACAAAGGTGTATGTTCCCGCTGCAACATTGTGCTGTTCACCACCAAGCCGAATCTCGGCACTGACCGGCGTAGTAAGAACATATGTCACTGTGGGGCCGTTCCATTTCCAGCATGAACACACTTTTCCGTGCGGCGTATTTACTACTACTTCAAATCGCTGCAGTCGCCGGTTTGGAATGGGTGAGAACAGCACGGTTTCATAGCCCGGCTTCCCCGGACGGATACCTCCCGCCGCGCCGTATAGCCAGTCGGCTACCGCGCCGTAGGCATGGTGATTGAACGAGTTCATATCTGTGCTCCAGAACGAGCCGTCCGCCTTTCGGCTGTCCCAATGCTCCCAGACGGTCGTTGCGCCCATTTTGACAGAGAACAGCCATGATGGGGCTTTCGTCTGCAAAAGAAGGTCATAGGCCGTCTGTGCATAGCCGTTTTCACTCAGCGCGTGTAACAAATACGGCGTTCCGACAAAGCCGGTCGTCAGTCGATTTCCGTTGCTCCGAACCAGCTCTGCAAGCTGCGCGGCAACGCGGTCAGGAGCCGCCGCAAGACCAAAATGCAGCGCCAATGCACATTCGGTCTGCGTTCGGCAGTCCGGGAATGCGTTCTGGTGTGCGGCACGGATCGTTTCAAACAGCCGATGATATGCAGCGCCGTCCATATCCAGCGCGTCCATTGCCTGTGCCAGAAGCTGTGCGGAATGCGCATAGAATGCCGTTGCGATAAATTCCTTGCGGGAAGCGCCGGTATAATTGCCCTCTCCGGCGTCGAGCGCCAGCCAGTCGCCGTAATGGTGACCGGTGCTCCAGATGCAGCTGTCCCCGGCAGCCCTGCATACATATTCGACCCATTTCTGCATCATGGGAAGATGTTCACGCAGGAGTTCCTTGTCACCATAAGCCTGATAGAGCTGCCACGGGCAGATCACCGCCGCGTCCGCCCACGCCGAGCCGCCGCAGAACAGCGTGGGATCTTTTGTGAAAAGGCCGACATTCGGGACGAAGTGGGAAACTGCACCGTCCCCGCGCTGCTCCGCTGCCATATCGCGCAGCCATTTTGCAAAGAAGCGCTTCCCATCAAACGTGCAGGTGATCGCACGGATGGAGACCTGCGCGTCGCCTGTCCATCCAAGCCGCTCGTCGCGCTGCGGGCAGTCAGTCGGTACGTCCAGCAGGTTGTCCTTTTCGCCCCAGACAATGTTCTGATACAGCTGGTTCAAAAGCGGATCGGACGTGCGAATCCAGCCGGTTCTTTGCAGATCGGAATAGACGCAGACCGCCGTGAAATTCTCTGCCTGCCAACCCTCCGGCGCTTCGTCCACACGCAGATAGCGGAAGCCGTAAAACGTGTGGTGTGCGCGGCCGGTCTGGATTCCGCCACGGCAGATATACTCGATTCTGGATTTTGCACTGCGGTAGTTTTCCGTATAGAAATTTCCGTCTGCGTCGAGCACCTCTGCGCAGGAGAGCAGAACGCGCTCACCCGCACGGGCCTGCACGGTAAATTCCGCGTAACCCGTGATCTCCTGTCCAAAATCGAGCACCATTTCGCCCTTCGGCGTATGCAGAACCGCGACCGGCTTGAGTCGTTCATGCTCTGTAACGATCTCGCCCTCCTGCGGGATCAGCATCTGCTTGCCGCAGCTATCCGTCCGGCAAAAGCGCCAGTTTTCCGGTGTGACGCGCGCATCATACGTTTCGCCGTCGTAAATATCGCTGAACCGGATCGGGCTTTCGGCCCATTGCCAGCTTTCGTCGGTCGCATATTCCCGCGTGCCGTCCGCGTCGGTCAGATGCAGTGCTGCCAGCAGACGCGGGCCGTCCGCAAGCGCCTGATAAACACCGGCAGAAATCCGTCCGGCGAACCAGCCCTTTCCGAGCGTAACGGTCAGTTCATTTTCCTCGCGCAGCAGCGCCGTCAGATCATAGGTCTGTACCTGCAGGCGCGTCGGATAGCTTGTCCAGCCGGGAGCCAGAAAGAAATTTCCGATCCGCTGCCCGTTCAGAAACGCTTCGTAGACGCCGAATGCGGTGATTTCCAGCTTCGCTGCTGCACCGGGGCGCGCGGTAAAATGCTTTCGGAAAACAGGGCATATTTCGCCGATATACTCCGATGGATAGATCCAGCTTGCGTGCTCTAAAATTTGACTCATATTTTTCACCAAAGCATCTTCATATAGACAATATTTGCTGTCGCAATCTGCCCCCAGTGCGTGGCGACCGGTTCTGCGCAGCGCTTTCCGTGATCAAAGAAATCAAGCTGCTTCGTCTCCAGTTCTTTGAGCCGGTCGAGCCGTCCGGCGCAATAATCCTCCAGCCGCGCACGGCAGGTCTTTACCCGCTGCATCACCGCCGAGCCGGATGTCCTGCACGTCAAAGCCGTGCGGCTTGTTTTCCTGCATCCACTGTGCCTGATAGGCATCATGAAAGCGTTCCAGACGCACAAGTGTCTCGTCAAGCTCCGTGAGCATGGCGCGAAGCGCTGTTTTATCTCCTGTGCGGTATGCCTCGTGGATTCGGACACCGAGTTCTGCCTTGATCTCCAGCACCCGGCACAGCACGCCGAGCGTCCGGAACAGATAGCCCCACTCCGGCAGCGTCTGCAGCGTCTCCAGCCGTTCGGCGCACGTGCCGAACTGTGCGCCCTCACCGGACAAAACCGTCTGATCCATCATGCCCATAAACGGATCATTATACAGCAGGAATTTATCCAGATTCCGAACGTTGTCGTCAAGGCCGTTGCGCGTTCCGGGCAGATCCAGCTGCATGAAATCGTCGAAGGCTGCACCGAAGCGCTGCGCAAAATGCGCCTTGATCGTTTCGTCATCGGTTTCGCCCTTCGCAAGCTCCGAAGCATAGAACAGCGACGGCAGGAGCGTAAACGGGGAGCATTCCCCGCCGTCGTCGCCCCACATGGTCAGAAATACGTCCTGCACGCCGTGTTCCTGGCAGCTTGCAAGCGCTGCTTTTGTGATATTCATGCTGTAGCCGTTGTGCGGGGCATAGCCTGTCCACTTCCACAGGCCGCCCGCGAACCATGTGCCGGGCTTCAGCTTCTGATGTGCCTCGATCATGCCGTCATAGTGCGCTTCATCCGCCGAATAATAATCCCAGTAGACAAGCTCCACGTTTGCCGGTATCTTTTCACGCACAGATTCGTCAATCTGTGCGTTTTGGGCGTAATACTGTCCGCCGGTCGCCAGTTTGAAGAACATATCCGACCAGATCAGGAAGCGGAAGCCATATGTTTCGCCGATTTCACATACGCGCTGCAAATGCGCAAGCAACGCCTGTGAGCGGTTGCAGTCGCCGTGCTGGTTGTAATACCGGCCGCGCGCGAACATCTCCGCCTCGTCCATACCGAGATGGATCGTCCGGCAGGAGAGCGACGCAGCAAGGCTCCGGAACATATGGTCAATGAGCGTATACACCCGCTCGTCGCCCGCCAGCAGAATATCATCCGTGTCAAAATGCGGCCAGTATTCCGGCCAGCGCTTGATGGCGTACAGATGCGCCAGCGTCTGGATGCAGGGCATGATCGTCATGCCCTGTTTTTTGGCGTAGGCATCCAGTTCGCGCAGCTCCGCCTGCGTGTAGCGTCCGCGCATATAGCCGAAGTACGGCTCGTCCGGTACCTCATAGGTGTCTTCTGTGTATAAAAGCAGGGTGTTGTATCCGAGGCTTGCCGTGAGATCGACCCACTTTTTGAGCGCGTGCAGATTCGGCACAGCGTTTCTCGAACAGTCGAGCATGGTTCCAAACGTGCGGAACGGTGTGGAATTATCCATGGTGATGGCTCCTTTTCAGATATATCTATCATTTCAGCAGTTTTTTGCTGATTGTCTGCAAATTTGGGTGCTGCGCCCTGCAAACAGCAGGGCGCAGCTGGTTATATGGGGATTACTTAATGTAAGCCTTGCAGAACAGCATCAGAACCTGTGCGATCTGCGCGCGGCTTGCGGGCGCGCCTGGGGTCAGGGTATTGCCGGAAAGGAAGTTCATTCCGACTGCCCACTGCATGGCGGGCTTTGCGTATGCGCTGACAGCGCTGTCGTCCGTGAACGAATCGAGCGAAGCGGACTTCGAGACGTTATACCCCTTATTTTCCGCATAGCGATACAGAATGGTAATCAACTGTTCCAGACTGAGCGTGGCGTTCGGTGCAAATTTTCCGTTTCCGACGCCGTTGACAACACCGGTTTCCGCTGCCCAATCAACAGCTGTGCGGTACCAGTCCGCCGTCAGATCCGTAAAGTTGCTTTTCAGCGCGGCAGGCTCCTTTTCCATGCGCCAGAGGATCGTGACCATCATTGCGCGCGTCATTGCCGCGTCGGGAGAGAACGTAGATGCGCTGGTTCCGTTCATCAGGCCCTTTTCCGTGACATAGCACACAGCTTCATAATAACTGCTCGAATCAGTGACATCCTGGTAGGGATTCTTCCAGGCACTCTGTCCGCCGGACGGCAGTATAGGAAGAATCGGCTTCGGTTCAGGAGCGGGGTCGGGATCGGGCTTGGGGCTGGTATCGATGTTCGAGAACGGCAGAAGCGTCATGTCGTGCGTCATCGGATACATGCCGAAGAAGCCGTCATTTGTGATAGGATCGTCTGCATCAATTACGTCGAAGACCTTGTTGCCGTCAATATACAGGAACAGACGCACGCCGGTGGGCACATCGATTGCGCCGGTCTTGATGCTATGACGGATATCAGATGTATAGAATTTGTTTTCCACATCGCCGTAAACCGGGTCATAGCCCTCGATCGTACCGATCAGCATCGTGCGGTTCCCGTTTACCCATTTCTGAAGCTCAATGGCATCCTGCTTGAAGACAATGTGGTACATCGTACCGAGCGTGGAATATGGGTCCTGCATCCGCAGAGCATACCCCGTCCAGTCGTTGCCGTCCAGAACAGACTGCACATCAAATTCCAAAATAGCATCGTTGGCAATGCGGTCGCCAATATAGGCGCTGAAACTCTTGGCCGGCGTAAAGAGCGCACCGCCGTTTTCAGCCTCGGCAGGCTCCTGTGTCCAGTCGCTGCGTGCGGCGATGGCCGCGTCCAGCGTCGTTTCCGTACCGACCAGCGGGCCATCCGCCGTTACATCGCAGGTGACGGTGACCGTCCACGCGATGGTATCTGTGCCGTCAGTAAACGTATAGACAACGGGAGATGTGAAGTTTTGGCGGCTGCCGGAGGCCTTGTCGCAGGTGAAGCCGGGAGCCATCGTGAAATTACCGGCAAGCGATGTGCGGTCAGTGCTTTCCGGCATGAGAATATTTGCGGTATGCGCCAGCTTGTCATATTGTGTGTTGCCGATCTGACTAGGAATTGTAAATGTAAGCAGGCCGGCTGGTTTTTCAAAGTAGTATGCCTCGCCGTCCGGATACTGCATCAATGTCACATTGTGCTTCTCTGCAATACCCATGCGGACACCGTCTTTCACGCTTGGATCTGTTAGACCCGCATTGTTGATAATAGCCTGTGCAGCGGGGTATTGACTGAAATCACCGCCCTCAACATAGGTGTTGTTCTCCTGACGGATATTTACGCCGCTGTCCCAGGAACGGTTCACAGAATAGAAGTTGTCGTGCCAGTAGCAGTCCTTGATGTTGGTCGTCCAGATCTTCTGCCACCAGTAAACGCCGTCGCCGACAACGTTGTTGTACAGTTCCATGCCCGTCGAGCCTTCATCGGTATACAGGCCGCCGTCCTTGTCATACAGGCCATCGCTGTGGTGGTGTAGATAGTTGCCAAACACCTTTGTACCTTCCTGCAGGCCAAGCGAATAGAAGCTGCCGCCGTCATGGATGGTCTTGCCGGTATCATGGATGTAGTTGTTGGAAACGGTGTTGTTTCCGGAGCAGGGAGCGTTTTTCCAGTCCCAGCCCCAGCCAAGCGAAATACCGGTATACGTTGTGTAGCAGACCTCGTTATGGTCAATCACGGTATCAGAGGTATACAGCGCACAGATGGCGCTTGAGCCGAAGATGTCCAGACCAGTGCGCGTGATATAGTTATTGCGCACAACAACGCCCGTTACATCCGTGCCCGGATCGCAATATCCGTGATTATGGCCGGTGTTATTGCCGATAAAGATACCGGAACTGGAAATGTCGTGGATTGCACTGTTTGTAATGGCGCAATCAGAACTACCATTGCCGATGCGGATACCGCCGATGCCAAGATTGCGCAGTTCGCTGTTTGTAATGGTGATATTCTTTGCCGCGTGTGTTTCAATCGCGCCGGGTACATCTCCCCAAACGCCATTGTGCTGGGCATACGTACCGGACTGTGCATCATTGTAGCCAATTTCATTCGGCGTCAGCCAAGAAGTATCTTCAAATTTCACACCGTCAAATGTGATATTTTCGGTTCCCTCAAAGACCAGGAGCTGCTCCGTCACCGGCAGAGTCGCCGACTTGCCATCCATGCTTCCGTCTGGCTTATAATAAAGCTTGCTTTCGCTGCGGTTAAGATACCATTCGCCGGGCTGGTCGATAAATTCATACGCGTTTTCTATCCATGTGATGCGGTCGGAATAGGCCGTGCTTTGGAGCGATGTGAGCCAATCCGTATCAAGATAGATCTCCGTACCGTCAGCAGACACACCGCTATTTCGGAAGATGCGGTGCTGCCACCAGCGCAGGATGTTGATCTCAATATCCGCAGTGTTTTTAAAGTTTTTCAATCCAAAACTCTCCGGAACAGCGTAACCAAGATGCTCCAGATTATCATAGTACATTCCGTTGATGGCATGCTCTGCGGCATAGGTCTTATCGCTGTTATCGTGCAGCGCCGCAATACCGGATGGCGTACACGTTTCACTGCTACTCACCTGCACATAAATCACGCGCCCTATGTCAATGAAATCGGTCGGTGCATAAGCCTCCAGTTCAGTTAGTCGGAAATAAAGCGGCAACCCCTCCTGCTGTCCATCCAGATCGCGAACCTGAATACGCAATTTGCTGGCGGAAACCGGTGCAAATGTAAACAACCGAGAGGTTGTTTCGCCCCAGTCATACCCTTTCAACTGCCTGCACGTCGTCCAATTCTGACCATCTTCGGAAGCAAGAATGGAAAAGTCAACCGGTTTATTATAGGTCTCTTGAATACTGATCTGCACGCCGCCAACCGTCACTGCTGTTCCGTCATCTGTCACTGAAACGTCTACCCACGGTGCAAGCTCACCGCCGTTTGCAGCAAGCCAAGGCCTCAGGAGGCTGTCCGAAGAGATAAATGTCTGCACATCATCGTCAACAAGATTATTCAGCGGATATGTATAGTTTGTGTAATCCTGTAGTGCGCCGCCATTGATCTGATAAATCGGGCTGACACATCCGGGCTTTAGCAAATCGTTCGACGTATCAACCGAAATCGTCTGCGCTACGCCATACGCCTCCAACTCGCTGAGCTGAAAGTAGTAGCTCTCATCCTCAACAAGCTTTTCGAGATTGTGCGCGACAAAACGCAAGCGGGTAGCCTGTAGCGGTTGGAACGTGAACATAGCGGCGGTCTTTTCCTCGCTCCAATCGTAGTTGTCTTCGTTCACAACTGTCTTCCATGTCACACCGTCTACAGAAGTCTGGATTTCAAAGTCATTCGGCACAACACGCGGACGAACGGCAACGCGTACCGCGCCAAGTTGCACAGCAGAGCCGTTATCGCTCAGTCGCACCTCAACCCACGGCGAGAGACTGCCACCGTTGCCAAGCAGCCACTCCGGCTGATACGGTTTGGAGGTGATAAAGCTATAGGCGCTGCTATTGCCGTCTACCAGCGCGTCCAGCGGGAATGTTCCGACTTCATCATAGTTATAGGATTCCTTGTTGGGGTTGTTATGGAAGATGCCCTCTACACATCCAGGGTGCAGCAAATTTGTCGTGTAGTCTATTTCGGCGGGCTCGCTGCTGCCGGACTTTGGCGCGAATGCCGCAAATTCAGCAACCCGGAGCGCATACTCCTTGCCGTCGTCGCTTCCAGTACCGGGCGCTTCCACACCGTTTGCGATTTTTGTTGCGTGCAGACGAACCTTCTTCGCTTCACGCGGACTGAAAATAAAGACAGCTGACTGATTTTGCGACCAGTCAAATCCGGTTTCGCTGTGAACGACTGTCCAATCTGTGTTTCCGGGATCATTCGACTGTGAAATTTCGATTGTAAAATCTACGGGTTGATTGATGGCGTCAACCGCGATTCGAATTGCTGCAATCTCTGCGTTCTGTCCGTTCTGGCTGATATTTGTACTGAGCCATGGGTAAACGCCCTCGACTTCGATCTGCTGGCGATAATACCCGCCTGTTGTAACGACGGTGTCCGGATTGTTGTCAAACAGGTTCGCGCTGCCATAGCCGGTTTGATTCAGCCAGTTCCAGTCATGATTTTCGTTGTGCCCCAGAACCTCAACAGCAGTCATCAGGTTGGTGTCATAATCAACAACAACCTCCGAGAGATCTGTATTGCTGCCGGTTTTCAGACCCGTTTCCAGTTCGGAAATGGCCAACATATACCGGCCAGGGTTCGTCCTGCTCGCAGTGCCGAGCTTTGTTGCATTTAGCTTAATATAGCGTGCCTGAGCCGGTGCAAAGTTGAATGTTGCAGCGGTAGCAACCACAGGCGACTCATATCCGGTTTGTTCACACTGCACCGTCCAAGCTGTGCCATCCTCTGAGGTTTCAACTGTAAAGTCCTGCGGAAATCCGGCCGCACGGCCGTTTTTATCCGCCTGTATGGACGAATATGCGGTCAGATAGTTGACACTGCGTACTTTTCCGAGATCGAGAACCAGATACTCATTTGCTTCCTGCGTCGTAACGGCAGGACATATAGCCCTTTGTGCCGAACAGCGTCCAGTCTGTGGGAGACTGTTCCGTCATGGCGCGGGTCTGGTGCTCGCCGTCCACATAGAACTGACGCGAATTGACTGCCGCAGCCGGAACGTCGGCGACATAAATGTTCTTCTGTGCGTCATATATCGTCCAGCCGGTGATGGGCGTGCCGCCGGAAATGACCGGAACCTCGCCGGAAACGGCCTTATATGTGATGACATGGCCGTTCTTGCCAGAGTCGGCAGAGGTGAACGTGATCGCATTGCTGACACGATAGGTTCCGCCGTGCAGCCATACCGTCACATCCCCGCCTGCACTCAGCG